>Ga0073936_10003935_pt1 | contig 20892 bp, 10 predicted proteins | sample AliMusrvi5mmetaG_FD_87041 | JGI IMG/M metagenome (GOLD analysis project Ga0073936, IMG submission 87041) | Freshwater lake bacterial and archeal communities from Alinen Mustajarvi, Finland, to study Microbial Dark Matter (Phase II) - Alinen... | ecosystem: Environmental > Aquatic > Freshwater >... | reverse complement strand
GCGAAGTTTCGAAGGCTTGCATAAAGCCGTCGTTGACGCATTGGACAGCTTCTCAGCCGCCCAATGCGCGAACTATTTTCGTCATGCTAATTATGCGACAAATTAAATAGAAAATGCTCTAGGAGTTTCGCGGGGAAGGTTCCCGTCGGCTTGGCGAGGAGGGAGGCATTTGACCGCAAAGAACGCAAAGATCGCAGAGTTGGGCCTGGGTGGCAGCGCTGCTGATAGGGTGAAAGGCAGGCTTTTGGACTTGCCATGCCCGGTGTGACTATGAACGCGCGCAAGCGCAGCTCTTGCGCTGAAAGGCGCGGGGACCCTGCCCCAAGCCCACCTTTGCGATCCTTGCATTCTTTGCGGTCAAATTTTCGGCAGTTCTTAACTCCCCGGCAGCCGATCGAACAACTGTCGTCGCTGCACGGGCAGTGATTGATGCACGGCCATTTGCAGGGAGGCGGAGGCCTTTCCGGGCTGGCCGCTCACGCCGAGATCCTCGGCGAGCCGCAGTTCGAAGCGCTCGACCAGCGCCCGGGAAGGCTCGTGGGTGTTGAGGTAGTCCAGCGCCTTGTGCAGCAGATCATAGATGCCCGGCAGGGGGGTCTCGCGTTCGACCATGAGTTCCACCAGCTTCACCAGATAGGTCGCGGCCAGCACCCGTTCGTAGCTATCGCGCAGATGCAGCCGCGGGTCCACCCAGTCCGCCTCCGCCAAGGTGTGCAGATCGCTCACCTTGCTGCGGGTGAAACGAATCTCCGCAGAGACAAACAGGTCGAGCCGCCCGGCAAACGAGGACTTGGGCCGCAATGCTCCTTTGGCCACCGTCTTAAACAAGCCCAGTTCAGGCGCGCACCAGTGGACGATGAGACTCGTCTCCGTAAGGCGATGTTTGCCGATGAGGATGGCGGGGGATTTTTCCACGAACGTTTATCGGTTTATCGGTTGGTCGGTTGGTCGGTTGGTTCTTTTCTTGTGACCACCGCCAATCGGCAGGCCCGAAGCGCAGCTTACGAGACACCCGAATCCGCCCCCCAACAACAGCAACACGAAAACCGAAAAACCGAAAAACGGCGTTCCTAGTTTGCATTGCCGGTGATCATCGCTAGTTTGCGCGCCCCATGGCCAAAGTTGTTCTCACTGACCTGCAATCCTATGACATCGAGGCTCTGAAGTCGCGCTTGAGCGCGCTTCGGAGGTATCTTTGACGTCCCTACTCTAAAGGGCGAACTCGACGGGCTGGAACACCAGCTCACCCATCCGGACTTCTGGAACGACCAGGACCGCGCGAAGGCGACCATCGAGAAGGTCAACTCCATCAAGCGCAAGGTGGAACCCCTGGAGCGCCTGGAGAAACAGGTCGAGGCCTTCAAGGACGACATTCAGGTGGCCCAGGAACTGGGCGACATGGAGTCCTGGGTGGAGGTCTCCCGGGCCTATGAGGAAATGGATGCGGTCATTGGCCGCTTCGAGCTTGAACTCCTGCTCGCCGGTCCATTTGACAAGGGCAACGCTTTTATCACCATCCACTCCGGTGCCGGCGGAACGGAGGCCTGCGACTGGGCGGACATGCTCCTGCGCATGTACACCCGCTGGTGCGAACGCAAGGGCTACAAGGTCGAAACCATTACCTATGAAGCTGGTGACGACGTCGGCGTCCGGTCCGTCACGCTTGAAGTTATCGGCGAAAACGCCTTCGGCTTCCTGCAATGCGAGCGGGGAGTACACCGCCTCGTGCGCATCTCCCCGTTTGATGCCGCGAAGAAGCGCCACACCTCCTTCGCCTCGGTGGACGTGACCCCGGACAGCGAGGCCGACATCGACATCGTCGTCCGCGACGAAGACCTCCGCCGCGACACCTACCGCTCCGGCGGCAAGGGAGGGCAGAACGTTAACAAGGTCGAAACCGCCGTGCGCCTCACGCACATTCCCAGCGGTGTGGTGGTCGCCTGCCAGGCCGAACGCAGCCAGCTCAAGAACGAGAACAAGGCCATGGCCATGCTCAAGGCCAAGCTGTTCCAGATCGAGGAAGACAAGCGCACCGCCGAGATCAACCGCCAGTATGGCGAGAAGTCCGACATCGGCTTCGGCAGCCAGATCCGCAGCTACGTGTTCCAGCCCTACCAGATGGTGAAGGACCTGCGCACCGGTGAAAAGACCTCCAATATCCAGGACGTCATGGACGGCGAGCTCGATCCCTTCATCGAAGCCAAGCTGCGCGGCAGGAAGGCCGGCGAAGCGGATTTGGATGAGGAGTAACCTCTTTCCTGAGGAAGCTTAACCGCAAAGAACGCAAGGATCGCAGGGTGGGCCTGGGAATTGGAGCAGCTGTGACCAGTGCCTTCCTCGTCCATCGCGAACTCAATGCCACACGCCCGCGCGCCCGGCACGGGGCACCGGAAACCCTGAACCGGGAACTCCGCCCTGTACGTCAATGCTTCAACAGCCACTCCGTGGAGCGCGGGTTGAAATCGGCCAGACACTCCCAGTGGAAGGCGTGACCGGCGTTGTCATAGAGGTGCAGGTCCGCACCGGGGATGGCGGCGGCGACTTCCTCGCCCATCCAGCGGGGGGTGAAGGCGTCGTTCTTGCCGCCGATGACGAGCACGGGGCACTTGATGTTTTTGAGCTCGTTGAGAGTATTATGGCTGATGGCGGCGGCGCTTTGGGCCTCCATGGCATGCACGGGCTGCGGGGCGGGATTGGTGGCGGCTTCCTTGAGACCGGCCTGCATGTTGTTCCAGCAGTCGTCGTTGTCGAACCAGGGTTTGGTGAAGATGAGCATCTGCACGTAGTGCATGAAGTCCTCCGGGCGCATGCTGGCCTTGCACTTTTGCAGGTGCTGCCAGGTGTAGAGGCCGAAGCGGTCCTGGCGCGCCCATGTACACATGAGGATCGCGGACTGCACCTTGTCCGGGTGGCGCAGGGCAAGCTGCTGGGCGATGACGGAGCCCAGGGAGCAGCCCACCACGCGGGCTTTTTTGATGCCCAGCGAATCCATGAGACCGGCGTAATCATCGGCCATCATGGCGGTGGTGTAGGGGCCTTCCGGTTTGTCGGTGAGCCCGACGCCGCGGTTGTCGCCCAAAATGCAGCGGAAGTGCTTCTCCCAGGCCTGCGCATGCGCATCCCAGACTCCGCCGGGGGCGGTGACCCCCATGATGCAGATCAGCGGATCGCCGGCGCCGCGTTCATCATAATACATGCTGATACCGTTGGTCTGGACGTGGGGCATAGGGAGAGAGGTGGTAAAATTGAAGGAGGAGAGCCGTCAGATTTAGCGGAATCGTCCTGATGAGCCAAGGGGAAAGTGTACAAGAGGCCACATATCGCCCCCTCCGGCGAGGACTTTTGCCCCCTTGACGCCTCGCGCTTCCAAGGAACCTTTGGCACCTCATTTTCAAATTCCACATGAAGCCCACTCTCCTCATCCTCGCTGCCGGCATGGGCAGCCGTTACGGCGGTCTCAAGCAAATCGATCCCATGGGCCCGAACGGCGAAACCGTGCTCGATTATTCCGTTTTCGACGCCATCCGCGCCGGCTTTGGCAAGGTGGTCTTCGTCATCCGCCGCGACTTTGAAGCCGTTTTCAAGCAGCAGGTGGGCGCAAAGTTCGACCAGGTGATCCGGGTGGAATATGCGTTCCAGGACATCAATGACCTGCCTGAGGGCTTCTCTGTGCCGGAAGGCCGCACCAAGCCGTGGGGCACGACGCATGCGATGCTGGCGGCCGAGCCCCTGATCCATGAGCCCTGCGTGATGATCAATGCGGATGACTTCTACGGCCGGGATGCTTTTGCTTCCATCTGCGCACACCTGCAGAGCGCCGCGGAGAAGGTCAATGGCAAGGACCAGTATTGCATGGTGGGCTTCAAGCTGAGCAACACGCTTTCCGAGCATGGCAGCGTCGCACGCGGCGTATGCACAGCGGACTCTGACAACCTGCTCACTTCCGTCACGGAGATGACCAAGATATTCAAGACGCCGCAAGGAGCCGAAAACCGCGAGGTGGAAGGTGCCTATGTGCCGCTCACGGGCGATGAGCCAGTGTCGATGAATTTCTGGGGGTTCACCCCGGAGATCTTTGGCCAGCTTCGCGAGGCGTTCGTGGCATTCCTGAAGAAAGAAGGTCAGGAGCAGAAGTCCGAGTGCTATGTGCCCAAAGTGGTGGATGTGCTGATCCGCGAAGGCAAGGCCGACGTGCGGGTGCTGCCCACCACGAGCAAGTGGTTTGGCGTGACCTACCCTGAAGACAAGCAGGACGTGGTGGCGAGCATCCAGAAACTGGTGAGCGCGGGAGATTATCCGGCAGCGCTCTGGGCGTGACTTCCGCCACCTCTGATTTGATCTCCACCCATGAGCCGCATCCTACTGGTTGACGACGAACGCGACATCATAGATCTCGTCACCCTGCACCTGGAACGTGAGGGCCATGAGGTCTTCGCGGTGGGCAACGGTCTGCGGGTGCTTGCCGCCGCCTCCCAGCATGAACCCGAGCTCATCGTGCTCGATCTCATGCTGCCCGGGATTGACGGCATCAACGTCTTCCGCCAGCTCCGTGCAGAGCCGAAGACGCGCGGCATTCCGGTGATCATGCTCACGGCGCGATCCCAGACGGGCGACCGCATCGCCGGGCTGGAGACCGGAGCCGACGACTACCTGACCAAGCCGTTCAGCCCGCGCGAACTGCTGCTGCGCATCCAGGCGGTGCTGCGCCGCTCGCAAAAGGTCACCACGGTGAACGAACTGCGCCTGGGCCCGTTCCATCTCGACAAAAAAAACATGGCCCTCTATGTTGACGGCCAGACGATGGAACTCACCCTCACGGAGTACAAACTCATGGCCTTGTTCATGGACAATCCGAACGTCCTGCACGCCCGCGGCGAACTTCTCTCCAGCGTATGGGGCTATCACGACGACACCAATACGCGCACGCTCGACACCCACATCAAGCGCTTGCGTGAAAAGTTGGGCGAGCATGGTGAGCACATCGAAACCATCCGCGGCCAGGGTTACCAGCTCAGCCTGCCACCGGCCACGGCATGACAGTGGAACTGCTAGCTGCCGGCGCCATGTTTGCTGCGGCCTGGCTGGCGGTGCGCGAGCGCAGGCAGCGTCGCGCCTGGCAGGCGGGCATGGCGGCGCTGGAAGCCGCCCTGTGCGGACGCGAGCTCATTGATGAACCGGACACCCGGGTGCCAAGCGTACTCGCCACGCTGCTTCCCCCGGTCAAGGCCCTGCACGCGGACCAGGTGGCGCTCGCCAGCCAGACCCAGCTTTGCGTGCTTTACGAGACCATGTTCAATGAGCTGCGGCACGGTGTCCTGGTCACCGGTCCGGACTTCGCCATTCAATTCGCCAACCGCGCCATCGGCAGCCTGTTTCCCGGTACGTCGCCCGGCTCGCACCGCAAGCTGATCGAGGAGCTCCGCGATCACGAAATCGACGCCCTGGCGCATGAGGCGCGACGCCTCAACACGCCCTGCACCCGCCAGCTTCGCCGGCTCACCGGGGCCATGCAGGAGCGTATCTACGTGGCCGAGGCAGCTCCCCTGCCCGGCCCGCTCGGCCTTGGGGTGTGGATCATGATCGAGGACATCACCGACCGCGTGGTCACGGAGCAGATCCGCAAGGATTTCGTGGCCAATGCTTCGCACGAATTGCGCACGCCGCTGACCATGATCAACGGTTATATCGAGACGCTGCAGGACGGCGCGATCGACGACCCCGCCTTTGCCCGGCGCTGCCTGGATGTGATGGAGAAGCACGGCAACCGCATCGCCCGCATCGTCGAGGACATGCTCGCCATCTCACGCCTGGAAAGCAGCACGGCCCAGCTAAAGATCGAACCCTTCAATGTGCGCCAGTGCGTGCAGGACGTGCTGGAGCATCTGACCCCCATCATCGAGGCGCGCCAGCCGAACATCAGCCTGAACTTCCCCGAGGATGGCGGCACCCTGCACGGCGACCGGTTCTACTGGGACCAGATCTTCACCAACCTGATTGAAAACGCCATCAAGGAGAACTCCCGCATGGGCCTGCATCTCAGTGTTTCCGGTGACTGGCAGCCTGATGCGATCACGCTCACGGTGGCTGACAATGGCGTGGGTATCGCCGCGCACGACCTGCCCTACGTTTTCAAGCGCTTCTATCGTGGTGCGAAGCATCACTCCCAGGAAATCAAAGGCACGGGGTTGGGCCTGTCGATCGTCAAACGTGCCATCGAAGCCCACGGTGGCAGTGTGGAACTGCGCAGCACGCCGGGAACCGAGACGGTATTCACCATGCGGATTCCGGTGAAGACTGGCTCGTAGGACCAGAGTTGGCGATTCACATTCACGGTGCCCTCGCCCAGTATACGCTGTCACGAAACAGGACTTAGGACTTATGGGACAGATCGGACCCATAGGGCGGCCGGGCTGCTACTGCACCCCCTGGGCCTGCTTCTTCCTTTTCTTTTCTTCGTCTGTCTGCCCGTCGTCATCGCCACCGTAGCCGATGACTTCTACGCTGATGATCGAGGGCACGTCTCCCGCCTGGGCGGTGCTGGCTTTGCTACCCGCCGCAGCCTGGGCTGCGGGGCCGGTGGTGGCTGCCGCCGCCGTGTTCGAACTTGCCGTCAGGCCACCAATGTTCGGTGCCGCCACTGCCGGCGCTGCCGGGGCTCCGGCGCTGATTCCGCCGACGCTGATGTTGCCGGCATTCAAGACCGTGATGGCGGCAATATTGAGGTTGCCGGTGGCTCGAATGCCCGCATCGCCGGCATCAATGGTGCCGCTGGGGGCGATCAAATCGACGCTGCCGGGAGCGACGCCTGTCACCGCGGCCAGCACGCCGATGCCGCCGCCCGTGGCGAGGCCGGCAAGGTCGGTGGTCACATTGCCGCTCTGCGGATCAATGATGACGCGAGTGGGCGGCGCGGACTGCACGGTCTTGGAGGACGAACCGGCGGCAATGTTGCCGGCGGAGGACCAGATGATTTCGTTGCCGCCGCGCAAGGTGAAGATACGCGAGACGCCGATGTCCACGTTTGAGTGAGTGAAAATCGAGATGCTGCCACCGGTTTCAGTGATGATTCCAGGAGGGGGAACATTGGAGTTTGTGTCAGGCACGGTCTGGGCCAGGGTGAGGCCGCCCCCAGGGGCCAGCAACGTGATGCTGCCGCCGCTCTTGGTGCGGATGTCACGCAGTTCGGTATTGATTTCGCCCGTCCAGCCCGTGCCAGGAAACAGGGCCTGAACGGCTTTCAAGCCGGCGGCATACGTGCCAAAGCCCGGGCTGCCTGCAAGGTTGTGATCGCGGCCTGCGTCACGCAGCACAAGGAAGAACAAATCCAGAGCCACCTGCTTTTGCTCCTCAGGCAGCAGCTTGTTAAAATCTGCCAGGCTCGCGATTCCTGTGACATCAAAGGAAGCGGGCAGCTCGTTCAAGTAGCGTACACCGTCGGCACCCGCGAGGGCAAGCCGGGTGAATGCGTCAAAACCGAGGGCGCTGCTACCGAGGTCAAAGGCGGGGCCGACGCCAGCCGCCGCTATGATGGCCGCGCCGGCGAACGGCAGGCTCGGGTTGCGGCCATTGCCGATGCTGGTAATGCCCGCCCCGGTGCCGTCGGCATTCTTGAGTCCCACACCGAGATCGAGGTTGCGACCGGCAAGCACTTCCAATGTGCCTGGACCGCTGATCTGGATGTCACCGGCGAGGAGGTCCTCGCCCTGGTTCAACGTGTTGCCGGCCAGCCTGGCAGCGTTGCGCAGGACGGAGTTCGCATCGTAGGCAATGAGATCGCGTCCGCTGGCCACGACGCTGACATCGCTGGCCCGGGTGTTCTGGATGTAGAGGGCGATGTCGGTGATGTCACGCCCCGCGACAATGCGGGCGGCCTTGCTGGAGAAAAGCGTCACGCCGGAGATGTCTCCTGTGCCGGCATACAGATGTACGGGGCTGGTGTCGGCCGCGTGCAACACGCCCTGGGCATGCAGGGCCTGCTTGGTCTGGAGCACGCCGAAGACTCCCAGGGTGGAGCCGGATTCAGTGAACTGGTTGTCAATGAAAAGCAGGAAATTATCGCCGGTAGTGGCAATGCCGGGAACCAGGCCGGTGACTGACTGGTAGGCGAAGGGCGAGGCAACGCCGGGCAGGCCGGCTGGGTCAGCATCCGACAGATTGATGCGTGCACTGCCCCATCCGTTCGTGAGTGTGCCGTTGATGGTCGTAACCCCGCTGATTTGGAGGCCGTTGATGGCGCCCCGCGCGGCGATGTCCACCGTACCTGTGGGCGAGGGGGTGAGGTTGAGATTGCCGATGACATTGACCGCTCCCGCGAAAGCGGTCACCCGTAGCGTGCCAGGCATGAGGGACGAGGTGGTGAGAAAGGGCTCCACCTTGGTTTCATCAAGCCGCAGCCAGGGCTGGTAGTAGGAGGCAGTGGGCGTGGAGACATTGTACAACAGCACGTTCTGCAGCCAGTTCTCCAGCACCGGCCTGGCGGAGCCCGACCCCAGAGTCGGCAATGTGGCGCTTTCACGCAGGGTGACCGTGCCGCCGAGGGAACTGACGTTGACCGCATCTGTACTCGCAAACGTCGAGAACCAAGTCTTGTCCCAGTAGGTGTTGTTGAAGCCTTCAGGCAACAGAAACACATTGGCGGCAGGGCCCACGAGCACATCGCCACGTGCGCTCACGTCGAAGCTGCCCTTGCCCAGGAACAGGGTGGTGGGCAGCCAGGTTTCAGGGGCATCTGGCGCCGCACCTGAGAGAATTGTGAGCGATGGCGAGCGAGTGCTGTTGGTAGTGATGCTGCCACCGGCAATGAGCGAGCCCTGGCCGCGCTCGACGTAGTACACCCCGGCATCGAGATTGCGCCCGGCGTTCACGCGGAGATCGCCGCCGCCGAGTTCCACCATGCCGCCCGCATTCGGAGTACCCTTGGGCATCCGTGCATTGGTCGGAATCGCGGCATCCACGTTGCGGATATCACGCCCGGCGTTCATCGTCACATTGCCGCCGCCCAAGGCGCCCACGCCTTCAAAGAAGTTGCTGAAATCCACCCACCAGGTGGTCGAAGCGACATCACCGCCCTGGGCCTTGCCGAACTGGCCGGTCGCCGGATCCACGTAGCCCCTTCGATACAACCAGTTGATGGGCAGCTCGCGCTCGGAATCGGCAATCAGCACGCCTGCCGTGTTGCGCGTCAGATGGAGAATGTCGAGCTGCGCGCTGATGGAGACGCTGCCGCCGGCGGAAGTATACTGCGCAGGGTATGGCGTGGGTTGCTGCACCAGGCCAAGCCCGGCGCCTTGACTACCGCTGGCATTGAGCACGGGCGTGTCAAAGGTGCCTCCCAACGTGGGATCGGCGACCTGGGTGCCGGCGGTGTAAATCGTGGCGAACTGGTTAAGCAGCTGCACATCGCCTCGGGCGGCAATGCTGATGTCACCGCTGCCGGTGCGGATCACCTGGTAAAATCCGCTCACGGCTTTGCTGGTCAGCGCGGTCCCGCCATAAGGAATGGCAATGCCGATGCCGTCATCCTTGCCCAGCAGGAGCGAGCCGCCGGGGGCGGCATACGGATCGAGCGGGTTCACCACCGCCGTCAAGTCCGGAGCCTTCACCTGGCTGACATCCGCGGCGCTCAGGTCCGCACCCGCCACCAGCCGGTAGGACCATGACTGCATGTTGGCAGGCAGGCTATGGTTAGGAGCAAGAAGGGTGGCGTCATAGGCGCTGGAGGAGAAGCCGTCACTGAGCGTGTTGTAAAACACCAGATTGCCGGCCGCACGCAGTGTCAGCACGCCCGGGGTGCTGGATGGGCCGAAACGGTAGCTCGACAAATCCCAGTCGGCTGAGGCCGTCGAGGTCGACGTGCCAAGCGTCAGATCGCCGGTGGTGTTGATAATTTCCGCCCCCACCTGCACGCTAAAAATGGAACCCAGGCCGGTGGTGCCCGCGAGCAGCCTGCTCGTGATGGCACCGTAGTTCGCGCCGAAAGCTGTGCCGTTGGCAAAGACACTGCCTTCCACCACGCTGGTGATGGCTCCGGAGGTGGCGGTGAGATCGAAGACCTTGTAGCCTTCCGCAACGATGCTGGAGGCACCGATGATGGTGCCTTGGATCGCGCTGATCTGCAGGTCGCTGGCAGTGCTGTTCTGGGGTGCCCGCAGATGCAGTGTGCCGCTGAACTGGCCGAGACCGGCGGTCTGCGCCACGCTCAAATTTATGGTGGAGCCGGCGGCGATGTCGATGACCGCACCGCCATCACCGCGTGTTTCCAGCGTGACCGCACCGCCTTTGCCGGCGCTATTGAATACCGCGCCAGAGGCATCCAACCTGGAGCCCGACGCGAGTGTGAGCCCCTGGAAGGCCACCAGGCTGATCGTACCACCGGTGGAGCCAGAGGCATTGATCAGGCCGGTCACATCGATTGACCCCTGGTCTGCGGAAAGGCTGAACGAGTGCGCGGTGGTCTGGCCGTCAATGGTCACGTCACCGGTGCGTACGCGGAAGGACTGCGACTGGGTGAAGCCGGCGTTGTTCAGCGCCGTTTCAATCCCCGACAATGCGGGCAATGCACCAACGTCCAGCGAGAACGAGCCTTGGCTGGCACCGGAGCCCGCCTGCCCCACGAGAGTGCCGCCCAGGGTGAAGTCCCCGTTCGAGGCGCTCACCGTCAGGCTGCCGGCATTGCCGCCACCGCTCTGTGCTGAGACGTCCAGACGCCCCCCTGCAGACACCACCACATTGCTGGTGGCGGAGGACAACGTGATGCTGCCGCCACTGGTGTATTTCGTGAGGTCGTAGAAGTGCTGTGCGGTGCCAGCGACATCCAACTTGCCGCCAATGGTGACCGCACCCGCCGTGGCGTTGATAGCGATCTCGCCGCTGGGCAGGATGATGTCGCTGTTCGCGGTTACGCTGGTGCCCTGAAGCTTCAGACTGGCGCCCAAGCCGGTAGTGACCTGCGCCAACGAGCCGCCGCCGGTTGAGTTGAGAGTCAAAGCACCGCCGACTGCGGTGATCGACTGCGTGGCGGACTGTGAGGCAACGATAAAGGGTGTGCTTGCGGTGATCGAGCCCTGCATGGTCAGGCCGCCGGAGCCCTGCACGTAGAGACCGTCCGAGACGTTCAACACCAGGTTCGCAAACCGGCTGATGTTCAACTGGTTGACCCCGAGGTGGAGGGTCTGCGCATCAAAGGCGAGAGTGCCCTTGAGCGGCTGCGGTGAGGTATCAATCACGCTGCCTCCAGCGCTGTTGTCGATGAGTATATTTTGAGCGGAGAAGGTTGCGCTGTTGCCGGAGGACGAGGCGGAGCTGAAGCCGCGGATCTGACCCGCGTGCAGGGACAAGTTGACGAGGGACGATGCTCCCACGGTGCCCGTCCCGTATACATCAATGCTCGAGTAGCTGAGCAACGACAGTGAACTGGCCTGTTGCAAGCCATCCAGGGCAGTGCCGGTGAGCACCAAGCCCCTGGTAGGCTGCAGGGTGCCGGGATTGGCGAGCTGAATGCTGATCTGGCCGCTGTCGAGCGACAGGGAGTGCCCTGTGATGGACGCGCTCGAGTCCAGCTTGCTGGCATAGGTGGAATCAAGGATCACGCTGGTGCCGCTGATGCCCGCTTCCGCACCGATCACCATGTTGGCGGAGGTGGGCGTGCTGCTCACGCCGGCGCGGATGATCTGTGCGCCCGGGTCGCTGCTCACCCGCAACAGTGTGCCATCGCCACTGCCAGGGGTATTCGCGCTGCCCAGCAGCAACGTCGCGGCCGGTTCTGACAGCGAGCCGGCCTGCTGGATCAGGGCAAACGCATCGACCGTGAGTTTTTTGTTGGCGACCAGGATGATCTCAGGCCCGGTAAGCGCCTCACCCTGATTGTTCACCTCGAGGTTGCCAGTCTGCACCGCCACCGTGGTTCCGGCCGGACCCACCGTGCGTACGCCACCTATCAGGAGGCTCTCGGCTCCGAAGGCGCTGAGCTGGGCCGAATCCAGGATCAGCGTGCCGCTGATGCCAGCGGCACCGATCTGACTGATCAGCTCAGACGAAGCGATGAGGATGTTCTGCGGGCTGCTGATGTCCACCAGTCCGCCCCGACCGCCATCCATGGAGCGCGACAGCACCGAACCATCCAGGACCAGGGAAGTGGTGGCCCCAAGCACCAGCTGTCCGGAATCCTGGGGCAGGCGCACCACAGCTTGATTGTGCTTCGTCGCATACGCGGTCAGGAAGGTGTTGGCAAAAAAGTCGGAGTACTCCGCCCGAGCTCTGACCGCCTCGCCAGGGGCAATCTCAAAGCGCGAGTAGATCCCAGGCAGAATGCGGCTGGCATTGAGATCATTGTAACGGTAGCCATTGACAAAGCTCGACCCATCGGGCTGCGCAAACTGGCCGATCGGAGCTCCGGTGGAGGGAGTGACGAGGAAGGCACCGGGCAGCAGGGCATAGCGTGCGGGCAGCAGGGTGTAAACACCCGCCGCCAGACCACTGCCACCGCCAAGGTACACGCGGTCGCCGACGCTGAGGCTGCTGTTAAGATAGCCAGGATCACCTGCCAGATTAACCGCATCCGAGGACGGATTGAAGGCTCCAAAGGGCGAGTAGTTCTGCCCGTAGCCGGGCAGCACCGCAAACTTGGTGGAGGAGGCCAGGATGTCGGTCGAGCCGCCCGGGCCCTGTACCCAGCGATACGCATACAAATCGCCGCCGCCGCGAATGTCGATGACCGATCCAGCATCGGTCTGGATGCCCTTGGAGGAGAAATGGATAAGCTTCTGCGGCAATCCGGCGGCCGTGATGTCATTGCCTGCGGGATCGATCCAGGAAGTGCCGTTGGGACTCGTGCCATAAGGGATGATCACACCCAGGCCAGTGATGGGATCGATTGCGGAAACAGAGGTCACACTGCCGGTCTTGAGGGTGATCTGCTGTGTTGTCGGCAAGGCCAGGGTGCTGCCGGCGATCAAATCCTGCGGAGCCGTGCCGGTGCCATCCCACCCCAGATTGATCACTCCAAACGGCGCGCGCAGCACGCCGCCCTGAATGATGTTCGAGGCAAATATGTTAAGCGTGCCGCCAGCGGAGAGCGGCAGCGATTGGGTGCCGGAGCCGGTGATTGTCACGCTGCCCTGGGTGGTCACACCGCCTGCGGTGTGATCATAAGCCGCGATGGTGAAGGTGCTGCCGGTTGTGGGATAGACCTGGCCGGCGCGCAAGTACAGGCTGCCCGCAATATCAAGCGTTCCATCACCCCTGATATCACCTTGGTCTGCGATCAGGCTGGCGCTGCCGATGTTCTGCAAGGACAGGTTGCCAATGTCGATGAGTTTCGCTGTAACCGTAAGGCTGCCGGGACCAAACGTGGGTTTGAAGTAATAGGGAGTTCCTTGGAGTAAAAACGGATTCTGCACCTCGGTGACCAGCAGGGGTGCTTGAAACGCCGTTCCAAGGGCCACATACGATGCCGTCAGCCGCACGGCTCCATCGGCCGTCAGGAAGCCGCCGCTGGCGACACTGATTCCCGACCTGGCGGTCACTGTCACCGCCCCTGAGAAACTCACGTTTCCGGCCAGCGAGAGGGAGTCAAAGCCGCCACGCTCGAAGTCATTCACCGCAAAATGGCCCATCGGCGCCAACATGTGGCCGGTGCCATCGAGCACCGCCTGGCCGATCGCCTGCTGGGCGCTGGCAAAGAATAGTGCGGGCAAATTTGATCCGCTCTGGGTGACGTCCAGATTGATGTCACTGGGGGGAGCGACCAGGCCCGGCGCGTAGAAGCGGCCCGATGAAATGACAAGGCTGCCTCCCGTTGCGCTGACGCCGCCGGCATTGCCCAGCAGAGTGGCATGGGTGAACAATTCCTGTGTGCCCGTGAGGGCGATGCCGCCACCGCTGCTGTCGATCTGGGTGCGCACCACGGCGCGCGAGTAAAGCGGCGTGGTGAGCCCGCTGCTCACGGGCACTACCGGAGCCCCGGTGAGTGGATCGAGCGTGGTCGCCAATCCCAAGGCTGCGGGCGCAATGTCGAGCGAACCACTGCTCCCCGACACATTCAGCACCGCGCCGGCTTCCGCCACAATGTTACCCGAGACGCTGATGTTCCCGCCCGGCAGCACGTAACCGGTGTGGCGGCCATAGGCGTCAGGGGTGAATTCAACCGTGCCAGCAGTGGAAAGGCTCGCTTGCGGGCCGATGTACACGGTGGTTAAAGCCTCGGTCTGACTCGGATTGTCCGAAGGGAAAACCTTGGCTCCGGAAACGCTGATGGAGCCCCCAGACGCAATCACTGAACCCAGCAGGGTCACTGTGTCGCCCTTGAACGAGACCCTTCCCAGCGGTCCCGCCTGAATGCTGGCTCCGGAGCCCTCGATGGTCTGGCCGACGATCACCAATTGGTGGCTGAAGTCATCCGTGACGCCCAGCGCCTTGAAACTCAGGCTCACGGGCGTACGCAGGCTGGCGGGAAGCAGCACCTCCTTCATCGCCACGCTGCCGGAACCGCTGCCATCAAGCACCGCGACGAGACTTGTCACCGTGGGGGCGATGACCGTGCCTGGGGCAATCGCAATACCGGGAATGGTGCTGTGGCCGACACCGGACGCGCCGATGCCCGAGAGCGAGAAACTAGCAAAGCCACCCTGGTTGAAGAACTCAGGATTCAGCAGCAGCGTATTGCCATTGCTGGTGGTGCCACCGATTTGAATCGACTGGGCTTGAATGGTCAGTGCGCCGCCGATGGCACCTGACAAGCCCTCCAAGGTGGAACCCAGGGTCAGGTGGCCGCCAATCACAGAGGGCAGACTCAAATCCGCCCCTGCCTTGATTGAAATGCCGCCCGCATTGCCATACGTGCGCTTGCCGAAGGCATTGACCTGCACGCCGCCGCTCACGTCGATCACGCTGCCAGTCGCCAGATTGGCGGACCAGGCATTGATGTTCACGCTACCGCCAGTGGTCACATGTGGCTGGGTCAGCGGAGCTATCCCGTTGAGCATGTCATCGACGAGCAGTCCGGCGGTGCTGATGGAGGCATTGCTTCCAAGAGTGACATTGCCCCGATTCAGGTTCGGGGGAGGCGTTGGGGGAGGCGTCGACGCCGACTGATCGAGCTGCAATTGGGTGACGACGGAGGGAGAGAGGTCATAGGCGTTCAAGGTCACACTGCCGCCCGGTACCGTGATGCAGCCCAGGATGTCGATGTTCGCACCGGCCAGCGTGACGGCCCCCTTGGCCGCGGCGGTCAAGGTCTCGCCTGCCGGGAGGATGATCCTGCCATCAACATTGGTGACGCTGAGCGATCCAAAACCGTCCTCACTCATCAAGGCGGGCGAGAGCACGACCTTGTTCTGGCGCTCGGTGCTCAGCGCCAGCGGATGGCCGGATGAATCAAGCGAAAAAGCGTCGGCTGCGGTCTGCGTCACCCCTGATTGGATGACCACTGTGGGCGGTGTCGGTGAATAGGTAGGATAGTTCGAGGCCACCAACATCTGCGCCTGGAAAGTCAGCGACAAGGAACTGGTCGTGGCCGGCACGTCGAGCTGCCGGGAACCAGACAGCGTATTGCCGCTCAATGTGCCATCGAGGGCGGCCGAAGGCGCGGTTATTGAGATCGAGCCGCCGCTCATGCCATAGATGTACCCGGGGTCGAAGTGCGCGCCAAGCATGAACGGCACGTTGTAGGTGCTGGTGACGCCCCATTTCGAACTGCTCTGGGTGAACTGGCCGGTATAAACGCCGCTATACACGCGGTCCGGAGTGGCTTGCGAAATGTCGAAAAGATAGCCGCCATACATCACGCGCGTGGTCTGCACCATGCCGCCGGCATAGTTGATCCAGCCGCCCGAAACGTCGATCTTGGAGCCCGCCTGCATGATGACCGAGCCGCCCGAACTCACATTCACCGTGCCGCCGGCTGTGGTGAGTTCGCCGACGTCGCGCTGGATCAAGCCAACAAAGCCGGCGGCGTTCGCCAAGGGCGTACCCACCCAGGCCAAGCCATTGAACATGCCCTGCATGCGCACGTCGATGGTGAGATTCACACCGCGCACCGTGAGGTTGTTGCGGTTCAGCGGCGAATCGGCAAACTCCGCGCCGCGCAACTGCAGTGTGAGAATGTTCTCGGAGATGGGCGCAGACACATCGGTGGTGCCGGCGACGTTGATCATGGCACCCGTGTCGAGGTACACCTGGCCGCTGGAATGGACAAAGGTGCTCTGTAAAGCGCCCGTCGCCGCCTTGACCTGGTCCCATACTCCGGTGTTGATGGTGACCTTCGCATTGGGCGCAAGCACGCTGGCATTGCTGGCGAGATGAACCACGTAGCCCTGGACATTGATCTGCGACGGCAGCGCCAGACTTGTCCCCACCACACGCTCGATGCTGGACAGCTCGGGGAGGATGCGTGTCACGCTGTCGGCACCGAGGGTAACCACGCCTGCAGACTTGAACAGGAACGGCAGCCCCTGGCTGGGGATCGTAGGGTCGTACACGGTATTGCTCACCGCACCGTAGTTCGCGTCGAGGTCGATGCGCCCGTTCAGGGACACCGAAGTGGAACTGTCGATCACCCCCATCTGATTCACTGTCTTGCCGGTCATTGTCACATCGGCGCGCAGGGCGTTGACCATGCCCGTATTCGTCACTGTGCCTGCGTATGCTGGGAGACTGGAAGCCGGATCAACCACGGCGCCGACATACACGTCCAGCCCGCGCAGGCTGGGGTCCGTGCTTGAATGCGCAGTCAGGCCCACTTGCAGGCCAGCGGCCAGGATTGTCTGCCCGTCCGGCGTGCTGATCGTGCCGGCGTTGCTTACGTTCGCCCCGATCAGCGCGATGCGACCGCCCACATGGTCGGCCGTGGTAGGTGCAGTGAGCTGCGCGCCGGCCTGCACGGTGACAGCGCCCGTGCTGCCGTCCGGGGTGAGCGGCGCATTGGGGGTGAAGGCGGGAGTGCCCTTGCTGCCAGCCGCCTGAGGCAGGGCGGAAAAAAGGAACTGCACATCTGGATTGTTGAGCAAACCATTGCCGGTGAGGTTGCCGTCGATGGGCAGCGAGGAAGCCACCAGCGTATGCACGTTCACCTGGCTGGTGCCGCCGAAGATGATGCCGTTTTGATTGATCACATACACCTGCCCCGCGGCTTTGATCTGGCCGAGAATCTGCGACGGTGAACCGCTCGGATCCTTGATCTCATTGAAGGCGATCCACTCACCCGCACTGGCGCCTCCGGCGCTCTGATCGAAGGTGACCGTGGTGTTGCGGCCAACGTTGAAAGTCTTCCAAGTCAGGAAGGCCTGCTGGGCCGTCTGCTTCACCGTCACGTTCGCATGGCTGTCAACGATCGCCTGCGCGGGGGCCTTCGCTCCGCGGGGCGTGCCGATGATGTCCAGGCCGCCAGGCGTCAAGCCGTCCTGCACCACCGGCAGCTGCGCGCCGGGGTGGTTCGGATCAAGGCCTAGATTATTGACATTTTTAACCGCCAGATTGCGCGCCGCATTCTGCATCGCCTGCACTGATGCAATAGCGCGGGTGGTACGCGCCAGCGCATCGCGGGCATTAACCCGCGCCTGATCCGCCGCCGCCGAGGTGAGCGCGCTGTTGCCCGCCGCGCGCTGCTGGTTTGCAGGCACGCCGCCACGCAGGATGTCACCGGCGACCGCCTGGGAAAAAGTGAGCAACACCATGCCGAACGCCATCGGCTTGCGCAGGCGCTGAAGCGCCCGCAGCGACCCAGTGCGCGGAAAGGTTTTGTGAGCGTGCGATGCCGGGTTCACGATTTGGATGGAGGAGCTGATGCACTTGCGCTCCCTGCCTTCGGTTTGTTGGCCTTCGCTGGAGCGGTCTTAGATTGTACGTCGCCGCCCTCGGCAGGTTTGATCCGTTGAGCATCAAGTTTGTCACCGTAGTCCTGGATCCAGTTCTGGAACTTCACACGCATGGTGCCGACGAAGGGCTCGCGCGCCAGCAAGGCGGTGCCCAGGCCGAACTTCTCATACCGGTCCAAAATTTCGATGCCAGCCTTGTACATCGCGGAGTTCTTGCGCTCACCCTCGGCAACCCGGCGCTCCATGACAATCACCTTGCCGGCCATTTCGGCCCGTTCATTCTCCTTGGCCCTGGCGACTTCCGCAGCCTTTTGATAGCCTTCCTTCCACTTCCCCAGCGCCTCCCTCAACTGCGCCACTTCCTTGTCGCGCGCCGCCACCGTGGTATTGAGCCCGGCCACAAGCTTATCAGAAGCATCCTTGTCGGCGATGCTCTGTTTGATCTGCGCCGCCACCTTCTTGTTCAGGTCATCCACCTTGGCGGTGAGTTCCTTGTCCTTGGTCTCCGCTTCCGTCTGCGCAGCCTGGGCCGTGGCCCGGGCGGCTTCGGAATCGCGCAGTTGCAGCATGATTTTCTTCAGGGCGTCGCGCATTCGAGACTCCGGCGTGGGGGTGCCCTGCTGGGCATGAAGGGTCGCGGTGCAGAGCAGGAGGACAATGGCAATCAAAGGGCGTTTCATGGTCAGGTCAGAATTTGGCGTTGAGTTCCATCCAGACGGTGTCGCTCTTGAACTGGGGCCCCGCGATCTGCGTGGCGCTCAACCAGCGCAGGCTCAGGCGCACCCGCTTGGACAGGGCCACCGAGCCGCCCAACGTGTAGCCTTCCACATTGGTGCCGCCCCCGCCGAAATCGTTATCGTTGAAGCCGTCGATCACGGCATCCGAACCCACTCGGCGGTAGTCCATCGCCACATTCCAGTCCCCGAGCTTCTCGAAGACCTGCTTGCCGAACTGCACCTTGAGCAGCCAGGCAGTGCCGCTGCCTGCAAATGCCCCGGGCAGGCCGGCGGCGGTGTTCGCGCCGCGGTTGTTCACCGCCACGGTGTTGATCGCCGAGCCGTCGAATGCCGTGTTGTCGAGGTATTCACCAATCAACGAAAGCTGATAAGGCTCCCAGTTGTTAAAATCCACGCGGCCGTCAAGGGTCGCCACCCTGAATTTTGAAGCGAGACCGAAGTACTGGAACTGGTCGATCGTGCCGAAGTTGTTGATCGCGCTCGGGATGATGTCACGGATCGCCCGGTAAGTGTTGCCCTTCTGCGCGAATGAGGGCCGTGTATCATCGGTGTTGCCCTGGTCCTGGGCCGTGAGCGGAATGAACGGGCTGGAAAGTCTGCCCTGAACCCCTTCAAAGTCGTAATAGGACGCCGCGATTTTGGCATTGATCTCCTTGGTGATCTTGAAATCAGCTCCAATCTGGGTCCCATACAGCCACTTGTCGGTGCTGCTGAATTTCGAAGGCTGGTTGGTGGCAAAATTCAGGTCCGTGTTGAAGACGGGGAACAGGCCGCCGGTGCCGAAGACCGTGATCCCTTCCGTCAATTCTTCCCGGCCCTTGGCAGCGATGCCATCGAAGCCAATCTGGTCCTCCCAAATAACGCTGGTGCTCATGAAGGGTTTGTCAAACCGGCCAAACAGCAGGCTCATGCCGCTGCTCTCGTCGCTGCCCACCTCGTATTTCAAGAAAGCCCGGTCCAGCCAGATGGCGTACTTGCTGAAGTCGCCACCCTGGCCCCCGTTGGCCACGCCGAGCCCCTGGTTCGCCGTCACTGGCGAGCTGGTCTCACCGGTGGCGAGGCGGAAGCCCGCGGACCAGCCGTCCTCGAGATTGACGTCCCAGCCGATGCGGGCGCGCAGCTTCAGGCGGAAGCGTTCCTTGTCCACGTTGTTCTGCGGTGCGAACTGCGTGCCGCTCACGTCAAACGGAGCCCCGGTATTAATGGCGTTGAAGTTCGGAAAGGCTCCCGTGTTGTCGTTGCCCGAAGGAAACATGTCCGATTCTGCGCGCAGGCGAAAGTCGCCGAACATGCTGATGTTCTGGGTCCACGACGCGGCCTGCTCAGGGGCAGCCAATTTCCCCTGACGCGCCTCTGCCATTACATCCGCCTTGATCTGCTCGCGCATCTCGTTTTTGACCACTTCGGGAACGTAAGTCACACGCACATCGTCCGGGCTGGTTGCGGCAGCCTTGGCCTCCTCCGCCTGCGCACGTGCCGCAGCGGCTTCGGTTTCGGCCTGCGCCGTCATCTGCTGCGCTTCCTCAGCGGAGAGAATCTTCTTGGCCACCAGCAGGCGGATCAGGTTCACCGTGGCGTTCGGTGATGGAGCCGCCGGTGCGGGTGTGGGCAGCGAGCCTGTGGGCGGCCCGTCCAGCAAAGGATTCGGCGAAGTGCCGACGCCTTGTTGCGAGGCCACAGGCAAAGGCGGTTCCGGCGTGGCAGGTTCGGCAGCAAGGGCCGAAGCGGCGATGCTGCCGGAGGCAAGCATAAGCACAACCCGACGGCTGGTGACTGGTAGAATGGGTGGCATGGACAGGTTAAAAATCACTTGGAGACCAACTGGTCAGGTTTTCTTGCGGAGAGTTTCAGCACGATGGGCATGGGCATGTCCGCAGGTGGCGGTTCGCTGAGCTGCAGTCCGGTGAGCACTGAATTCCTGAGGGCTTCGTCCACTGCCGGATCACCGGAAGAACCGGCGAGTTTCGCACGGGTGACGCGCCCGGTGCCATCGGCCCAGATGCTCACTTGCAGACTCAGGCTGGCCTTGCGGGTGCTGGTATTCTTGCGCATGGCCTCCGAAATCGAGCTCTGCACTTTGCTGGCGTACCAGCCAAACTTGCTGCCGCCGACACGCCGGCCGGTGCCGCCAATGCCGTTGCCGCCACCGCCCTTGTAGGCTCCCAGACCAAAGCCGTCCGGCGGCCCGCTGCCGACGTTGTTGGTGCCAATCGGCGGCGGCTCGTCAGGCTTGGGATCCTCGGGCTTCGCCTCGTCCGGCTTCACCTCCTCCTGCGCGATCATCTCCTGTTTCGGCTGCTCTACTTGTGGAGGCGGCGGCGGCGGTGGTGGAGGCGGCGGTGGTG
>Ga0073936_10003926_pt1 | contig 20914 bp, 21 predicted proteins | sample AliMusrvi5mmetaG_FD_87041 | JGI IMG/M metagenome (GOLD analysis project Ga0073936, IMG submission 87041) | Freshwater lake bacterial and archeal communities from Alinen Mustajarvi, Finland, to study Microbial Dark Matter (Phase II) - Alinen... | ecosystem: Environmental > Aquatic > Freshwater >... | reverse complement strand
GCATTAAATGATTAAAAAATATTGAAATAAGGAAATTATTATGTTAATAAAAAACGATAATCGTAAAGAGTTATCTATCCGATTTCTCGGTCAAATTAAACTTGAAGGGACATTAATATGTAAAACGGGGTTACATATCGGAGGCGGAAACGATGATCTTAAAATCGGCGGTATTGACAAATATGTTATAAAAACATCGGATAATAAACCATATATACCCGGTAGTTCCCTTAAAGGCAAAATGCGAAGCCTTTTAGAAAAAGCACGTGGCAAGCAATCCAATCGAAGCGGTGGAACTGAAAAGATATTTCGTTATGAAGCAGACGATATTAACGAAGCGCTTCAAGATGATTTTTCAAGACTTTTCGGCGCTACGGCCGAAGTCTCTAATAAACTGAATTTTCCTGCCCGATTAGTTGTACATGATTTATACCCTATTGATTACAAACTGGAAATAAAATCAGAAAACACATTAGATAGACTCTCTGCTCATGCAAATCCTCGAACAAATGAACGTGTTGCTAAAGATTCAACCTTCAAACTTCACCTTGACTATAATATTGAGATAATTGAAGGTCCCGGTAAAAAATTGTGTCTTGGAAATGAGCAAAAAGAATCATTTGAGGATTATTTAGAAACAATGATTGAGGATATAAATGCCTTGATAGAGGCTCTAATTTTAGTTGAATATAGTTACTTAGGCGGCAACGGATCTCGTGGATATGGACAAGTCTCATTTGAGGATTTAGAAGTTACCGTTTCAACAGCAAAGCAAATCTTGCGTTCTGAGGCCGGAAAGAAAACCGGAGCGATAGACACACTTAACGCAGTAAAAATTAAAATAAATCAGGATAGTGAAGAAATCAAGAAATATATTGCCGCTTTTTACAAGCCAGAAGTTTAACCCCAATCCCTTGACGAGTAATGAAATACTATCTTGTTAAGTTAAGTTTTACGACACCTGTTCGGTTTGGTGCTGACGAAATGGCTATCGGGGTTGAAAAGGCTCAGCCGTATCTGCATTCCGATACACTATTTAGTGCTCTTTGTAACGCATGGATAAAGTTTGGTATTTTCTCAGGGGAGGATTTAAGTAAAGTAAAAGAACATATTTTACTTTCTTCCACATCGTTTTACTCTTCCAATAGTGAAATAGGATTCTTTCTTCCCAAGCCTAAAATCCCTTGTGCTTGGCTTCACTCGTTAAAGCATAAAGACAAAGCTAAAATTGAAAAGTTAATCAAGCAAGCACAGTGGATTCCTTTACAGATGTTTAAGAATTGGTTGATACATACACCTGAAGAAGGTGTATTTAGTAAGGATGAAACTGAATTACGAAAAAAGCTTGATTACGGTCAACTCTTTGAAGAGAATATTATTGCAAAACATAGCCAAGATAGACTTACTGCGGCAAGCAATATATTTTATCAAAGTCAACAAACGTTTATTGAAAATAAAAATGCTGGCTTGTATTTTTTTGTTGGTTTAGATGAAAACCAAAAAGATATTAAAAATATCAAGGATAAGTTTAACAAAGGATTACTCTCGTTAAATCGTCTTGGACTTGGTGGTGAAAGAAACATGGGTCTTGGGAGATTCAGAGTTGATAGTGATAGCAAGAATGGTATTCTCATTTCAATTGAACAAAACTCGCCATTTTATTTTTTATTTGGAACATCTTTACATTATCAATGTTCACTTTCACTTTCATATCCTTCAAATGATGAAATAGAAATACTTAAGACTTCAAATGAAGATTTTTACCACGATTTGATACTTCGAAAAGGGTGGACATTTTCTACTCAGAATTTTTTTCAAATGAAACGTCAAACCGTTTCAATGTTTTCAGAAGGCAGTGTATTTGAACACAGTATCGCCCCGAAAGGCATAACCATTAATTTATCCCCTCCCGATTTCCCTCATCCTATTTATCGTTTTGGAAAAACATTCCTTGTTACAATTCCTGAACCATATAAAAACTTACAACTGAATAAAAGTAAAGGAAAAGGAAAAAAGAAATGAAGCGATTTGAAACATCTACGGTTACTCTTACCCCAACTTCACCCATTCATATTTCGGCAGGTAATTCGAATTATGGTTCTGATACCGTCCAATATAATGGAAAACTTATTATTCTTGATGATCAAAAACTATCAATATTCTTGTTAGGAAAAAACTGGCTTGATGATTATGTGAAATTTTCTATGGAAAACATTAATTATGATCCACCTCAAGAAATATTAACTAAATTCTTAAATTCGAAAAGCTATCCTATTAATGAAGAGATATATATGAAACTAGCGAAAGCGGTGTATGTATCTTATGAGTCTGAACAATTTATTCGCAATGGTAACGGAGCTGCATATATTCCAGGAACAAGCATAAAAGGTGCAATTCGTACAGCTATACTGCATAGTATTCTTGAAAACTATATTCCTTTTTTAAATTCAACATATTTGAGTGCTGTAATAAATTCTCGTTTGAACGAAAAGCATAAAACACTTGATGATGATTTAATCGAAAAGGTTTTTCAGAATTTCAAAATTTCAGACGGTAATAGAGAAATATCCTTCGACAAAAAAAATGGTGCATTGACTGATTTTATGAAAGCAATTATTGTTTCGGATTCTTCTGAAATTGAAGTTCAAAATAGAGACATCTTTGTTTTGTACCTAAACAAAGATCAAGAACTTGAAAAACCTTTTTGGAAGATTTCAAATCGTGAATGTTACCTACCTAATTCAACCACTTGTACTTTTATAATCACACTTGACCATATTCTTCTGAATCAATTTGCAAGTAAAATCAGCTTAGAATCACCTCATTTCAAAATACCGATTTCATCAATTGCAGATATTAAACCGTGCCTTGAAAAATTTTACAATTTTGTTTGGCAGGAAGAACAGCATTTCTTTTACAAAGAAAAAAAGCCATCACCAATACAAGATAAGCTTACCGTAAAAGAAAAAATTACAGAAACAAGAGAGGAATATGTTCAGCGTCGTTTTGAAAAAGCTGTATTTGAAAAGAGAAAAAATGTAACTCTAATGTCATTATATATTGAATATGATAAGTTAGCAGAAAGCAATGAGAAAAACGAAAACTTAAATACATCATCAAGTTCTACTGAAATGATACCTTCTATAATGAGGGGGAACTCTGAACATATTGAATCAAGCGTTGGAAAAGTAATTGATTTTTACAAGAAAAGTCCGGTTAATTTCAGGTTAGGATATGGAAGCGGCTTAATGGGGCTAACACTGTTTCCAATTATTGACAATAATGGGCGACATTACAGAAAAGATATACGAAACCTTAGCCTAACTGATAAGAGCAAAGAAGATCTTGTTGCTCCTAACACTAAAAGGCTTATTAAAGAAAAGAATAAAATCACTTACCCAATGGGTTGGGCTAATCTTAGTTTCGGTGAAACCCATTTAGAAGGAGACCTCATATGAATTATGAGACATACATTCCAGAGCAATTTCTAAAGCTGGGCATAACAACTGTTGATTCGAATGAGTTTATTAGAATTTTTAGTGATGCTGAAAATAATAGAGATAATGAGGATTGGATTTTAAATGAACTGTTACCGAGATCACTTGTATTACTCAATAAACGTTATAACAAGAGATACAAAAAATGTCCGTCACCAAAATGCCTATGTGTAACTGTAGGATCATCGTTAGACCCATTACTATTATCAATTCTTACCATTCGTCCAACAGAAAAACTTGTTTTAATCTATTCAAAGGACACCGCACACGTAAAAGAAAAAATTTTAGACACACTTAAACAAAATGATTTTAATAACAAAATTTCGCTTCATAAGTTTTCTAATGATGATCCTATTTACATTTTTGTAAAAGCAGTATCAAAAAATAATGATTATATCCGATCAATTTTATTAGGAAATACAGAGCCAAATAACGTTTTTAAAATTGTAAAACGAATTTCAGATGAATACAAAACATCTGAAGGGACAGGAGAAAAATCAACAGTTGGAGTAGATATTTCAGGTGGAAAAAAATCAATGATAGGTGGTTCTTTTCTTGCTGCATCTATAACCGATTGCCAAATTTATTATGTTGACTTTGAAGAATACCATAATACATACCCTTTGCCAGGAACAGAATTTATCCACATTCTTCCCAATCCTTACGATATATATAATGTCCGCGAAGAATCACTCATTCAGGAGCTTTGGGTGAGACAAGATTTTGATGCTGTCAATAAATTTGTAGGACAAGCAATTAGTAAACTAATAAAGGATAAAGTTATAGATTACGACTTAGAAAAAGAGCGAAATCGTCTGATACAAATTAAAACCGCAGCAAATTGTTATATAGAGTGGCAAAAATTTAATTATTCACAATCACAAATTAACGCTCAGTTAAAACAAGGTATTTATTTTAATTATTATAGAGAGAAACATTGCAATATTCTTAAATCTTTATCTCAATGTCATCACCTGAGAAATAACGCTTATGGTTCAATATTGCTGGCTCTTGATAGATGGAAACGAGGTTCAGATTCATTGTACTTAGAAGAATTTGATAAATCTGCCCTTCACTTTACACAAGCGATTGAAATTTTATGTAGTTATAGATTATTTGATATGTCTATAACTGGCAAATTAGAAGGAGTTTTTGATTTTGGTGTTAACCCCCATAATAATAAGCAACATTCACCCGAAGCTAGCGGTTCAATAAAATTTCTTTTTCATGGAAAAAATGAACATAATTCGGTGAAAATCTATAATGCTGGGATATCATTAAAATGGAAAAATGGAAGTCGATTTTATGAAATAGCACCGTATTTAACTATCGATAATATTTGTTCATATTTAACTATTCGTAATGATTTTGCGCATTTTTCTTGCTTCTCAAAAGAAAAAATTGCTGATACACATGAACAAATGTTACAATTTCAAGAAACAACGAAGTCATTTATTACACTTTTCATCACAACCTATCAAAATGAAACAGGTTTGGAAGGTAATTCTTTTGAAGAATTACAAGCTCCATTTGAATTTGCAAAATTTACCGATTTCAATCATTCAAACTAAATAACGATGCGTATTTGCCTCAAACTATCGCATCGCAAGCGTACCGTCACGCTTCCAATAAACAACAGCCACCTCATATCCTCCCTCATCTACAACATCGTCGATAAAAGCTCAAGCGACTATGCCGAACGGTTGCATGAGCAAGGGTACCGGTTGCAGAACAGGGCCTTCAAGCTGTTCACTTTTTCACCTCTCTATCCGGGAAACCGCCACAAGTGGGTGATGCACGAGAACGGGACAATGAGCAGTGCCGAAGGTTTGTTGCATGTTACGGTCTCTTCGCCAAAGAATGAGTTTATTGAGCATCTGGTGATTGGCCTGTTGCAGGAGCCGTTGGTCTGGATCGGGAATCAACGGTTCAGGGTTGAGACGGTTCGCAAGCTTGATTCACCTGACTTGAGTGACGACATGCCGTTTATCATGCTTTCACCTTTCGTCTGTACAACTAAGCGTGAGCTTGAGCAGTATCCTCAGTATCTTTTTCCGGGTGAACGGGAGTTTGAACGGGTTTTGCTTGAAAATCTTTTGCGGAAATATCAGGTGCTGCATGGGCGGGAATTTGCCTGCGCAAGTGAGCAATTCAGCTTTGCAATTGATCATGCTTATGTTGAGCGGATGAATGGCAAAATCCAGAAGTTGATAACGCTGAAGGAGGGGAAAAGTGATGAAACAAAAATCAAGGGTACGCTTGCGCCGTTCAGGCTGAAAGCTCCTCGTGAACTGATTGAGGTTGGTTATGAGTGCGGGTTTGGGGAAAAGAACTCGCAGGGGTTTGGTATGGTGAAGGTTGATGTCGGGCATTTAGCCCACGATGTAGAGGATGATCATTCAGCAAAGAGAGAGATGCCGGGTTATGGCGAATGATCCTTGGTTGCCTGGGAGGCTGGCCATGAGGCGGCTTGCTGGAAGGTGGGGAAGTGAAAGAGGACGTTATTGCGGGAAAATCAAAAAATCAGCAGGCGTAAGAACAGAAATTCCTCTCCATGAAATCAGTTCAGGCAAATGGTTGTCACCGGAGACTATTGTCTGCGCCTCAGCAGCATAAGCAGCTTCAAGAATCCGGTTATCATCAGGATCTCCTGTTATATCTTCAACGGTAATGGTTGGAGTAACCATTGCGAATGTCTCCATGAAAATTCCCATAATCCGGTACACCTGTTCCGGAAGCAGTCCAAATTTTGGACGTCGCAGAACATCCTCAACCTCTTTCATAATGTCCGACGAAATGAAATTGACCACCCTCAGCGTCGAACACAAACGCAATACCTCTCTTGGGTTCCCGCCGAAAAGTACGCCTGAAACAAGAACATTCGTATCGCATACAATGTTCATGACACTTTAGTCTTAGCTTCGCGAACAGCCTTAATCTCTGCGGCCACATCATGCTCAGTCAGATGCTGTTTCTGAACGGTCATATCGCCAAGCTGAAAAAGATCATTCCACTGACTCTGGCGCTGAATATACAGCCTCGCTGCTTCCCTTATCAGCTCTGAACGGCTTCGATACTCTTTTCTGGCTGTCTTGTCAATTTCGTTCAGCAATGAATCCTGAAAAGAGATATTAACGGTGACAGTACTCATAACAATTTTTTTTACGTTTTAAAGGAGGTAATATACAAAGTTTGTATGTCCATGAAAATATAATTTTCCTGAAAAAAGTTTCAAAAAGGTTGCCAATAGTTTTCTTTGCATTTGAAAGTACTTCGTCCGACCTCTTTTGCTTATCCTCATCGCATGAAAATCTTGAGCCGGGATAAAACGCATGTGCTTTATTACCGCAATCCAGGCTTTGGTATGATTTGATTCCAATGATTTTCAGATGCATATTATTTATTATTGGGCCATGCCGATAAATAGTCTCTCGTGAAAAAATCTGTCTATGCCTGAATGGTTGTCACATATCCCTCGTCTTGAACTGGCGGAACCCTGGTGGCTGTTGCTGTTGCCGGTTTTGGCTGTTGCTGCCTGGTTAAAAGAGCGGCTTCAGGATAAAAGTCCCGCGATACTTTTTCCGGGTCTTGAGCGGCTCAAGGCTTCGGGATTTGAGGCGCGCCGGTGGTTGACTGTTGTGCCTCAGTGGCTGCGGGGGAGTGCGGTAGTGTTTTGTGTTCTGGCATTGACGGGGCCCCGTCTTCTTGTCCGTCAGAGTGAAGCTGAGGCGCGGGGTATTGATGTGATGCTGGCGCTTGATATTTCGGAGTCGATGTTGCAGAAGGATTTTGCCGGTAAAAGCCGTCTTGATGCCGCGCGGGAGGTTGCCCGCAATTTTGTGCTGCGTCGATCGAATGACCGGATGGGTCTGGTGGTTTTTCGGGGAAAGGGGTACACGCAGTGTCCGCTGACGCTCGATCATGAGGTGCTTGCCATGTTGCTTGACCACCTCTCTCCAAAGGTGATACAGGATGATGGTACGGCTATCGGCACGGCAATTCTTATTGCGGTGAACCGGCTCAAGGTATCGGAGTCGTCGAACAAGGTTATTATTCTGGTGACGGATGGTGAAAATAATGCCGGAGAGGTTGGCCCGGCAACGGCTGCCGGGCTTGCTGCACGCAACGGAATAAGGATTTATGCTATTAACGCAGGGTTTAAAACTGCTGAAGGTCGGCAGGATGTTGCCGGGGAACGTGGCGGCGATCCACTGCGGGATGAGGAGTCGCTTCAGGGGATTGCCCGGACAACGGGCGGCGGCTATTTCAGGGTGGATGATCCGGCAGGATTTGATAAAACGATAAGCACTATTGATCGGCAGGAAAAGAGCCGTCATGCTGGGCCGGTGATGGAGCATCGTTCCGGGTTGTTTTTCTTTTTTTTGCTGGCGGCGGTTGTATTGCTTTTGCTTGAAGTTATGTTGTCAAATACTCGATTGTTGAGGGTGCCGTAGTCTCGAAATGTTGAGTGGACGGGAGTGTGCCTATGTGTTTTACCTGGCCTGAGAATACTGTTTATCTGCTTTTGCTGATACCGCTTGCCGTGTTTCTTGGCTATGGTGTCATGCGGGCGTTCCATGTTCGCGAAGCCCTTGTGGGGTCCGATACGGCTGAGGCGATCATGCCCCGTTTGCGATTGGGAATGGTGTTGCTGAAAAAAGGGCTGCTTTTTTCAGCTATTGCCTTGCTGCTTATTGCCTTGACCGGTCCCCGATTTTGCAGCGGGGGCCAGCCGGTGCCGCGCAAAGGTGCTGATCTGGTGTTTATGCTTGATATTTCCCGCAGCATGATGGCGCGCGATGTGCTTCCTGACCGTCTCGGGCAGGCGAAACAGGAGATAAGCAGCATCAGCCATGCCGTGCGAGGCGGCCGGAGGGCTATTCTTCTTTTTGCCGGCGCGCCGCTGGTGCAGTGCCCTCTGACGACCGACAAGGAGGCGTTCGATGCGCTGCTTGGCATGGCTTCGCCTGATCTTATTGAGGATCAGGGCACCTCTTTTCGCCAGGCCCTTCAGCTTGCCGCTTCTCTTCTTGAGCCTGGATCGGAAAATCGCCTGGCGCCGGGACTCAAAGGTGAAAAGATTCTGGTGCTGTTGAGTGATGGTGAGGATCATGCCGGTGATATCCAGGCCGCAGCGCAGCAATTGAAAAAGGCGGGCGTTCATCTTTTTGTGATAGGAGTTGGCATGCGTCAGCCGGTTACGATTCCGCTGGGCGGTGGCGTCCTTAAACGGGATGAACGTGGCCAGGTGGTGATGAGCAGTTTCAATCCTGAAACGTTGCAGGAGCTGGCTCGTGATGCGGGTGGCTTATACTACCGCAGCAGGGCGGAACACACTGTTTTTGCTGAGGTTTCTGAAAGGATTAACCGCATGGAGGCCGCATCTCGCTGGATGATGGAGCCTGCTGAGCATGACGCATCGCTTACCCGTACCCTTCTTGCGGTCGCTCTTTTTCTCCTGCTTTCTGAAACCATACCTGGAAAAGGAGCGGGACGACGATAAAGGAGTGTGCAGGGTATCAAGCATGGCCCTTTCTTGTTGCAAAAAATTGTTACATTGATTTATTGCAATCAAGTACTATCAGTCCACTTTCAGACGAAACACAGAACCGTTATGGAGCAGCAGAATACAAGTCCAAGAGCTCTTGACTCTATCGAAAGGGCGAAACTGGGAATAAAGGTTTTTAATATGCCTTTTGATCAGGCTGAAGAGGTGATTGATGATTATGTCAGTCAGGGAAATTATGATCCTGCATCCGTGGAGCTTTTCAAGGAACAGCTTGATACCCAGCGTCATATTCAGGAGAAAAGCGTTGAGATTTTATCTACAGGCGCCCAGATTCTTCGGCTTGTGGTCAATGCTGTTGTAAAAAACATGCCATCGTCTACGGGAGATACTTCAAATTCCTGAACCTGAACATTGTATAATAAACACTCTGAATTATGCAATTTGACCCGAACAAATTCACTCTGAAAGCCCAGGAGGCATTACAGACTGCGGCAACGCTTGCTGGCAGTCGTCAGCATCAGCAGGTTGAGCCCGAACATCTTCTTTTTGCTATGTTTGATGATAACAGCAGTATTGCTATGCAGATAGCGCACAAGCTCGAGGCTCCTGCCGAAACGCTGCAAGCGGCGCTTAACCGGGAAATTGAGAGGATTCCGAAGGTAACCGGAGCTTCGGCTACGGGACAGTATCTGTCGCAGAATCTCGCCAGGGTGTTTGATGTGGCCATGAAAGAGGCAGAAAGTCTGAAAGATGACTATATCAGTTCGGAGCACCTCCTGATTGCTTTGTGTGAAGCAGGAGGTACGGTGTCGCGCATGTTGCAGGATGCAGGATTCAATCGGAATGCTATTCTCAAGGTTCTTGCCACCATCAGGGGAACGCAGCGGGTGACCAGTCAGAATGCTGAGGAGAGCTATAATTCGCTGAAAAAATATTCGCGCAACCTGAATGATCAGGCGCGCAAGGGCAAACTTGATCCGGTTATCGGGCGTGACGAGGAGATCCGCAGGGTGTTGCAGATCCTCAGTCGTCGCACCAAGAACAATCCCGTGCTTATCGGTGAGCCGGGGGTCGGAAAGACGGCGCTGGTGGAAGGTATCGCGCAACGCATTGTGGCCGGAGACGTGCCTGAAAACCTCAAGAGCAAACAGATCGCAGCGCTTGATATTGCGCAGCTTGTTGCCGGCGCGAAGTTTCGGGGCGAGTTTGAGGAGCGTCTGAAAGCGGTCGTGCGGGAGGTTCAGTCATCTGATGGCGAAATTATCCTTTTTATTGATGAGCTTCATCTGCTTGTGGGCGCCGGGTCAGCCGAAGGGTCAATGGATGCAGCCAATATTCTTAAGCCTGCGCTTGCCCGTGGTGAACTGCGCTGTATTGGCGCCACGACGCTTGACGAGTATCGCAAACATATTGAAAAAGATGCTGCCCTTGAGCGTCGGTTCCAGACGGTACTGGTCGATCAGCCGAGTGTTGAGGATACGGTTTCCATTTTGCGCGGCCTCAAGGAAAAATATGAGATTCATCATGGAGTGCGTATCAAGGATGCGGCTATTGTTGCTGCGGCAGAGCTTTCAAACCGCTATATTGCGGATCGTTTTCTGCCTGACAAGGCCATCGACCTGATTGACGAAGCCTCTTCGCGCCTAAGGCTTGAAATAGACAGCAGTCCCGAAGAGCTTGACCGGATAAACCGCGAAATCCGCCGTCTTGAAATCGAACGTGAGGCTTTGAAGCGCGAAATTGAAATCGGAGGATAGCAGCTTGCGACCGAGCAAAAATAATTTTTCTATGCCGTTATGGGAAAGGGGTAACGCATGACCACACGGTTTGTTAAACATAACCCGGCTTTTCTTGAGGAGGAGCAGCTTATAGAGAATTTTGTGGTGCGTCAGGTTGATTTTGAGCTTATAAAACAAATCATCAGAGACCATGTACCTGGCTCCAGCCAGCATCAGCTTATTACTGGTGCGCGAGGCAGCGGCAAAACACTTTTAGTGCATCGAATTGCAGCAGAGATTGAGCGGCATGATGACTTGCGCAATCGTTTCTATCCTCTGATCTTTTCAGAAGAGAGTTATCAGGTCAGTTCAGCCGCTGAATTCTGGCTTGAATCGCTGTTTTGTCTTGGCAGGAAAACAGGTGATGAGCAATTGAATCAAGCATATCTGGAACTCCGCTCCGAAATTGATGATCAACTGCTTTCCGGGCGGGCATTGCAGCATCTGCTTGATTTCGCCGATAGCCAGGGAAAAGAGATTCTGTTAATTGTCGAGAATCTCAATATGCTTTTTGGTGATCTGGCAAGTGAAGAGGAGGGAGCGACTATTCGTCAAACCCTGATGAATGAGCCGCGATTACTGCTTCTTGCGACCGCAACAAGCCTGTTCGAAGGGATTGATCATCCCTCCACTGCGATGTTTGAAATGTTCAGGATTCATGAGCTCAAACCTCTCGATGATGAGGAGAGCAATGCTCTGTGGGAGCTCATTGCCGGAGAAAAACTTCCAGGGGAGCAGATCAGGCCGGTAAAGATACTGACTGGAGGCAATCCCCGCATGTTGGCTCTTCTGGCCAGATGCGGAGCAAAACGGCCATTCAGGCAGCTCCTTGATGACCTTGTCGAGGCCGTCGATGAGCATACTGAATATTTTAAAAGTCATCTCGATACCATGGCGCCGATCGAGAGAAAGGTTTATCTGGCGCTTGCTGAACTATGGAGCATTTCATCGGTTCGGGAGATTGCGCTGGTGGCAAGGCTCGATGTCAACAAGACCAGCGCCTATCTGAACAGGCTTCTGAACCGAGGCATTGTCGTTATCGAGAAACAGGCAAAAAGAAATAAGTTATATGGCTTGTCGGAAGGAAGTTACAGTATCTATTACCTTCTGAGAAGGTACGGCAGACTGGCTGATCGGGTCAGGGCTCTTGTGAAATTTATGATCTATCTTTACGATCCGCTCTCTGACAAACAGTTGTCTGGTGAAGAGGGTGAAATACTTTTATCTGAGCACTCTCATGATTTTTTTGCTGCTTTTGAAGAGTCGGTTATGAGTCTTCCTGAGCGGAAACATTTTCAGGAATGTCGTGATCATTTTGCGGCAGCAGTAGTTGTCGCCAGGAGTTGTCCTGCTCGGCCTGAAGCGGTGAAAAATATTCGGGTTGCCGAGAGAATGACTGTTTTCAGGGGCGGAGAGGCTCTTGAAGATGACGTGGAAAACAAAGTTTTGGAAGAGGGTTTTAACCATGCTTTTGGACTGCTTGAAGCCGGAAATTACGCTGAAGCATTTCATGTGTTTGAAGCCATAATCATGGTTCACAAAAGTAGTCCAGAAGATCAGATCGCCGTACAGGTTGCAGGAGCTATGTTTGGCAAGGGGGTGGCGCTTGGCAACTTGAACCGTCCGGAAGAGGCTGTTAAGACTTATGAAGAATTAATTACTACCTACAAGGGTCGTTTTGAAGCGCTTCTTGTTCTGCCTGTTGTTATGGCTATGTTCAGTAAGGGTTGTAAACTTCATGACTTGAATCGCCCTGAAGAGGCTATGCAGGCTTACGAAGAAGTAATAGCTACCTACAAAGATTGTTCTGAAGAGCAGATTGTCAAGTGGGTAGTCATGGCTCTTTTCGGTAAAGCGGTTCTGCTCGGTGAGCTGAATCGCAAGCATGAGGCTCTTCAGCTCTATGAAGAACATCTGGCGCAGTTTAAAGAGCGGGCTGAAGGAGAGGTTGCTGAACAGGTGGCAAAGTGCATGGTCCATAACGGCGTTCTACTTGGCGACCTGCACCGCATGGACGAAGAGATTCAGATCTATGAAGAACTCTTTGCCCGATATAAAGAGCGGCCTGAAATAGGAATTCTGGAACAGGTTGTCAGTGCACAGTTCAACAAGGGGATTGCTCTTGACCGTTTGCACCGCAGCGATGAAGCGATTCAGACGTATGAAGCGCTCATTGCCACTTATAAAGAGCGGCCTGAAGAACAGATTATTGTAAAAGTGTCGAACGCCATGCTCAACAAAGGAGTTGTCTATGGAAAACTTGACCGATATCAGGAGGCTGAAACTGCTTTTATGAAGGCCATGGAATTAAGTGCTCAAGGATTGAGAGCACAATTAGTGTTGCTTAAATTGCTGATGAAGATGCAGGAGCGGCAAAACGAAGCTCTGGAGCTTGCAGGACAGTATGTAGCCAACACTGATCTTGTTGAGAGCACCATCGAAGGTGCCATAGTGCAGTTTGTAAAGCTTGCGGCATTGGGGTATGCGCCTGAAGCGCTTTGCATTCTTGTTGGTTCGCCTGCTGAACGGCATCTTGAACCTCTTGTTGCGGCGTTGCGGTTGTACACTGGTGAAGAGGTAAGGAGTGCTTTGGAGATACTTGAAGTAGCAAAAGATGTGGTGAAAAAAATTGATGAGCAGCAGCGTATTATGAATTGATGTGTCAAATCAAATAACGAAAACAGGTATTGACGATGAAGATGATGAGGATAGTGGCTCTTGCTTTCATGCTTGCAGGGGTGTTTTCCGTTACGGCAAGGGCTGGATGGGATCCGGCAGATGAGGATCATGCGAGGGCGTCGGTTGATTATTTCAGAACACATGGTCCGGCGCTTGACCGCTTTTTTGAACATGCCTATGGCTATGCTGTTTTTCCTGATGTCTTTAAAGGTGGTTTCATGATGTTCGGAGGTGGCCATGGCAAGGGATATGTCTATGAACAGAACAGGATTGTAGGGCGTTCCTCAATTACCCAGCTCAATGTTGGGCCGCAGCTTGGTGGTCAGTCTTTTTCAGAAATTATTTTTTTTAAAGGCCGCGAAGAGCTTGACAATTTCAAAAAAGGTAACTATGAGCTGAATGCTCAAGTCGCTGCAATTATAGTTTCCCAGGGAATGGCAACCACTATCGATTATTCTAATGGGGTCGCTGTTTTTGTTCTTCCGAAGGCAGGGATTATGGCTGAAGCTACCGTTGGTGGGCAAAAGTTCTCTTATAATCCTTACTGACCAGGGTTTGGCTGTTTTTCAATAACGTCAATTTTTGCAATGAAGTATGAATTAGTGGTAGGCCTTGAGGTTCATTGTCAGCTTAATACCGTGACCAAGGCTTTTTGTAGTTGTTCTGCTCAGTTTGGAAAATCGGCCAATACCAATGTCTGTCCGGTTTGTCTTGCTCTTCCTGGAGCGTTGCCGGTTCTCAATCGCCAGGTGGTGGAGGATGCCGTCAAGATTGGTCTGGCAATGGGCTGCACGATAGCCCCTCATTCAGTGCTTGCCCGTAAAAACTATTTTTATCCGGATCTGCCGAAAGGGTATCAGATTTCGCAGTTTGAAGAGCCGATATGCGGGGAAGGAACTCTCACAATTGATGCTGGAGAGGGGCAGAAGGAGATCCGCCTGATCAGGATCCATATTGAGGAAGATGCTGGCAAGTCAATTCACGATATTGGCGAGGAGACCTATATTGATCTTAATCGGTGCGGCGTTCCGCTGCTTGAGATTGTGAGCTATCCAGATATGCGTACTCCGAAGGAGGCCTCCGCATATCTTCAGAAAGTGCGTCAGATTGTTAAATATCTCGGTATTTCGGATGGCAACATGGAGGAGGGAAGTCTTCGCTGCGATGCCAATGTCTCTTTGCGACTCGCAGGAGCGCCCGAGTATGGTACCCGTACCGAGATCAAGAATATGAATTCGTTCAAGAATGTAGAAAAGGCCATCGAATTTGAGGCGGAACGCCATAGAGAGATTCTGGATAACGGTGGAGTCATCATTCAGGAGACCAGGCTTTGGGATGCCGACAAGGGGGAGACCCGTTCCATGCGGGGCAAGGAGTTTGCCCACGACTATCGTTATTTCCCTGATCCCGATCTGGTACCAGTGCTTGTTGGCCAGGAGATGATTGACCGCATAAGGCTTGAGCTTCCCGAGTTTCCTGAAGCGCGTGCACTTCGTTTTGCTGAGGAGTATGCCATTCCCGTCTATGATGCCGGAGTGCTTACGGTTGAGAGAGAGGTTGCCGACTATTTTGAGGTGACGGTCAGGGTTTCGGGTGATGCCAAGGCTTCATCGAACTGGGTGATGGGGGAGGTAATGCGCACGCTCAAGGAGAAGTATCTTGATATTGCGGAGTTTTCCATTGTTCCTGAAAGGCTTGGCGGATTGATCCGTCTTATTGGAGAGGGAATGATCAGTAATACCATTGCCAAACAGGTGTTTGAAATTATGCTGTCGGATGAAGCCTCGGCGACGGAGATTGTTGAGCGTGAAGGGCTTGCACAGGTGTCAGATACCGGCGCGATCGAGACTGTTGTTCAGGAAATTCTGGATGCCAATCCTGGGCAGCTTGCCGCGTATCGTGGTGGAAAAACCAAGTTGCTGGGCTTTTTTGTGGGTCAGTGTATGAGCCGAATGAAAGGCAAAGCCAATCCACAGATGGTGAATGATGTGCTGCTGAAAAAACTCGAAGGGTGAGCGTTTTCATGATTCGCTGTCGAACAGATCTTTGGTACGCGGTGTTTCGTGCAAGGTTTTTGCAAGTTCAGGATTGATAACCTCAATTTTTTTTCTTGCTTCCTGAAGTCGTTTTTTGCAGGTTTCGGCAATGCTCAGTCCCTCTTCATTGAGGCCGATTGAGCTTTCGATACCGGTTTCTGGATTTTCGATGTTGCTGGTTATCTCCTCAAGTCGAGAGATCAGCTCCTCTATCGAGGGTGTGCCAGATGATTTCAGGGAGTGGGATGCCATAATTTGTTAGCGTTTAGATGGTTGTTACGAAAGGTAGGTAAAGAGAAAGATTATTCAAAAGGCAGGTGTGTGAGTGAAGTTTGTAGATAGTGCGTCTATTTTTGTTGAGGCTGGTGACGGCGGTAAAGGATGTGTGAGTTTTCGCAGGGAGAAGTTTGTTCCCAAAGGCGGACCTGACGGGGGCGATGGCGGTCGTGGTGGTCATGTATGGCTGAGAACCAACCGCCAGTTGACGACCCTTCTTGATTTTAAATATAAAAAGAAGTATATCGCTGTTCGCGGTGTTCACGGTCAGGGAGCACGGAAAACGGGCCGGGATGGAGCTGATATTGTAATTGATGTCCCGTGTGGTACTATCGTCAAAAATGCCGAAACCCATGAGATCATTGCTGATTTGACTGGCGAGGATCAGGAACTGTTAATTGCCAGAGGGGGTAAGGGCGGGCGCGGCAACCAGCATTTTGCCACACCGACCCGTCAGGCTCCACGGTATGCCGAGCTTGGCCAGAAAGGGGAAGGGTTTCTGCTCGAAATGGAGCTGAAGCTTATGGCTGATGTTGGGTTGGTTGGCTTTCCCAATGCGGGCAAGTCTACCCTGATTTCGGTGATCAGCGCCGCAAAACCCAAAATTGCCGATTATCCTTTTACGACGTTGGTGCCGAATCTCGGCATTGTGCGCTACGAGGAGTATAAATCTTTTGTGATGGCCGATATTCCTGGAATTATCGAAGGTGCGGCAGAGGGAAAAGGACTTGGCTTGCAGTTCCTGCGCCATATCGAGCGTACGAAAATTCTGGCCGTTCTTATTGCGGCTGATTCGCCTGATATTGCTGAAGAATACCGGACGCTTCTCGGTGAGCTTGAGAAATTTGACAAGGGGCTGCTTGACAAGCCGCGTATGCTGGTGGTTACAAAAATGGATATTTCTGCTGAGGATCTTGAGATTCCTGTTCTTGAAGAGGGAGTCAAGGTTCTTCCGATTTCAGCTGTTTCAGGGCAGGGGCTGAAGGAGCTCAAGGATGAACTTTGGCGAGAGGTGTCGGGACGTATCAGGGCGGCTGAACCTTTGGATGATGGGCTAGGGTAACCATGCAGCAGGGAGGACTTTTTATCAGGTATGCGCGTCTTGCTGATGCCGGGGCCATTTCTGCAATTACTGCGGAGTATGCCCGCCAGGGAATCATGCTGGAGCGCACTAATGATAATATTGTTGAAAATATTCGTAATTTTTTTGTAGCGGAATACAATGGCGAGGTGATTGGGTGCTGTGCTATTGCATTTTATACCCAGAAGCTTGCTGAGATTCGTTCATTGGCAGTCTTTAACCGTTATAAAATGAAAGGAATAGGACGGTTACTGGTTGAAAAGGCCGAGTCAGTTTTACGTGAGGAAGGGGTCAGGGAGGTTTTTGTCCTGACGCTCAGTCGTGAGTTTTTCAGCCGCGTCGGGTACCGTGAAATCCAGAAAGAGTATTTCCCACAGAAAATATGGAGGGATTGTACTCATTGCCCGAAGCTTATGGCGTGCGATGAGATCGCGATGGTGAAAACACTCTAAACTAATCATACAAACAGGGGCCGCAAAGTTGTGATCGTTCAGGAAGTAATCGTTAAAAACAAAGCGGGGCTGCATACCAGACCTGCAGCAGCAGTCGTTAAGCTTGCATCTCGTTTCAAATCGGATTTTTTTATCGAAATGCAGGGTATCGAAATTAATGCAAAGTCAATTATCGGCGTTATGAGTCTTGCCGCTCCGAAAGGAACCCGGTTGACGCTCAAGCTGGATGGCGAGGATGCCGCTGAGGCTGCCCGCCAGTTGGTGGAGTTTTTTGACCAGGGTTTTGGAGAACAATAGCGTTGCGCATTGCATTCATATCTCCTTTTTTCCCTTTGAAGGGAGGTATAGCCCGGTTCAGCGGACTTTTGGCGGATGCCCTTCGCGAGCAGCGGAGAGATGATGTTGTTCCTTTTGCGTTCAGGGCGCTTTTTCCGGATTTTATTGCAAAAGGTGCCGAGGCTCCTTTACCTGAAAAGATCCGTCTGGTGCTCTTCAATCCCCTTTCCTGGACAGAAACAATCCGCCGTATAAGGTCACTGAAACCCGATATTGTGCTGGTGGCCTATTGGACAGGCTTTCTGGCTCCTCTCTTTTATGTTGTGCGTCGTTTCACCGGTATCAGAATGGTGGTATTGCTTCACAACCTCTCTTCACATGAATCCTTTTTTTTTGAACCGCTTATGCAGAGGCTGCTTGCTGCGTCCGTCGACGGTGTTCTGACTCTTTCAGGTGCTGTGTCGCAGGAGGTGAGGAGTGCCATGCCGAAAATTCCCTTGCTCAAGCTTTTTCATCCGGTTTATGAGCCAGAAGGAGAGATTCCTTCACTGCAGGAGGCGCGCAGGGTGCTGAATCTTGATGCCCATTTGCCAGTGCTGCTTGTTTTTGGTTATGTGCGTCACTATAAAGGTCTTGATATAATGCTTCGTGCCATGCCAGCGATTCTTCTGAGGGAACCTGAGCTCAGGTTGGTCGTTGCGGGGCACTTTTATGAAGATGTTTCTCTTTATCGACGACTTGTTGATCAACTTGGTATCAGCGGAAGTGTCGATCTCTATCCGGGCTATGTGCCTCCAGAGCGGACCGCGCTCTATTTCGCGGCGGCTGATACCGTAGTGCTTCCCTACCGAAGCGCAACACAGTCTGGGGTGGTGCAACTTGCCTATGGGTATGGTTTACCGGTGATTGTTACTCCGGTGGGCTCTCTTCCTGAGATGGTGCGTCCCGGGGAGACCGGATGGGTAGCACGTGGCACTTCGCCTGAAAGGTTTGCTGAAGCGGTTTTGCAGTTTCTTGACAATAGGGAGAGGCTTTCTTCAATGCGTCCTGCAATCGAAGCCTTTCGTCGCGAGTACTCCTGGGAGGCTTTTTCTGCGTCGGCAGGCAGCTTTCTGGAAACGATAGCGGCAGGGAGGTAACGATGAAGCCGCTGACCTGTATTGTCGTTCTGAACTGGAACGGCGCAAAGGAGACCATTGCCTGCCTGGAGTCGCTGGTCGAAGTGATGTCGCCTGATTGTAGGGTGCTTGTTGTTGATAACGGGTCGACCGACGGCTCTCCTGAAAAGATACGGAAGGCTTTTCCTGCTTTGGAGCAGCTTTGTTTGCCCGCCAACCTCGGCTATGCAGGGGGAAACAATGCCGGGTTCAGACTCGTTCAAGAGTTACAGGCGGAGTTCGTTATTTTTTTGAACAACGACACCATTGTAGATGCCGGTTTTTTTGCTCCGCTTGTTGAAACTTTACTTCTTCAGCCGTTGGCAGGCATGGCTGCGCCTAAAATTTTTTATTGGAATCGACCAGATGTGCTCTGGTACGCAGGAGGAGTAGTCAAGTTGTCAACCGGCTTGATCTGCCATGTGGGGCTCAGGCAAAAGGATGCTCCTGAATTTGACCGTCCTGGCTCTACCGACTATGCAACGGGTTGCTGTTTTGCAATGCGCTGTCGCGATTTTGAGGCGGTCGGAGGGTTTGATGAGTCATTCGCGATGTATGCGGAGGATGTTGAACTCTCCCTGCGTGTTCGTGCGCTGGGGAAGAGTATAGAGTACGTGCCTTCATCAAGGGTGTGGCACAAGGTGTCAGCCTCGCTTACTGGCCGTCCTTTTCTGAAGCTGGTAAAAAAGAGCCTTGGAGCGCTTCGTCTTTTCAGCAAACAGAGGGCCTGGAGCGGAATGGCGCTTTATCTGCTTCTGCTTCCCCTGCGACTTTCTGGAACTCTTCTGAAGCAATGGTTTGCGGGGAGGAGCTATGCCGAATAGTTGCAGAACGGTTCTTGATGAAGCATATCTCAACGATCCGGCTCACCGGATTCGCTGGAAAAGAACCCTCGAATTTTTGCAAGGCTCGTCACATTCTGCTTCACGACTTTTCAGCGGACTTGACCTGGGAGAGCGCACGCCTTTTACCGATATGCTTGAACAACATTTTGGCTGCCCGTTCGAGAACACTTCAGTTGATCTCGATATTGATCCGCTTGCAGGCTCTTTCGGATTGGTGACAGCCTTTGAGGTGCTGGAGCATCTCTACAATCCACTCCACGCACTGCTTGAGGTGAGGCATCTTCTCGTTGGTGACGATGCACGGCTTTTTGTCTCCATGCCTCTCTGGAAACCCTCATATCTTGCCAGCCCCGACCATTTTCATGAGATGTCGCGCTCCGAGGCTCTTTCGCTCTTCAGCCGCGCCGGGTTTGCAGTCCTCCGAAGCACGGAGTTTCGTATCCGTCACCCGTTGTTTTATCTTACAGGAGTGAAGCCGCTGTTGCGGGCATGGTGTGAAAAAGTGCAGATCTATGAACTTGCCGTCCGATAGGGGAGCCACCCGCAGCCAGTTCAGCCCGTTCAGGCTTGTCTGGTTTTCCGAGATACAGTGGGATTTTCTCTCCACCCGGAAGCAGCGCCTGCTTGCCCGTTTTCCGGAGAACTGGAGCATTCTTTTCATAGAGCCTTTTGCGCTTGGGCGGAGCCATCACTGGTTCCCGGTCAAGAGGGGGAGGGTCTGGGTGGTCACGGTTCCTTTTCTGAAGAGTGTTCCCTACAGGATTGGGCGACTGCTCGATATTACCTTGCTGCGCGGGCTTCTCTCACTTCCCGGTATTCTGCTGATGCTCTTTTGGGTGACCATGCTTGGATTTGGCTCCTCCAACAGGATAATCGGTCTGAGCAATGTCTACTGGGGCAGGGTAGTCGCCCTTCTTCCTTGCCGACTCCGTTTTTATGACGCCAATGATGACCATCTTGCGTTTCCGGGGAGTCCTCCGTGGCTGAAGGGCTCTCTCGACCGCTATCTCTCCAGGGTGCATCTGGTGTTCAGTGTGAGCCGCGAACTGACCAGCCAGCTCAAGCTTCCGACCGGTGTGCGCACCGTCGAACTTGGTAATGGCGTTGAGTTCAGCCATTTCGCAGTTCCCCGTGCTGACAAGCCAGTTGCACTCTCCGGAATCAAGGGCAAGATTCTTGGCTATGCGGGAGCGATGGACTGGATCGATACCGCACTGATTGCCGCAACTGCCAGTGCCTGGCCAGCGTATCAGATTGTGCTTCTTGGCCCCGCCTACGAACGGGAGTGGTGGAACAAACAGGAGTTGATCAACGCACTTCCCAACGTT
>Ga0073936_10003922_pt1 | contig 20926 bp, 17 predicted proteins | sample AliMusrvi5mmetaG_FD_87041 | JGI IMG/M metagenome (GOLD analysis project Ga0073936, IMG submission 87041) | Freshwater lake bacterial and archeal communities from Alinen Mustajarvi, Finland, to study Microbial Dark Matter (Phase II) - Alinen... | ecosystem: Environmental > Aquatic > Freshwater >... | reverse complement strand
GAGTCACTCCAGATAAAACAGAGTGACGTGGATTTCTGCCATGCGTTTGAGCTTTCAGTGAGTGAAGCCTTTACGAACTCAGCTTCTTATGCGGATCGATCAAAAGAGGATAACATGATCACCATAAGTTTCAGTTCGGAGAACAATAAGCTTACAGCAAGCATCAGTGACTGCAACCCTCCCTTCAACCCTGATCCGACACCGGTTGATATATCGAGTTATCCTGAAAAAGGATTTGGACTTATACTGATTCGCCAACTTATGGATAGTGTGACCTATACGAGGGATAATGGTACAAACCGGATTTTTTTGACAAAAGAGGCTGATAAAGCACAGAAACAGAGCCTGTAACATTATGAAGAATAAAAAGTTAAAGGTACTCCTGATTATTGAGCAGTGTAATCCTGAGTGGGTTTCAGTCCCTTTGGTAGGCTATTGTTTCTATGAAAATATCAGCCGGCTCGTTGACACGACTCTGTTAACGCATGAAAGAAACAGGCCTGCCCTGGAAAAAGCTCATCCTGACAGAGATATTACCTACATTTGTGAAAGTGCTTTCATCAAGAAATACTACTCTATTGCTGAAAAATTAAGCAGGCTGGGAGAGAGAGTCATATGGCCTTTGTACCATACGCTTACCTACCCGGTTTACGGTGAGTTCAATCATCAGGTGTACACTAAGTTCAAGGAGTCGATTCTTGAAGGCAAATATGATATTGTTCACGCCATGACGCAGATGATGCCCCGATATCCTGTAGAGGCGATAAAGGCATGTACCCATACGCCTTTCATTCTCGGACCGGTAAACGGCGGTGTTCCTTTTCCGAAAGGTTTTCAAAAAGTAGCGCGGCAGAAGTTCTCTGATTTTAACTTTCTTCGATCAATCGGTCGATTCATTATTCCCGGCTACAGGGAAACCTATACCAAGGCTGACTACATTCTTGCCGGTTCCACATATACTCTGAATCTGGTTAAAGAGCTCTTTGATATTAAAAATGAGAAGATTGAGTTATTTTATGAGAACGGAATCGGAAGCTCATTTTTGAAAAATGAGGCGAGCGTTGCTGAAAGGACAACGATAGGTGGTTCAGTGATAAACCTTCTCTTTGTCGGGCGACTGGTGCCTTATAAAGGGGCGGATATTCTGATTGATGCAATAAGCAGAGTGAAACCATCCATCCGGAACAACATCCGTCTTACGATCGTTGGTGACGGGTCGGAACGAAAAGTTCTGGAACAACTGGTTGAAAAACTTAATCTTACAGAAATAATTGCATTTACAGGGTGGGTTGACCAGAAGGATACGCTGCAATACTACTGCGATTCCGATATTTTCTGCTTTCCCTCCGTCCGTGAATTCGGCGGAGCAGTAGTTTTAGAGGCTATGGCCAATGGTCTGCCTTGTATTGTGGTTAATAACGGTGGCATCGGCGAGTATGTTACGGAAGAAACCGGCTTTAGAATCAATCCGGATTCCAGGGAATATGTTGTTCAGGAAGTAACGGTATGTATAGAGAAATTAGTCACTAATCCAAAGCTGCGCCAGGCTATGTCGATCAAAGCTGTTCGGCGGGTGAAAGAGTTTACCTGGAGTGCCAAAGCTGAAGCGATTGTTGGTATTTACAATAAACTGTCAGCAAACAGGACTTGACCCGGTTCAGGTTCAATGATCTATTCACATATCCAGTAAACCCTCGTTAACCTCCCAAGGGAACCTTATGGTATCTGTTGTCATTGTAAGCTATAACACACGTGACATTCTTCGCAACTGTCTCGACGCACTGTTTGAACACAGTCGTGGAATTGAAATTGAGGTTTTTGTCGTGGACAACAATTCTCATGATGGTTCTGCTGATATGGTTAAAGCCGACTTCCCTTCCGTTATTCTGATGGCAAACGATCAGAATCTCGGGTTTGCTGCAGCAAACAATCAGGCGTTTCCGCTTGCCAAGGGGGAGTATATCATCCTCCTCAATCCAGACGCCTATATCAGGCCGTTATCTATTCAGAACTGCGTCAAATTCATGGATGCCACACCGAAATGCGGACTTTGCGGTGGAAAAATCATCTCTCCGGCAGGGCAGCTTGAACCTTCAGCAAGGCGGTTTCCGTCAGCTCTTTCAAAGCTCATAACTCTTTCGGGGCTACGCGGTAAATTTCCGAAGTCTCCAATTTTCAATTATCATGAATTCGGCGGTTTTGCTCATGACAAACCTCTGGAGGTGGACTGGGTGCCGGGAACGTACACCATCGTCCGAAAAAAGATGCTTGATGAAATAGGGCCTTTTGATGAAAGGTTTTATATCTATTACGAAGAGACCGATCTGTGCATGAGCGCAAAGAAGGCGGGATGGACTATCTATTTTATCCCTGATGCAGAAGTCACGCATATAGGGGGGGCCAGCAGCAAAACAAGAAAAGATAAATCGTTTGACGATAAAGCTTCACAAGTGCTTATCTTCCGCATGCGCGGCGAATGGCTCTATTATCGCAAAAACAAGGGGGTTACCGGACTATTTTTCAGTGCCGGAATTGAACTGCTCTGGTATGCAGTGCGATACACAAAAAACCTTCTTCTGCCAACGGGCGAGGCCAAAAACAAGCGTTCTTCATCAGTTTTGATCATCAAACAGATTATTTCATCACTTCAGGACACAAAGTTCGGACGCGTGTCGCCTCCAACTCCGTGGTGAAGTATTGTGATCGGGTTTACCATCATAAAGAACGCTGAGAGTTTTTAACTCTTTATAACAACAAGAGAAAAAATGATTTCAAGCGACTTACAGATTCATCGAACGTTTCACAATCACAGCATGGTTAAAGCCATGGCGGTTGTATTCTTCGCGTTGCTGACAGCGTGCAGCGGCATCAGTCCAAAGCCGTCACGAACACTGACAACACCTGAAAAGGAATTTAAGACCGAACTCCAGAAGAAGACGCAGGAATTTGCAACCCCTGAAAAAATTGATGCGATCACTTCTCATGAAGCTTACCAATACAGACTTGGACCGGGTGATTTGGTCAGCGTTCTGGTGTGGCACAGACCTGAACTTTCGCAGGAGAACGTGGTGGTATCGCCTGACGGATTCATTGCAATTCCGAGAATCGGGCGTCTGAACATTATGAACCGCACGTTGGATGAAGTCCAGGGCATGGTGACCAAAAAGCTTGAAGAGCTCTATATAAAGCCGGAAGTTACCATCAGAGTTCAAGAGTTTCATAATAATAAGGCGTTTGTTCTTGGACGGGTAAGTAAACCGGGGGTTATCAATTTTCCCGGCAAAGGAACCCTTCTCGAAGCACTTGCTCTTGCCGGCGGCCTTCCAGATCAAGGCAAAGAGAATGCTCTAACCAAGTGCGCCATTATCAGGGGTAATGACACGGTCATCTGGATAGATCTTCAGGATTTACTCAAAAACGGGAATATGGCTTTGAACTCCTCTATCAGAAACAATGATGTCATTTACATTCCTGAAGCTACCGATGAACTGATTTATGTCATGGGCGAAGTGCTCTCTCCCGGTGCTTTTCAAGTCAGAGGCGGGATGAGTGTACTCAAAGCTATCATGCTGGCCGGCGGAATGAACAAGCAGGCTAATCCGGAAAAGGTATTTGTGATCAGGCAGCAGAGTCTTAAAGGCGATGTGATCAAGGTTGATCTGAAAAACCTGCTTGAACGCGGTGATTTCACCCAGAACTTTGCGCTTTTACCTAATGACATTGTCTATATCAGTCCGAGTGGAATGGCAAAATTCAACTATGCACTCGAAAAGATTCTGCCATCTCTCAATGTGCTCAGCGTCGGAACCACCACTGCGGAATCGTTTGGCATCATGGCCAAGCTGCGAAACCAGCTCTGGGGTCAGACAGGATTTGTGAACACCACTACGACTACAGGTTCAACCATATCAACAGGAACAACTACGACCACAGGCTCAGGAACAGCTACAGGAAACGCTGGACAATAAGGACGATGGACAGGGAAAGTTGAGATCATTATGAAACGTTTACAATGACTATGAAAAGCATTCTGCCTCTTGCCAACATCAAAAAAATGCGGCATATCCTTTTGCCAGAAGAAAGACGCAATGCTGTTGTTCTTTTCCTTTTTATGATTATCGGTGTCGGACTGGAAACGCTTGGCATAGGCCTTATCATACCGGCGCTATCTCTTTTTACCCAAAAGAATTTTGTTGCAAAATATCCCTCCCTTCTTCCAATACTCAATTTTTTTGGAAACCCGGACCAGCACGCTCTGGTTGTAGGGGGATTATTTATCCTGCTCTGTGTCTATTTCGTGAAAGCTGTTTTTTTAGCCTTTCTCGCCTGGAGTCAAAACAGGTTCACGTTCACGTTACGGGCGAGACTCTCGTTGAGGCTCTATACAGTCTACCTGCATCAGCCTTATGTCTTTCATTTGCAGCGTAACTCGGCACAGTTGATCCGTAACGTCACCAATGAAGTTGATATATTCACCTCCAGTGTGTTGAATCCCATTATGGAGTTTTTTTCGGAATCATTAATTATTGTCACTCTCTGCGTTATGCTTCTCTCGGTTGAACCCATTGGAAGCATCTCCATTATATTTGTTCTTGCTCTTGCCGGCTGGAGCTTCATTCGCCTTACAAAAGCAAGCATCTTACGCTGGGGTGAAGCACGACACTATCATGACGGGTTACGTGTCCAGCAGTTGCAGCAGGGTCTTGGAGGAGCTAAAGATGTTAAATTGCTTGGGCGGGAAAGCGATTTTTTAACCCAGTACAATATTCATAATCTCGAAAGCACCAGGGTCAGCCGTTTAAACGCCACAATAGAACAGCTTCCACGCATCTGGCTTGAGTTACTTGCTCTAAGCGGACTTCTGGCACTGGTTCTTACTATGCTTGCACAGGGAGGAGCGCTTGAAACCATCATCCCGAAACTTGGCCTTTTTGCTCTTGTTGCATTCCGCCTGATACCCTCTGTAAACCGCTTACTCAGGGTAAAACAAATGCTGGGATGGTGCCTGCCTGTGATTGATATACTTGAAAAAGATCTCAGCTTATCTGTGCCCGAAGAAGTTGCACAACCTGCCACTCAGCACTCTTTTCTTGATAAAATTGAGTTGCAGCATATTACCTACAGTTATCCGGGCACGTCCACTCCATCGCTTAACAATGTTTCCCTTTCCATAAAACACGGTGAATCAGTTGGCTTTATAGGAACCAGCGGAGCCGGAAAAAGCACACTGGTTGATATCCTCTTGGGGTTGTTGAGTCCAGACCAGGGGGAGGTCAAGGTGGATGGAAATGATATCAGGCAAAATCTGCGTGGGTGGCAAAATCAGATAGGGTATGTACCTCAGTCCATTTTTCTCAGTGATGACACACTGCTTCGCAATATCGCCTTTGGCCTTTCCCTGGATAAAATCAATGAAGATGCAGCCTGGAGAGCAATTCGGTCTGCTCATCTTGAAGAATTTATCCACAGCCTGCCTGAAGGACTGAACACGATTGTGGGAGAGAGAGGCGTCAGGCTTTCCGGGGGGCAGCGCCAGAGAATCGGCATTGCACGTGCACTATACCATAACCCGGCAGTACTGGTGCTGGATGAAGCGACAAGTGCACTTGATACCGCAACAGAGAAAGGCGTTATGGATGCCGTACGAGAGCTCCAGGGGTCTAAAACCATTATTATTGTGGCCCACCGTCTCAGCACCGTCGAACACTGTAACCAACTTTTCCGTCTTGAAAAAGGTCACATAGAGTCTGCTGGAACCCCGGATAAAGTTTTACATTGAAAATCTGGCAATCCTCCAATGTGGATTAGTTTTGGGATTTATAGCCATTGTTGAGACCTAAAAAAATGACGTATGATCAATGAAAATACAGTAAGGGACCCTCTTCCTTACGGAAAGCCATCAAAATCTTTTGATCTTTTTGGATTTATCAAACGATATGGCCTTTTTATTTTGATTGCAGGCTCTTTTCTTTTCACCATAAGCGTCCCCATCGTCATTCTGCTGAGCAAACCAAATTATGAGGTCAAAGCTCTCTTCAGGGTTGAACCTGTTCTCCCATCATTGATCACAACAAGTGAAGACCCTTCAATCATCAACTATTATCAGGATTATGCACGCACCCAGGCGTTGAGGATGATGTCTTTTGATGTCATGAAAAAAACTGTTGAAAAGCTGACCCCTCATGACAGGGCATCACTCTTTTCAAAAAATATGCCTCTGGATCAATGCGCAACAAGACTTGCTGCTGTCATCAAAACAAATCCTCTAATTGGAACGCACCTTATTGAAATCAGTGCATCGAGTCCCCAAAAAGATGGTCTCGCTCCGGTTGTCAACAATTTTATGACTGTATTTATTGAAAAGGTTCGCCATCAAGCCGAAATGCAGGATAATGTAAGACTGACGTTCCTGAGAAATAAAAAAGAGACCCTCACAGCTGAGATCAGCACTCTCGAAAATAAGCTTATCCTACTTTCAAAGGATATCAATACAGCAACTTTCGAAGAGGTTTATAATCTGGCAGGCAAGAAAACAGAGCAACTGCAGAAACTTTATGTTCAAAGTCTCAATGATCAAATAACTGCTAAAACCCAGCTTGATGAAAAAGTCAAATTAAACAGCCAGTCAAAAAGCCTTTCTCTTGAACCAATGGTTGACGAGATGGTTATTAAAAGCAACTCTCTTGATCTTACCAGTTCCTGGACCTATCAGCAACTGCAGCAGATGAGAAGTTCCACCGATGGACTCACTAAAACCAATCCTGACCGTATCTATATCGAACAGCGAATGAACGCGATGCAGGACTATGAAAAAAAACAGAGAAACGAACTCAATAAAAACGCCCATAAAATTCTTTATGGAAAACGGGACTTCGATCTTTCCAAAGATCTGATAACTGCAAAAAATGATCTGGAACGAGCAAATACTTTTGAAAAACAAATCAATGAAGAACTTAAAAAAAGCAATGTAGACGCATTAAAAACTTCAACAGGGATTCATCAGGGAGAGTGGCTTGAGGCAGAACTGAAACACAAGCGTGAACTGCTCAACCATATCGACACAAGAATCACTGAACTTGAAGTGGAAGGCAAAGCCCCACTTCGTCTCTCCGTTGAGTCCCTGGCCCGTAAACCTGACCAGGCTGAGGGATCAAATATTAAAAAGCTGTTTTTTATCTTCTTCGGCCTTTCATTCGGAAGTGTCGGAGGTGTATTTTTTGCCTATGAGTTCTTTGATAACCGAATACGCGGGACCAAAGACATTTTCCATGCGCTCGGTTATCCCCCTGCGTGTAGTGTTCCGAAAGTGTCAGAGGAAATTCCGTTTCATCACCTGTTGTCGAAGGGTCATGATCAGGAAGCGGCAAAAGCGATCCGCAGCTTTGCTATACGGCTTGATCGTGAAAAAACGGACAACAATGCCTCTGTTATTCTTTTCACCGGGGTAGACATCGGCACCGGGAGTACTTCAATGGCATTGAACACAGCTCATGCACTCGGTACTCTGATGAAAAAGGTTCTTCTGATAGAGGGCAACTTTTCAACACCGGCACTCAGCAAACTTAACGGTCTGTCATCTGAGCCAGAAGGTCTGTGTGAATTTCTCAGTTTTACAAAACCTTGGAACAATTACATCGTCAACTCACCACTCTATAATATTGACATACTTTATGCAGGAAACACTCTGACAGGCAATATACCGCAACATCGTATCCAGGAACTCCTTCGGTTGTCAAATAAAGAGTATGACTTTATCTGTGTCGACTCCTCACCAATTCTACAAAGTGATCTGACTGAACATTTCGCCCTTTTTGCCGACATCATTGTCCTGATTTCCCTTGGGGCAAGTACTTACTACAAGGACATGAGAAAAGCAGCCGAACTTCTCGTACGCCTCAAAGTTCCGGCTATTGCTCCTCTTCTGAATTGGGGTGGCACCAAGCGCAGCATAAGTATTGACAAACTCCTTGAAAAACAGCCTCAAATCCTTCATGAAATAAACATTAAAAGGCTCGAAGAAATTATTAGGAATCTTCCCCCAATCAAGGATGTGGTAAAAAAAATAAACAGTGTTGTCAACAACACTCTGAATAAAACATTGAAACAGAAACGGAACGACAAAAAATGAACATCCTGAAACAAGAGTGAGGAAAATCAACCATGGGTAGTGGCCCCGGAAATATCCTGGTACCAATCGCGTTCCTAGCGTTCCCTCTATTGGTCATGGCTCTGTTCAAGAAGTTTGAATCACCCCAGGCTTCAGCAACAGCTTTTGTTTTCGGATGGATGTTTCTGCCCGTTGCAAACTATGATATATTTCTTCTTCACAACACCAAAACAGTTGTTATCTGCCTCAGTATTCTGCTAAATGCCTATCTCTTCGATAAGGAACAACTCTCTTCATTCAAATTCAATATCGTTGATATCCCGATGCTGCTATGGTGCAGTGCTCCCTTTTTTTCATCGATTACCAATGGCCTCGGCGCTTATGACGGCCTAGCATCAGCCCTTTACCACAGCGAAAAATGGGGAATGCCCTACTACATTGCAAGAGTATATTTCAGCGATGAAGCGAGCGTAAAAATGCTCGCTTTTATCATTTTCATCGGCACTCTTGTCTACATCCCTTTCTGCTGGTTTGAAATGATCATGAGCCCGCTGCTGCACCGCCTGACGTACGGTTTTTTTCAACATGACTTTATTCAGACACTCAGGGAAGGTGGCGGTTACAGACCAATGGTCTTTATGGAACACGGCCTGATGACCTCCATGTGGATGGTTCTCGGTGTATTCTTTGGAATCTGGATGCTGCTAACGGGTATCATGCCGAAAAAGATCATGCACATACCTTCAAACTACCTGCTCCTTCTTCTCATATTCACGACCATCATGATGCGCTCGGCAGGAGCTATATCCCTGCTTATCATCGCAATCTTCTCCCTGTATATCTCGAATAAAACAAAAACAATCTGGCTGCTTCTGACCCTGCTGATTGTTCCTCATCTTTATATTGTCACCCGAACAACAGGCTTCTGGGATGGCCGGAATCTTTCAGATTTTGTATCTGCAAAATTCAGTTCAAACCGCTCAGAATCTTTGCAGTACCGTTTTGACAATGAAAACATTCTGATTCAAAAAGCATTGCAAGGGTCCTTTTTCGGATGGGGAGGTTTCGGACGTTCACGAGTTTACGACGAATCAGGAAAAGATATCAGTGTCAGTGACGGGCTTTGGATTATCACGTTTGGACAATATGGAATCTATGGGATCAGCATGTTGTTAATCGCCATTCAGTGGCCGATCATTCTCTTTCTTAAGCGCATTAAACCGGAACGATGGAAAAACCCCTCCTGGGGAGCATCTGCCGTTATGGCACATTTTCTCGGCATTTTTATGATCGACAATCTGCTTAATGCCATGATCAACCCCATTTATATGCTCTTCAGCGGCTCCCTGATCAGCGTCTATCTCAACTCCTCATAAACAGTCTCCCCTGCTATTGACAGAGGCATGCTTCGGACTGAAGCGGAGCACAAAAGAACAACATCTCAAACCCGTTATATTTCATCACCAAACATTAACCCGTCTCGATTTATTGGATAACATTCTTTTAAAAGATGAACCATGGACGTTCCTGATGGAAATATCATAGTCCACATTGCCATGTTAGGCTGGATACCAACCGTCATCATGCTTTTCAAAAAGCTTGAGGCGTCTGTAGCCGTTGCAGCAGCCTTTGTGGGGGGATGGATGTTTCTGCCTGTAGCTTCCTACCATGTATCGGGTCTGCCTTCCTATACCAAATTGACCGCGACCTGCGCAGGGATCCTTGCAGTATCTTATTTTTATAACCGGGATCGATACACAAAGTTTCATTTCAATGCTGCAGATATCCCGATGCTGCTCTGGTGCACGGCTCCTTTCTTTTCCTCTATTGCCAACAATATCGGTATCCATAACGCATTTTCAGAAATTCTTTATCAGAGCATTACCTGGGGTGTACCCTACTTCATCGCAAGAATCTATTTTAACGATTACCATTCCGTTAAAATCCTTGCTCTTTCAATTTTTATCGGGAGTATTGTGTACATTCCGTTCTGCTGGTTTGAAATATTCATGAGCCCCCAATTACACCGGCTGACCTATGGCTATCATCAAAGTGACTTTATTCAGACACTCAGGGAGGGAGGAGGATTCAGACCTATGGTTTATATGGATCATGGCCTTATGACCTCCATGTGGATGGCTCTCGGGGTAGTTCTGGGCAGCTGGCTTCTCTACACCGGGGAAATGCCTGAAAAAATCTCCTCAATTCCTTCACGATACCTGCTTATCATGCTTGTTGCCACAACTATCATGATGAAGTCGTTTGGAACAATAATTCTCCTCTTGATAGGGATAACAACTTTGTATCTTTCTACAAGAACAAAATCGACCATTCTTGTTATACTCATGCTATTTGCCCCCCAACTCTATATTATCACAAGGACAACCAGTGCCTGGGACGGGAAAAACCTCTCTGCTTTTATTGCTCAAAAGTTCAGTACAAGCCGTTCACAATCACTCCAGTTCCGATTTGACAACGAAAAAATTCTGATCAATAAAGCTCTGCATAGAACTTTTTTCGGTTGGGGCGGATTCGGCCGTTCAAGAGTTTATGACGAATCAGGAGAAGATATCAGTATTACTGACGGTCTGTGGATCATTACCTTCGGGCAAAACGGGATCTACGGTGTAGCCATGATGTTAATGGCCATTCAATGGCCTATCCTGCTTTTTGTTTTGCGAGTCAAACCTGAATTGTGGAAAACAACCCCATGGAGCGCTTCAGCAGTTATGGCAATCTTTCTCGGAATTTTTATGATTGACAATTTGCTTAACGCCATGATCAATCCTGTTTATATACTTTTCAGCGGATCACTGATCAGCATGCTTCTGCTTAAAGCAGATGGAAATCGAACACCACTTAAAACCCGTTTTATTCCGTCACCAGGCATGAATCCATCAAGATTTATCGGATAATACTTATAGCGCTTCACTTCATAAAAAACATGATTACAAAAAGAAATCTTCTAAAATCAGAGTGGAATTCCAACCGTGTTCTTCTGAGCTATTGGATGCTGGTTCTGTTTATGCTGTTCATCGGGAGTTTCATTCCCTTGCCCGCAATTATTCACCATTATTTTTTGCTTGATACCTTAGCACACCTGATTCTCTATACAATGCTCTCATTTATCCCGATGATTCTCTTTCAGTGCCGAAAAACCGCTTTTCTGCTTGCTATTGCCATGACTTCGATAGGTTACGTTCTTGAAACATTTCACATTATGGTGACAGATGAAAGCTTCAGCGCAATCAATGTTCTTGCCAACAATATCGGGGTTCTTGCCGGGATTGCTGTCGGATTTATTGTGCGCCTTAAAAATCACTATTCCCAGGAATGAACATGCTTAACGATATCGAAGGAAGCATTTACTCTTCACTGAATAACATTACATCAACCTTTAGATGATACACGGAGACCAGGACATTTTAACGCAACAAGGGCTACCGGATATTGACTGCGTCATTATCGGCGTGAATTCTGAAAAAACGCTTGAACGTTGCCTCCGTTCAATTTTCTCAGGAAGCTATCCGGAACAGAAAATGCATGTAATTTATTCTGATGGCGGATCAACTGACAAAAGTGTGGCGATTGCCCGCAACTTCAGTCAGGTAAAAGTGGTTGAACTGCACCCGGAATACCCCACTCCGGGTCTTGGAAGAAATGCCGGGTGGAAAGCAGGCTCCTCGCCTTATGTCCAGTTTCTCGACTCGGATACAATCATGGACCCGGAGTGGCTGATAAGCTCTATACAAGCGATGGAGAACCCTGCAGTAGGAGCTGTAAGAGGCTATATAAGAGAACTGCACCCCGAACGTTCTGTTTTTAACTGGATCGGTGATCTGGAATGGAATATAAACCCTGGAGAGTGTGACAGTTTCGGTGGCAACGTACTGATCAGACGTACAGCACTGGATGCAACCGGCGGATATGATGAGGAACTTGTCGGTGGTGAAGATCCTGAGCTAAGCTGGCGAATCGGTCAGAAAAAGTGGATCATTATTATGCTTGATGCGCTTTTGGCCCATCATGACCTGGCTATGTTTACAACCACTCAATATTTTCGGCGTTCTTTACGATCAGGCTACGCTTTTGCTGCAGTTCAGAGCCGGGTTTCCAATACCGGCAGCACTTTCTGGAAAACTGAACAGCAAAGAATCATGCTTAAAGGCGGAGGTTTTTTCACTTTTCTGCTTGCAGGGACAGCTTTGCTTTTATTGAATCAAAGTGTCTTTGTGTTCTCTGTTTCCATGCTGAGCATTGCTGCAGGATTCATCATGCTGCTGAGGCCAAGACTATTGAAGATTGATGACTTTATGCGTGAAAAAAAACTGAACAGAAAAGACGCCCAAAAATATGCATGGCACTGTTCACTGGTGGTTATCCCTCAGCTGTTCGGAATCATACGCTTTTATACAGGCCAGTTATTCAACAAACCCCTGAAAAACAAGCGAAGATCTCTTAAAACAAGACTTTCAACCCCTCCATGACCAGAAGAGCGATAGCCTATCTCTGCAGCGAGTACCCGGCGATTTCCCATACGTTTATCTATAGGGAAATCGAGTCACTGCGCAACGCTGGAATGACTGTTCATACTGCATCAATCCGCAGGTCAACCAATCTTCAGGTGATGACTTCACCTGAACAGCTGGAAGCCGAAAACACGTTAATGGTACTGGATCAACCGTTACCATTGATTGTCAGCGCACATATGCACTGTTTGAAAACAAATCCGAAAGGCTATCTGCGCATGGCCAGAGCAGCACTCAAGCTATTGATAAAAGGCCCTAAAAGCACTGTAAAAGCATTTGGTTACCTTGCTGAAGCAGGCATTCTCCTGCAATGGATGCAACGGCTTGATATTACCCACATTCACGAACATTTTGCCAATCCCACCGCCATTGTAGCCATGCTTATGAAAACCTACGGAGGAGTGAGCTACAGCCTCTCGGTACACGGACCTGATATCTTTTATGTCGTCGACTCTGCGATGCTTTCCGACAAAGTCCGTGAAGCCGCTTTTGTTCGCTGCATAAGCCACTACTGCTTAAGCCAGATCATGCGAATAAGCGAACCCGCAACTTGGAACAAACTGCACATCGTCCGCTGCGGGGTCAATCCTGATCTCTACACCGTCAGAAAGGATCCCAGGAATGCCATACCAAACATTTTATGCGTCGGCAGGCTGGTCCCGGCCAAAGGGCAGCATATCCTGCTTGAAGCCTGCCGGCTGCTTAAAGAGGAAGGTCTTGCCTTTCATGTCACCATTATCGGCGAAGGCCCTGACTCTACATCGCTTGAAGAGTTCACCCGACGTAACGAGCTCAACGATATCGTAACCTTCACCGGAGTTCTCGGGCAGAATACTGTCCGTGACTATTATGACAAGGCTGATATTTTTGTACTGGCAAGTTTTGCTGAAGGGGTACCGGTAGTACTGATGGAAGCCATGGCTAAAGAGATTTCAGTTATTTCAACCCGGATAACAGGCATTCCTGAACTGATTGATCATGAACATGACGGTCTGCTTGCTACTCCCGGAGATACCAATGATCTTGCTCAACAGATAAAGAGACTGCTCGTCGACTCTGATTTACGACGTCAATACGGCAAGGCAGGACGAAATAAAGTCATTTCACTGTACAATCAGCACATCAACAACCTGGAAATGGTCAATCTTTTCAATGAAGAATGCCTAAGGTCATGATCATTTTTGACGTTATTGTGAAAGGCCTGCTCATCATACTGGCCTTTCCTGCAGGATATCTTCTTTTGAATACCATTTCAGCATACTTTTTTCAAAAAGATCTCCCTGCTGAAAACCGGTTGCTGACTATTGCGGTGCTTATCCCTGCTCATAATGAAGAAGATGGAATTGTTCACACTATCAAGGATATCCTTGCCTGCGATTACCCGAAAGGACTTATAAACATCTTTGTTGTTGCCGATAACTGCACTGACTCGACCGCACAACAGGCCGGAAATGCAGGTGCTCTTGTTTTTGAACGATTCGACAACATCAACAGAGGTAAAGGTCAGGCCCTCGACTGGTTCCTGAAAAACTCCATGGAATCTTACAATGACAGCGATATAATCACCATTATCGACGCTGACAGCTCTCCTGACAGGAACTACTTCCGCGAAATAAGCGCTACACTCAGCAACAATGACATTTATGCCCTGCAAGGCTTCCATGGCGTCAATAATCCAACTGCCGGATGGCGACCGGCACTGAGTGAAGCTGCTTTCAATGTTTTCAACCATCTGCGTATGGCTGGGGCGGTCTCATTGTCAAAAACCTGCGTCCTGAGGGGAAACGGCATGGCATTCCGGACAGAACTGCTTAAAAAGTATGGGTGGCCCTGCCACTCTATTGTTGAAGACATTGAGTTTACAATCCGTCTCCTTGTTGACGGCATTACCGTGCACTACAACCCTGATGCCATTGTGCGAAGTGAGATGGTCACCTCTGCAAAAAGCGCTTCAACTCAGAGAAACCGCTGGGAAGGTGGACGTTTTATGCTTGTAAGGAGTATGACCGGCCCGCTGTTGAACCTTTTCCGTTCAACAGGTCAGGTGCATTATCTCTATGCACTGGCTGAACTTGCTGTGCCCCCGCTATCACTGCTGGTCATGCTTTTCAGCCTTGCTACGGGCGGTGCTCTTTTGCTGAATCTGGAACCATGGTTTTTCCTTGCCATCTCCTTCTGGGTAATCATACTCTTCTACGTCATCTCCGGACAAATTCAACGTCGCGCTCCTCTCTCCACATGGCTCTATCTTGCAGCAGCTCCTCTCTATGTGCTTTGGAAAATCCCGCTCTATCGAGCGATGATCGTACAAAAAAACATTTCGCCCTGGATCAGAACATCAAGAGAATCGGAACATAAAAAGTGATACTTATTAATACGTTAATGGCATGATCATGACTATCATTGATTACTTCGAGAGAACAGAGATAATCAATCTATCGGAACGAGCAGACAGAAGGGCGGAAACCAGAAAAGAATTCAATCGGGCAGGATGGCCTATAGAGACAAAAAAAGCCGATTTTTTTACAGCCATTCGACCTGAAACCGCTACCGGATTTCCCAGCGCAAGCGTAAAAGGCTCTTTTTTAAGCCATATGGAGGCCATAAAAAAAGCAAGGCATGATAACCTTGCCAATATTTTGATAATGGAGGACGATATTGCTTTTGTAAGTGAGATCAATAGCATTGGGGAAGAGGTGTTACAAGAACTTGATCAGGTAGATTGGGATTTTTTATACCTCGGGCATCAATATAGATCAGATGATTCTCCTGAAAAGAGGCTCGAAATGGTAACTGAACCGTTAGGACTTAAACATTTTTATGCGGTGAATGGAACTGTTTTTGACCGATTTATTGCGTTTTTAGAAGAGGTACTCGAGCGTCCACCAGGACATCCTGATGGCGGACCAATGTATTATGATGGTGCGATATCGACTTTCCGCATGCAAAACCATGATATCAATACTTTTGTTGTCAATCCAAGTCTCGGGTATCAACGAAGTTCCCGATCGGACCTGCACCCGATCTCTTTATTGGATCAATGGGCATTACTAAATCCTGTAACTTCATGGCTCCGCAGATTGAAAAATACAATAAAAAGGGCGGGCAGGTAAATTACTATTCGCCGAAAGGAATCTCTTGGTTCTTCTTAAACAGGCTGGTTGGCTGGTTTAATGCCAATACGTTCAGCTGTTTTTTCACCGAAGTTCATGAGGAGGTCAAGCGTTGATGCGGCAGGAATGAAGCCATTCATTCCTTTATACACCGGTGGTGTGAACTCATGAAAAACAACCTGCACACTTTCCTCTTTAAACCGGCCAAGGTCCATAAATTTGCTCCATCCGGTCCGGATAAATATGTAGTACCTCCCGCTGCTTTTATAATAGAGAGCAACAGCTCCGTGCCTTTACCGGACACTGGCAAATCAGATGCCCAAACAAGCCTGGTGGATACCGAAAGCTCAGCCCGGAAAAAATCAATCAAATCCCTGTTGATCTCATAGAGCCAGATATGGTTGCGATTCAGAATCTCCTGCAGTTGTTCAGAGTAGCGCTTAAAATAGGGGTGCCTGCAATAACTGTCTTTTATACGCCCCCAATAGGTCCGACGCCAATCAGTCTGATTATTGATTTCTATATGGCGGATAGTTGTTTGCATGTGACCTGTATGTCTGACCGGGACGGTTAACCATTGCACATTACCCTGACGGTCGATAATCCGGTTACGATTCTGCCAGTTGTTTGTTTTAAACTGAACATTGTCCAATAAAACATAAAGATCCGCTTGAGCCATTTTGTGGAAATAACCGCTCCACGGCATATGCTCAGGCTGATGTATAGTGACAATCATGCGGGCTTCGCTTATATTTTTCTCAAGTAGGTCTGAAAAGCCTCGGCATATTCGCATCTTGCTTCCATCCCTCGATAGCGTGCCCAGCTTTTTATACCTTCGCTGGAGAGATAGTTTTTTTTTTTCACATCGAATCTGCGAAGGAAAACAGGAGCGGAAACACTCAAGCTTCGCCTCTATCTGTTCACGAGTTAAGATAACATAGGTATCAGGATGAAACTGAGTCATCGGGTTTGTGGCATGAACATAGGTGGGGTTTTCAAGAATGTACATTTCCAATGGGCAAAAACGTGCAGTAGGCCGGGTGGCAGCTATGACCGATTCATAGACCGCAGTGTGGTCATGATGGAATGAAGGTCCTGCAAACAATATAATATCAGGCTTTATCTCTTCAATTGCTGTTTCTACAAGTCGTACGAGATGACGGCGTGGATAGAGGTCAAGTTGGGAATCCATATCGAGAGGCAGCTCAGTATCTTTATCAGTACCGTGATACCAGTGCCCATTAAAAAAATTCATATAACTTTCATATTCATCCAACCTCTCTTTTCGAGTCATTTTCAGATTATGATGAAGAGGAATATCAGAAGCAGCGATCAATACAAAATGGTATTCGTAATGGTTTCTGTATTTCTGCATAAACCCTCCAGCGCTTATTATGCCATCATCACTATGAGGCTCAATAAGCATTACTTTCTTTTTATTTTCTATTAACATATTGAGTTAAAAGGATGTTAGAGAATACTTTGCTTCATGTTGGCATTACAGAAGTGAGAGCAAGTGCTTTATTCTATTTTGGAATGTTGTCTCAAAATCATGAGGACGCGAAAATCTCACAGCATTTCTTGACATCTCGGAAATCTGACCCCTATTTTCATCCAGATACTGGATAGTTTCGGCTATACTTTCGAGATCGTTTATTCCGGCACCCCATCCAATATCCGCAAGAGTCAAGAGGCCGGCAAAAGCTCTGTTGTTGTATCCTACAATTGGAACGCCGCAGGATAGGGTTTCTAAATAGGTACATGACGGGTCACTCTGGCGATGCAGACATACAAAAAGGTCAGTTTTATTCTGCAAAGCCGGTATGAGCGTTGTGTGAAAATCAACTGCACCAGGAAGAAATACGTATTTTTCAAGCTGATTTTCTTTTATAAAGAGATTTATTTCGTCTTTCAATTCACCAGCTCCGTATATGAACAAAGAAAATTGAATCTTTCTTTGTTTTAACAGTAATGCAAGCTTAACAAGATGATCGGCTCCTTTGATACGAATCAACCGACCTGAAAATGCAAGTCGCAGAGGCTTTTTATCATATAGAGCAGTAAGTCTGGATTCCAGGACACCGTCTTTGATATAATTGCCTTTATCAACACGAGTATCGAAATACAATAAATTATTTTTATACTTTTTGTACTCAAAATAAGCAGGAGTCCCATTAGACTGCAAACCATCAGAAATAGTGAATGCTGATTTTCTCTTTTCTTCCTGCTGCCATATGTATATATATCTTCGTAAAAGCACAAAAGGATTACAAGTACTTAATAATGCCATCTGATATCGTGTCTCCGGTATGTATTCAATTACATAGACACATTTGATTTTACTTTTTTGGCATAATGCACTTATATGCAGCTGATTATCCGCATCAGCTGAAGCAAGAACAATGGATGCTCCGAATAGATGGTCTGCTGTTACAGGTTCGTCTTTTTCTAAAATAATAGACTGAAAAGGAGCATCGCTTCTTTTTTTATTGACCACTCCGAAATCGGGAAGAGAGGAGTCGCTTTTGGATAATACACAACTCACCTTCCCCGGCCACTCTCTGGCATACAACAACATGCCATCATAGAATTTTCTATCAAAGGAGAGTATATCGCCATTTTCCCAAACAGGAACAGATGGAATAATAAGTAAATGTTTATTTTGCAATGTAATACGGATATTGTAATTCTGATTGATTTCAGATCAGCCCGATATCACGCATATAACACGCCACACAGGGAACGTAATTTATTCAAAGAAAACTCAGGGGCGATCCAGAAAAGAGATCACTGCGTAACGGGCAAATTTCGTGAAGCTATAGAAGAACCGGCTTCTCTTTTGTAATATACAAATGTATCGGCTACTGTACGTCATTTAACGTAGTTAAAGCTTATTCTTTTTTTCTCCTCCAACGGCTTCATTTACTTTTACAATACATCTCCGGCGAATTATTTGTCTGGTGAACAACAAACTAACGTATCACATAAGCTTGAACGGCGATGAAAAGATTCTCTATTAACACCCCCATGCTCTCCAGATACTTCTGGCGACTCTACGAAAATAAGAGATATGAAGAGATGTGTGAACGGGAGTGGATCATTTCCCCTGCATGCGCGTCACTTTCGCCGACAGCAATTCGTCTGCCTGGACAGATCGAAAAGGTTACAGCAGTTACGGATGCCACAACAATGGAATATGAACTGCTTCGAATAAATGGCGGTCGCCGTGAACACGCGGCTACGATTGCCAGGGTTTTACGAGATGCGGAAATAATTGACGGATACATATACAAACGAGCGGCCAAAATTCAGATCAGTGTCCGACCGGAAAGTTTTCTAAGTCATAACCGGTCAGATGAAGTCAAGGAGAGTGCCGCTCTTACCTGCTCATTGAATGACAGTATGTACTTTGGCCACTGGGTTACCGATGGCATTCCGTTGCTTATGGCGGGACGCGTACTGGCACCACCAATTCGCAACTCTGAACCGCTGACTCAACATCAGCAACAGTACCTTTCCATTCTTGACTTGAGTTATGACGGGTTTACAAATGGAACTGTTCGCGAACTGATCATCCTTGAGGATTACTCACAAAATCGCTACAAACGCGAACGATACGAAATAATCAGAGCCCGTTTTCTTCAATCAGGATCAGGCTTTACGCATCCCGGAGCGATGATTTTACGTGGAGGATCAGGTACTACCCCACGCTATCTTATGAACGAAAAACAAATAGCTGACTATTTACAATCCATAGGATATAAGGTCGTGGACCAGGAACGGCAGAGCGCAGGAGAAATTATTGAAGCGATCAGCGGCGCACGTGTTATAGTCGGTATAGAGGGCAGTCAGTTAGCTCATGGTTTATATTCAATAGCAGATACAGGAACATTACTTGTACTCCAGCCTCCTTATCTCTTCACTAACGTTCACAAAGACTACATGGATTGTCTGGATTTAAACTATGCCTTTGTGGTCGGGGATGCGTGTGAGGGGGGATTCAGAATTTCAATGGATGACCTTAAAATGACTCTTGACTTAATAGCGGCCAAGCAATCGTGAAGCACATCATGGAAAGTCACATTCCTTTCAATTTTTTTCGCAAATCCAACATCTTTTTTACCATAAGATTATTTTTTATTTTTTGTTCAAAACCAACCAATCTTTTGTATTCATCTCTCATATCAACATGATCAAATAAAACATCAACTGTTTCAAATGGCAAAGCAGGCATACCGGCAAGTTGTGGACAGTTTTCCAAATATAAACCGTATAAATAAGAACCAGCAGGAGGTATAAAATTCTTGGGAATTTTATACACTTTTATATATTCATTCCAAAGATGTAATGTATATGAGTTTGCGCTTACTGCTTTACACCATTCAAGCGAAGAGGGATCATACATTCGTCTTAAATCATCATAATGTATGGAATAAAAGAACCCGGCAGGGTCGACAAATTCATTTAATTTCAATTCGTCTATAACGCGAGTTATTAGCCTTGGGCCAATTGCACCCCACCCAAATTCAGTACCTGCATTTTCCAGTTCAAGAATTATTTTATTTAATAACTGTTCATCATCAAAATATAATACCGCATTATTGATATAATTAAGACTTTCAAACCCTACTGAAATATTTCTGGATTTGTTTTTTATAATTTCGGAGAATTTATCAGCATTCGCCAAACAAAAAACATCTGCATCAAACCACCATCCACCATTTCTTTTTAATAGATTATACCTGAATGCATCTGAAAAAGCAGTAATATTTGCCGGCATTCCGGCATGAGTATACTTGCCCAAATCTGTATTCGGCAATATTTCGGCCGCATCGGCAAGTACTGCACCTTCTGGAAGGTCTAATTCACCATACGAGTATACCCGAACCTTAAATCCTTTTTGCACAAATGAAGCAATACAAACATACTCTTGAAGACTAAGAGATGTTCCATACCAAAAGAAATTAGCGCTATCTATACTCATACTTGACTATCTGATTTATTTTGCTTTAAGACAAGCATATGTTATGTACAAATAATCGCAATTCATTAAGGGCATTTCGCGGAAGTTAATGGAAACTAAATTTCATTTTACTGCACCATCTAAAGTTGCATTTCCAGTTTCCCACAATAAAAGAGGATTCTTATCCGGTAACTTTCGAAACTCCTAAATCCTC
>Ga0073936_10003919_pt1 | contig 20941 bp, 13 predicted proteins | sample AliMusrvi5mmetaG_FD_87041 | JGI IMG/M metagenome (GOLD analysis project Ga0073936, IMG submission 87041) | Freshwater lake bacterial and archeal communities from Alinen Mustajarvi, Finland, to study Microbial Dark Matter (Phase II) - Alinen... | ecosystem: Environmental > Aquatic > Freshwater >... | reverse complement strand
GGATTTCTTCGCCTACTGGTGCGGGCCGTGCAAACAGTCGTCACCGCAGCTCGAAATCTATATCCAGCAGTATTACGCGTCGCTCGGTGGCAACCCGCACGGGGTGCCGGTGCAAGTGGTGGCGGTCGAAACCGACAACTCCAACCCCGGGTCAACGGCGACTTTCGTGACCAATGCGGGAATCGAATTCTCGGCACTCGACGGGCCGGGTGCCTACAGTCAGTTTGGCGACGGCAGCATCCCCCTGTTTGTGATCATCAATTGTGTCGCTGGCTCACCGACCAATCCCCAGTACGAAGTGCTCTACTCGCAATTTGGTTATGACCCCAACGAACTGTACAGTTGGACCACATTCAAGAGTTACATCGACCCGGTGGCTCCCCCGGGGATCGGCCGGATCGTCACCTGGAACGGCAGTGCCGACGTGAATTGGTCCACCGCGGGTAACTGGAGTTCCTCGCCGGTGCCAGGTGCGGCAGACAATGCCGTCTTCAACAATGCCGGCACGACAGCCCTCGCGATCAACCTCGGCGCGGGTGTGTCGATTGGCTCGATCCTCTTCGACACCGCAGCGGCACGGGCATACACTTTGGGTGCCGGTGCGGTCAATAGCCAGACGCTCACGCTAAGCAACGCCGGTTCGATCACACTCAGCAGCACCGTCACCAACAGCCAGTTGCTCAACTCAGCACTCATCCTCGGCACCGACGGATCGGCGCAGACGTTTGCCCTAACAAACAACAGCGGCAGTGCCGGGCTCACCGTCGCCGGCAGTATCACCGGGTCGAGCGGCGCAGGCGTCAAGCTCCTGGCAGTCGCGGGAGCGGGCAACACGGCCATCATCGGCGTCATTGCCGATGGCGCGTCGGGCACGACCGCCGTGAGCAAGACCGGCGCCGGCACGCTCCGCTTGTCGGGCGCCAACACCTATACGGCTGCAACCACCGTCACTGCCGGCATGGTCATGGCCGGCATCGCGTCGGTAGCTAACACCAGTGGAGCCTTGGGCCGGAATTCGGCTGTCACGCTCGCCAATGCCGCCGCCACCGGACTGGATATAACCGGTTACAACACGCGGCTCGGATCGCTGGCAGGCGGTGGCGCAGCAGGCGGCAACGTGACCCTCGGCGCAGCAACCCTCACGGTGGGCGGCGACAATACCAGCACCACTTTCTCGGGTGGGATTTCCAGCAGCGCGGGGGTGACGGGGGTCAGCCTTTACAAGACGGGCAGCGGCAAACTGATCCTGCAAGGTGCCACGATAACCTCCTATGCCTATACGGGCAAGACCGTCATCGATGGCGGCACGCTCGCCCCGAGTTGGCAAGCCAACTCCAATCCGGGCAATGCGACGAGTGATGGCGGCGCGATGAGGATGCTCGGATCATCCCCCGCCACATTCCAAGCCGACAATATAACCATCAGGAATGGCGGCACACTCTATATCATGAGTGGAGCTTACGACGACATCGGAGACCTAAGCCAGAACCGCGGCATCTATCTGGAAGCGGGCACCCAGAACATTCTCTCGCAAAATGGCGACGTGCATATCTTCAGCGTCATCAGCGGCCCCGGCGGCCTGTTGCATGGCAACACCGGTGCGGGCGGATACCGCCGCCTCTACCTCAACGCACCCAACACGTTCACCGGCGATACCCGGTTTGACGCCACGGGCTCGGCCGCGGCTTATGGCGGAATCGAATTGGTTCACCCCCTGGCGCTCCAAAACAGCGCCTACGACACATCGTCGCTAGGCTCCAATCTTGGCTTTGGCGGCAACGCCAGCGTGACCTTGGGCGGACTCATCAACAGCGGCAATCTGGTCGTGCCATCCGGGGTGACCACTCTGACACTCAATCCGACCCTCGCCGGGATCACCAAGACTTACTCCGGCGTTCTCAGCGGTGGCACGACCATGGCACTTGTCAAAACGGGGGGCGGCATCCAGGAACTGAGCGGTGCCAATAGCTACACCGGCAACACCACCGTGGCCGGCGGCAAACTCCTCGTCAACAACACCAGCGGCTCCGCCACCGGCACCGGCACCGTCACCGTCACCGTCTCCGCAGGCGCAACCCTGGGCGGCACCGGCGCGATCAGCGGCAGCCTCAATGTCTCTGGCGTCCTGGCTCCGGGCTCCGGCATCGAGTCGCTCGCCTCAGGCGCCCTGGCTCTCCTCAACGGCTCCACGTTCGCCTGCGAAATGAATTCCAGTGCCGCTCCAAGCGTCGCCGCCGACCTCCAAAAGGTCGCCGGCAATCTGACGCTGACGGGCACCGTCACTCTAACCATCACGGACATCGCGGCCTCCAAGACGGCATTTCCGCTTGGCACCACATTCTCGTTGCTCAACTACACCGGCACCTGGAACAACGGCCTGCTCACCTATGACTCGGCGGCCCTGGCCGACGGCACCCAGTTCACCGCAGGCCTCAACGTCTGGCAAATCAACTACACCGCGACCACCGGCGGCGCCAACTTTAGCGCTGACTATGTGGCCGGGCATTTTGTCAATATCAAGGCCGTGACCATCCTAACAGCCTATGACGCATGGGCGGCCGCCGCAGGACTTAACTCCGGGAACAATGGCATGACACAGGATCCGGCCCACGACGGCATCACCAATCTCGCCAAGTTCGCATTCAACGGCGCGCCGAACGCCCCCTCGAGCGGGGGCCTGTTCGTCACCGCTCTCAAGGATAACAACTCCGATGGCGCCAGGGAACTCACCTTCACCTGCGCCGTGCGCCGCTCGACCAGCGTCAACTTCGCCCTCACTGGCACTGGCGCCCAAGCCGCCACTATCGACGGCGTGGACTATACGATCGAAGCGTGTCCCACCCTAAGCGGACCGTGGACCAGTGCCGTATCCCACATCGGCAAGTCAGACAGCCCGCCCGCCGCCAGCGGCCAACCCACCCTCGCCGGCACCGCTTGGGAATACCACACCTTCTCCGCCTTCAACGGTCTTGCCGGCCATGGCTTCCTGCGCGCCCGAGTCACCACGCCGTAGGAGAGCTGTGGGCATCACGCCCTCAAGGAAGCGAGGGTGAGATACCACAGCCGTGCGCTCGAAGTTCTCCAGGGGATCGAGGAACTCATCACCGCAATCAAGAACGGCACGCATCCCGGGAGGGTTGCCGTCGCCGCAACGCCAAACGACGCGTGGGCCACCAACAAGGGTCTCATTGGCGTCGCCGGTTCCGGTTCTCACACGGATCCGGCCGCCACCGCCAACCCTGACCAGGTTCCTCTCAGTGCCATCAGTGGTGCTCGGTGTCCCAGTGGATTTTTTGGCGCGATTCTCCAATTGACTGTGGTATTTCGTCCGCCCTTCCCTTAACTTGCCGCGCAGCCGCGACCGGGTAAGCTGGCACGGCCCGGAAATGTTTGTTAGAAAAGCAAGATCGCTCAGAGAAATGCATACCATCCCGTCAAGTCCCCGCATCCTATCCGCCTTGTTCGGAATCCTCCTCGTCGCTCCGCCCTCGGTGGCCGGCCTGGTGGGCTACTGGAATTGCAACGAAGGCAGCGGCACCACCGCCAATGACTTCACTGCCAACCATAACAACGGCACCCTCACCGCCGTCGCGGGCGGTGCCGTTCCGACGTGGGTGGCCGGGCACACCGGGCTCGCCGGTGACTTCGCTCTGAATACTTCGGGCCAGGGGGATGTCACCGTTCCGGATTCCGCCAGCCTCCACATCACCAATGCTTTCACCCTCGCCGCGTGGGTTTTCGACAATGGCTCAAATTACGGACACGTTTTTTCCGCCGGGGCAACCTCCACCACCCGAGCCTGGTTGCTTGAAACCAGCAGTTACGGCGGCGATTCGGACTATTTCTGGTCCGACACGGGGAATACCGGTTTCAAGAAGAAACTGAACTATGTCACGCCGTTGAGTGCTTGGCACCATTTGGCCGTGACCTATGACGGGTCGAATCTGCGAATCTACAATGACGGTGTCTTGAAAAACACGGTTGCCCAAACCGGTTCGCTGGCCGCATGGGGAGAGCTTCATCTGGGTGCCGCCGCGAATAACTCGGGAGCCAATGGCAGCGCCGTCAATGGCGCCATTGACGACCTGGTGATCTTCAACACGGTGGAAGATGTTACCTCCATCATGAACGGCACCCACGCCGCGATGGTGCTGCAGGTATGGAACGGCGGCGGGACGCCCAACGGCAGCAGCCAGTTGGTGTGGAGCAGTGCGGCCAACTGGAGCGGCGTTGTCATGGCCGCCGGCAAGACGCTCACTTTCGCCACCGCGGCCGCGGCCGGCGCGACCACCAATTACAACGATTTCGCCGGCAACACCCAGTTCAGCGGGATCACGTTCAATGCCGGCACCGCCGCCTTCACCCTCAATGGCAACACCCTCAACCTAACCGGTGACGTCGCCAACAACAGCGCCAACACCCAAACCATAGCTAACAATCTGGTCCTGGATGGCGGCACCCGCACCTTCAACATCGCGGCGGGCAATGTGGTTGTCACCAACGGCATCACCCAGGCCGCCAGCCAGAGCAACGGTTTGACCAAGACCGGTTCCAGCACTCTGACGCTCTCCGGCGCAAGCGGCTACACCGGCGCGACGAGCGTGAACGCCGGCACGCTGTTGCTGAATAGTGGCGCGAGTCTGGGCAACACGGCGGTGACCGTTTCCGGGTCAACGTCCATCCTCGCCGGCGCCGGGACAGTGACCGGATCGGTGTCGGCCCTGTCCTCCGGCCATCTGGCACCCGGCATCAATGCCACAACCACCGGAACGCTCGCGCTGGGCAACGGTCTGACGTTGAATGCCGCAAATCTCGACATCAAGGCCGCCGCGCCGGGAACCAACGACCTTGTCAGTGTCACGGGCAACCTGGTTCTAACGGGAAACACCCAGGTCAACCTCACCCAACAACTCGCCGGATTCGGGCTCGGCGACTATGTCATCCTCACCTACTCGGGCACCCTCGCCGGCAGCGCCAGCCAGATCCTCGCGCCACCGCAGGACGTCAATTTCTCATACTCCATCCAGGCCGCGGGCAATCAGATCAAGCTGCACGTCGCGGCGGCCTCGGCGAAGACCTATTACGTGAGCCAATCCGGGGGCAATGACAGCAACACCGGGCTGACGGGCGCCTTGCCATGGCAGACGCTAACAAAGGCATCATCGGTCACATTGAACGCGGGCGACTCCATCCTGCTGAAATGTGGGGACATCTGGAACGAGGAACTCCAACCCAAGGGCAACGCCACGGCAACCAACCCGATCTATATTGGCTCCTATGGGTCAGGCAGCAAACCCGTGATCGACCGGGGGAATGTGGCCCAACTGAACGGCGTTCACCTGATCGATCAGGAAGGATACAAGATCGTCGGCCTCGAATTCGCCCACTGCGAGACCGGCGTGTGGGGCGAATACCACACCGGCCAACCCGTCCGCAAGTTCGTCTGGATCGAGGACTGTTATTTCCATGATTCGCTGCATTACGGCACCTATAACGATTACTACAATGCCAAGAACATCAGCGTTGGCATCTCCTTGTGGACCTTCTTGTCATGGTCGAGTAACATCTCGTTGCAGGACATCACGGTCAAGAACTGTGTCTTCCGCCGCCTGGCATCCGGCATTTGGACCAACAGCCCGGACAATTTTGACTACAACGCGGACAATTTCTATAACTTTGCGAACTTGACTGTTTCCGGTTGCCTGTTCGAGGAAGGCTACCAGTGGCAGTTGGGCTTGCGCGGGATTTCCGGCGGACAGGTGACCAACTGCGTCACCCACGACATCGGGCGCAATTTCACCGCGTTCAATGGCGTGGCCGGGGCGATGATGTACCGGTTGACGAACTTCACCTTCACTGACAGCGAGTGGGGATTTGTTTCCCGCGGCGGCGGCAGCATCGACGGCGAAGCGTTCGACCTCGAGGGCAACAATTCGATCATGACATTCACCCGATGCCTGTTTCACGACACGGACGGGCCGGGCTTCATGCTCTTTCGGGGCAGCAACGCCAACCCGAGCAACATCGGCAACCTGTTCACCGACTGCGTGTGGAACGGCAAGGCGGCCACCTGCCCCTACGGCCAATACCCCAAGGCGGAAATCTTCAACGCGAGCGCGGGGGCCAACGCGGCGCAATTCACCAGTTCCCGATTCTATCTGAGCACCGGCGAGGTCAGGTGCAACAACGAGACCAGCATGACCTTCACCTCCTGCATGTCCAGAAACCTCAGCGACGCCGCCAACGGCACGAATGTGGCGCTGGCGACCACCGCTTCGGCGTCGTCGCAGCAGGTCGGCTTCGAGGCCACCAAGGCCATGGACGGCAACACCGCGTCCATCTGGCGCCCGGCGTCGTCGGCCAACGAGTGGCTGGAACTCGACTTCGCCAGCCCTACCTTGGTGAATGAATTCCGGCTGCGCGAAGATCCCGCCTCTTCGATCAACCGCTATGCCATCCAGTATTGGGACAGTGCGTCTGCCACTTGGCTGGGCTGTTTCAACGGCCGCACGATGGGTGCCAACTTCATCGCGCCAATCGTCAGTCGCACCACCACGAAATTACGCCTGTTGATCACTTCGACAACCGGCGGCATCCCCGGCATCGCCGAATTCGAGGCCTATTATGTGGCAATCCCACCGCCTCCATCCACCACCTACTGGCGCGTTGGCGACGGGGTGTGGGACATCAACACCACGGCCAATTGGAAGGATACGGGTGGCACGAGCGTCACCTATGTGGACGGAGGCATCGTGTTTATGGATGATACCGCCACCGGCACGTCGCCCATCACAGTCACCTTGAACAACCCTGTCTCACCCGCAAGCACCACCGTCAACGCCACCAAGAACTATACTCTAACTGGAAGCGGCGGCGTCGGCGGATCCGGCTCGCTGACCAAGAGCAATAGCGGCACGCTGACGCTGGCAAGCGCCAACACATTCACCGGCACCGTCACCGTCAATGGCGGCATCCTGAGTTTTGGCGTAGCCGGCAGTCTGCAGCCTGGCAACATCGCCTTCAATGGCGGCACGCTCCAGTATGCCGGCACGGCCTCAGTGGGAACTTATACCCTGACCGGGGTCTCGGCGAACGTCTTGCTCGATGTCACAAATTCCGCGGGAAACATCACCGCCACTCGTCCCGGCGGCAATTACACCTCATTAATCAAGGACGGGCTGGGGCAGCTCACGCTCGCCAACGCCGGAGCCGACGACAGTGGCAATCTGACCGTCAGCAAGGGAACTGTGGTATTGTCCGGAACCACCAGCGTTGGATCCGGGTTTGCCAATGTCGGCCAGATTGACAACGTATTGAACGGCGCAATCGTCAAGCTTGGCAACAGCTCGGGCGGGCAGGTCTATTTCGATTACGGCTTCCACATGTCGGGCGGAACGTTTGATGTGAATGGACAGAATCCGGCTAGCAGCCAAAATACAAGCGTGCCGGCGCTCGATGGCAGTGGCACGGTCACCAACAGTTCGGCCAGTGCCGGAACTGCCGTTTTCAAAATCAACAACACCAAATTGTTCAGTGGTAACATCGTGGACGGCAACGGCAAGCTGGCCGTCACGCTGGCGGCCAGTGGCGGGACCACGCCCACCTGGACCCTCTCCGGCAGTAACACCTACAGCGGTGCCACCACGCTCAACAGCGCCACCCTCCAGGCGGGCTCAACCACGGCGTTGTCGTCCAACTCGACCTATGCCGTGGCCGGCGGCACGACCCTGGCATTGGCCGGATATGACAACTCGATCGGCTCGCTGAGCGGGGCGGGCAACGTCACCCTCGGTACGGCGACCCTAACACTCGGATCTAACAATTCAAGCGCGGCTTTTTCCGGCGTGATTTCCGGCACCGGTGGCGGAGTCGCCAAGACCGGCAGCGGCACCCAAACCCTATCCGGCAGCATCGCCTACAGCGGCAACACCACCGTCTCCCAAGGCACACTCCAGCTCAACTCCAGCAACGCGAACAACGACGCCTCCACCGTCACCATCGCGGCCTCGGGTGCCACCCTCAACCTCGCCTTTAGCGGCAGCGACACCGTCAACAAGCTGGTGATCGGCGCCACCCAGATGCCTGCCGGGACCTACAAGGCCACCAGCAACGCCGGCGCCGGCACCGCTGTCTCACAAATCACCGGCACCGGCACCCTCACCGTCTTGTCCGGTGCGACCTTTGTTCCCTACACCGCCTGGGCCTTTGCCATGGGCCTAACCGGAGCGCCCGGCTCTGTCACCGATCCCGATCCCGCGGCCGACCCCGATCACGACGGCCGCACCAATCTTGAGGAATTCGGCTTCGACGGCAACCCTCTCAAGGGCACCACCGACGGCAAAGTCGTCGGCAAGGTGGTCACCCTGCCCTCCGGCGGCAGCCCGGTGCTCACACTCACGCTGCCGGTGCGCAACGGGGCCACCTTCAGCGGCACCACCGAACAGGTCTCGGCGAACGTTGACGGCATCGTTTATACCATTCAGGGCAGTTCCACCCTCGGCGCGGCGACATGGAATCTAGCGGTTTCGGAGGTCGTCGGTGCCGACGCCGCTGCCGCCCAGGCCGGCTTGCCCGCGCTTTCCACGGGCTGGACCTATCGCACGTTCCGCACTGCGGGCAGCGTCCCTGCGGGAGGCGGCCACAACTTCCTCCGCGCCAAAGTCACGAAGTAGCGGGGTGGGGAGCGCCGGCGTCCCGCCGGCAGTGTGCGGCATCCTGCCGCACACTCTTGAGAGCGAGTGCTTCGTTGCAGCCCCGCGCGGGAGCGCCAGCATTGCGGATTTCGGCTGTCGGACTTGAGGCTTGAAAAGCCCGCCGCACTCTGTTATTCCCCCCTCATGAACCACGTCGAACGCTTCCGCGCCGTCTGTAACTTCCAGGCGGTGGACCGCCTGCCGCGTTGGGAATGGGCCATGTGGTGGGATCAAACCATCGCGCGCTGGCACACCGAGGGCTTGCCCCGCGACTTGCAATTCAGCCAGGTCTTCGACATCGCCCAACATTTCGGGCTGGATCCCTATCAGCAGTATTGGTTCAGCACCACCGATCCCACCATCGAAGCCACCCAGCATCACGTCGAAGGCATGGTCTCAACTCTGGACGATTACCTGCGCATCCGTCCCAACTTGTTTCCCGAACACGCTGCGGCGATTGCCGGCATGGCGGCCTGGGCGCGGCGCCAGCAGCGCGGCGAGGCAGTGGTGTGGGCCACCCTCGAGGGCTTCTTCTGGTTTCCCCGCACCCTGATGGGTTTCGAGAAAATGATGTATGCTTATGTCGATGAGCCCGAACTGATTCACCGGATCAACAGGGATCTGTTAGAATACAATTTGCGCCTGCTCGACCGCATGTTCGATGTTTGTGTGCCGACCTTCATGACCATCGCCGAAGACATGAGCTACAACCACGGCCCGATGATTTCGCAGCGCACATTCGAGGAGTTCGTCGCGCCTTACTATCGCGAATTGATGCCACGCTTGCAGGAGCGCGCCATCCCCCTGTTGATGGACACCGACGGCGATGTCACGCTGTTAGTTCCCTGGCTCAAGGCCCTCGGCGTGCGGGGCGTGTTGCCCTTGGAGCGTCAGGCCGGCGTGGACGGCTTCACATTGCGCCAGCAGTTCCCCGACTTGTTGATGATCGGCCACTTCGACAAGATGACCATGCCTCACGGTGAGGCGGCGATGCGCGCGGAGTTCGAGCGACTGGTGCCACTGATGCAATCCGGCGGCTTCATTCCCAGCGTCGATCACCAGACCCCGCCGGGGGTTTCGCTCGAAAACTACCGGATCTATCTGCGCCTGCTTGGGGAGTTTTGCAAGTGATGACGGCCAGGCATCATCCCCTTGTGCGCATGTGGCAGAATGCGGGGGGAACGGCTCCGCATGCGCTTGAAGAGTATTCGGCAGGATGCCGAATACAGCCGGCGAGACGCCGGCGCTCCCCTCCCAACGAGTTGTGACCAACGCGCCCACGAAGAGTTGCAACTCGGTGGTTGCCAAGGGTCAGGGGATTCCCCCATCCTGTCGCCGCAGCCCTCACCCATAAAACCATGATGACAGCCACGAAACGATTCTCACGAGCCCTTACCCTCGGTGCCCTCATGCTGGCATTTCCCCTGAGCGCCCATGCCTGGGAGCCCAGCGCAAAGGAATTGGAAACCGCGCTCGGGGCAGGGGATGTCAGCGGCTACTACGCGAACCTATCCGCATGGCTGGATCAGAAGACGCCGGCCGACGACGCCCAGATCACCGACTCAACGCTGGTGGCTTTGCTTAAGGATCCGCTGTTCAGGAACACCCTCGACCAGCGTCAGTTCATCGCCAGGCACGGCGTGGCCGACCTCGGCGCCTTCGCCAAGGTCGCCACCAACCGACCGTTTCTCACCTGGGTGATGCAGGACACCCGCCTCATGGATCTCTATCTGGAGGCCGCCGCCCCGTCGCATGACGCGCAGCGCGAGCTAAACACCTATCCGATTGGCATCGCTGCGCTGGATCGCTGGAACAAGCTCTATAGCGAGGATGCGGACTCCCATCAGGGGATTTATCTCAAGCTGGCGATGGCCACCGCGCTGTGGCCGGCAGGCGGCACGAGTTATGGCAGCGGCCTGCCCATCGAATGGCTGCCGCGTTACCAGCACTACAAGGCGGCACACCAGAACAAGGAATTGGTCCCCAGCTTCGACAACCTGCTGGTTTGGGACTATGGCAGGGTCATCGGCTCCATGGCTGCGGACCGGGAACTCGCGTGGGGCCGCCAGATGATCAGGAGTTGGCGTCCGGATTTGCTAGAGAAGGAGCAGATCCCGAAAATCGTCAGTGAAGTGTGGCGCCGCTTCTCGCCCTTCCCGTTTTCCAATGGCATGATCACGGTGTTGGAGGGCGGCGGAAAATGTGGTCCGCGCTCGTTCTTCGGTGTCTTCATCTGTCAGGCGTGTGGCATCCCGGCCATCGGCATCGGACAGCCGGCGCATGCCTGTTTCGCGGTGAAAGCCGCCTATCCGGAAACCGAGCCGCAGGCCGGCAGCGTGTGGAAAGTCCATCAGGGCCGCGGTTGGCAGGTGTCGGACTGTGGCGACGCGATGTATGGCCCCGAATTTCTAGCGGAAATGGCCAGACGCTACCGGGTGGCGGAGTTTTCCCTGGTGGAACACCTGCGCTGGCTCGCTTCCGCGCTGCCCTCCAAGGAACGCGCCGATGCGTTGCACACGCTCGCCGCGAAACTCCGCAAGACGGTCAACACGGCCGACCCGCTCGGCGTGCCTGCCACCGGCATCGACCCCACCGGCGACGGCGCAACCCCGCCTGCCATGGCCGCGATCCCTGAGGAACCTATCAAGTCCGTTCCCGGAGTCATCCATGTGGAAGCCGAAACCTTCACTAACAGTTTCGCCGATCCCGCCTATCCGGCGGAGCAGAAGGGCGAGGTGTGGGTCCACAATTGCTACACCGGCGGCAAGCAGGTGTATTTCCAGAGGAACATGAAAACCAGTTGGGTCGAGTACTCGATCCATGTGCCGGAAGCCGGCACTTATGCCATGGAAATCATGCTGGCCGCCGCAAACCGCGACCAGGTGTTAGACGTGAGCTGCGGCAGCGACAAGCTCGGCACCATCGCCATTGCCGGCACCACCGGCTTGTGGCAGAAAATGCCGCCGGTGGACATCCACCTCAACCAAGGCACTCAGACCCTGCGCCTCTCCGCCCCGATGCAGCGCGGCATTGCCATCCGCTGGTTCGAGCTGACGAAAAACAAGTGAATTCCCATTGAAAGACAGGATCCCCGTGGGTAAATTGGTCCTTGGCAATCCAATCAACAACGCCTATGCTTCCCCCATGACCGTGATCGAAAAAGAGGCGCTCCGTGCGCACGTCGCCCGCTGGGAGCGCGCCGCGCCGGTGCTCCAACAAGTTCGGGATGCCGACATCCGGGCGGCGGACACGGCACAGTCCATGAGGATTTTCTCGGGAAGTGCGACGTGGGCGGTGACCCACCGCCCGGCAGGTCCTTCCTCGGGACTGGTGGAGCAACAACGCTGGTGGAGCAACAACGGTGGTTCATGAAACTGCGCCACGGCCTATGAACGAACTGACATCCCTTGGGATCATCTCACACCGTTGGCGGAGGTGAAAGAGGCTCCCGAAATCCTCAGCCATCTCAAAGGGATGCTCACTGCGGTGCGGGAGAGCGAATGCTCCATATAGATCGTGTCAGCCAAGCAATTTTGTCCGATGAGTGGAGTCACGGGACTTCGGCAGGTCCCGTTCCACGCCGCGTAATCCGCGGTTTCTATTATCCGTCTGCCGATAATGATTTGGCTAGAAGCCCCCGGCCCAATGCGGACACTCGCGGCGAGAACGCTTGCTGTCGTCGCTTTCGGTTTCAAACACACCCAAAACCATGAATATCTCCCGTCGTTCATTCCTCACGCAGGTGGTTGCCACCACGGCCGTGGCGTCGTTCATCCTGCCCTCGCGCATCCGCGCGGCGGACGCCGGTCCTAACAGCCTCATCAACATGGGCTTCATCGGCATGGGCTTGCAGAACCGCTCGCTTCTAACCAACTGTTTGTCGCTCAAGGTCAAGGCCGTCGCGGTGTGCGATGTGGACACCACGCGCCGCGAGCACGCGCTCAAGATGGTTGAGAAATATCATGGCGAGCATCCGGAGAAAGGTGCCTTTGCGTGCAAGGCCTACAGTGATTTCCGCGAGATCATCGCACGCAAGGACATCGACGCGGTGTGCATCGCCAGGCCGGACCCTGGCATGCCTATATCACGCTGGCCGCGTTGGCGTCGGGCAAGGACGCGTATTGCGAGAAGCCGCTCACCCATACCATCCGCGAGGCGATTGAGGTGATGGCGGCCGTCAAGCGCCACCAGCGAGTGCTGCAAACCGGTTCGATGCAACGCTCGATGAGCGAGTTCCGCATCGCCTGCGAAGTGGTACGCAACGGCGTCATCGGCAAACTCGAGCGCATCACTTGCAAGGTAGGCGAACCAAGTCGTCCCTGCGATTTGCCCGAGCAACCGATGGAACCGGGTTTGGACTGGGACCGCTGGGTGGGTCCTGCGAAGATGAGACCCTATAACTCCGATCTGTGCCCGCGCGGGGTTTTCCAGGATTATCCGAATTGGCGCTCGTTTGCGGAATTCGGCGGCGGCACCGGCTTCTGTGATTTCGGTGCTCATCACTTCGATATCGCCCAGTGGGGCCTCGGCATGGATGAGAGCGGTCCGATTGAAGTGCGCCCGCCGGAAAAGCCCGACGCCCTGCGCGGCTCGGTGATGGTATATGCCAACGAAATCATCGGCGCCATACCGCCATTTGCTGCCACCTGATGAACCTCTCCTACGCCCATCGCAAGACCATGAAGTGGGATCCTATCAAGCTGGCATTCACCGACCCCACCTGCGATCCGGCTTGGCTCACCGGCACCTACCGCGAGCCGTGGAAGGTATGACAGCGGGAGGGAGAACAGGCGTCCCAGCCTGTTAGGGAAGACAGCCGTCCCGGCTGTCGTGCGAGAGCGCGGCGTTGGAGGTGTAACCCACGACAGGCGGGACGCCTGCCAGACAGCGCATCCTGCCTGTCCGCCAATGAAACGACAGGCTGGAAGCCCGTCGTCCACGACAGGCAGGATGCCTATCCTCCTGCCCTCACAGCCGGGACGGCTGTGCTCCCCACCGCGTAATAGTTGCCCGGCGATGATAGCCAAGCTTGATCGCTGACGTAAGAAACCGCTTCTCAGCCCCCCTTTCGAGTCATGAAAATTTCCAATATCCCCCTACTCGCCGCCGCTTTGCTCGCGCCTTTTCTATCAGTCATCCCGGCGTCCGCCGCCGAGGCCCCCGCCGTGGAGGTAACCCGTGTGTCCGACGTGAAGGTGCCCCCGCTTTGGCTCAAGCAAGACGGCAAGCCGGTGCAAGCCCTGACCGTGAACGTGCACCATGCCGGCAGAGAGTTTGAAGCAACCCTACAAGTGGATGGAGTCGAAGCCGCCAAGGTGTCGTTGAAGTCCGGGGATCAAGCGATCGAACTTAGAGTGCCGGCGAGCGAGCAGCCGCGCAGCGTGGCATTGCGCCTCGTGGCGGCCGGCAAGGAATTGGCCGCCACCACGCTCGAACTCAAGCCGCCGCGCATCCGCGACATGTGGATCGTGCCGCACTCGCATGTGGACATTGGCTACACCCACCGCCAGGACGAAGTCGCAAATTTGCAAGTCGGCAACCTGAAGACCGCCATGCGGCTGGCCCGCGACAGTGCGGCCAATCCGCCCGGCCTGCGCTTCAAGTGGAACCCGGAAGCGGTATGGTCGCTCGACCATTATCTCCAGAGCGCGACTCCGGAACAACGCACGGAGTTGTTAGAATCGGTGCGCCGCGGTGATGTGGGCGTGGACGGTCTCTATGGCAACATGCTAACCGGCCTGTGCCGCCCCGAGGAGTTGGCGCAATGCCTGGCCATCGGCGCGCAGGTCTCCAATCTAACCGGCGTGCCGCTGACAACCGCGTCGATTTGCGATGTGCCCGGCTACACCTGGGGCATCGTGCCAATGCTGGCGCAGGCGGGCGTGAAGTATTTTGCCATCGGCCCGAATTTCGGCGACCGCGTGGGCAACATTCACTACTGGGACGACAAGCCGTTTTATTGGAAATCGCAAAGTGGCAAAGAGCGCGTGCTGTGTTGGGTGGTGGACAACTATCATCATCTCGGCGACCTGGAGAAATGCGTGCTCGATCAGGTCGCCCGTCTCGAGGGCAACGGGTTCCCTTATACGTCATCATTTATCTTCTGGGTGGGCACTTGGCCGGGTGGCGGCGTGGACAACGCCCCGCCGGATGAGAAGATTGTGGAAAAAGCCATTGCCTGGAATGCCAAGTATGCCGCGCCCAAGGTGAGCATCGGCCTGACCCGCGAGTTCTTCACCGAGTTCGAGCGCAAGCATGGCGCGAGCCTGCCGGAGTTCGCCGGCGATCTAACACCTTACTGGGAGGACGGCGCGGGCTCCACCTCGCGCGAAACCGGAATGAACCGCCGCACCGGCGATCGCCTGGCACAGGCATCGGCGTTGTTCGCGATGCGCGACCCTCATGCCTATCCCGCCGCCAGGTTCCAGGAGGCGTGGAAGAACGTGTTGCTCTACAGCGAGCACACCTGGGGCGCGCATTGCAGCATCTCCGAACCGGATTCCCCGTTCACGCTGGACCAGTGGAAGACCAAGGGTGGCTTTGCCAGGGACGCCGAGCGCCAATCCTGCGACCTGCTCAAGGCCGCCTTGCCGCGTGACAAACTCACCACCGAGATCGATGTCTATAACACCACCCAGTGGGAACGCAGCGACCTCGCCGTGGTGCCGCGCGAACTCGACTGTCAATCCGTGGTGGATGCACAAGGCCTGCCGGTGCCGTGCCAGCGACTGGCTTCCGGCGAACTCGCATTCCGGGCAAAACAAGTGCCGCCCTTCGGTGCCAAGCGCTATCAACTCCGCGAACAAGCCGCAGCCCCCCCCGCCGGCGGCGCGGTGGCGGAAGGAACGACCTTGCGCACGTCCCTCCTGAGCGTGGAAGTGGACCCGACGAGCGGTGCCATCAAGAGTCTGCGCCTGGCCGGCCAGGACCATGATTTTGTCGACGCCAAGGCAGCGGTTGCACTCAACGACTATCGTTACGTGCTGGGCACCGATGCCAAAGGCGCCCAAACCAACGGCCCGGTGCGCATCGAGGTGCTGGAGAAAGGCCCGCTGGTCGCCTCGCTGCGCATCACCTCCGACGCGCCGGGCTGCAACGGCCTGGTGAGGGAAGTGCGCGTGGTCGATGGCCTGGATCACGTGGAGCTGGTCAACCGTGTCGATCGCAAGTCGGTTAGGGAAAAGGACGGCGTGCATTTCGGTTTCGGGTTCAACGTGCCTCTGGGCACCGTGCGCATGGAGACGCCGTGGGCGGTGGTGCGCCCCAATGTGGACCAATTGCCCGGCTCGTGCCGCAACTGGTTTACCGTCCAGCGCTGGGTGGACGTGTCCAACAATGATTGCGGCATCACCTGGGGGCCGCTCGACGCCCCGCTGATGGAGATTGGAGCGATCACCGCCAACTTGTTAGGTAGCGTGAAGCGCGACGAATGGATGACCACCGCGCTGGATTCGCAGACCATCTATTCATGGGCGCAAAACAACCACTGGCACACCAACTACAAGATCGACCAGCCGGGCGTGACCGACTTCCGCTACATCCTGCGGCCGCACCGCGGCGGCTATGTGGCGGCCGATGCCGCGCGCTTCGGCCTTGAGACCACGCGCTCCTTGGTAGTCGCCGCGGCGAATGGTGCCAAAGCGCCGGGCTCGCTGTTGTCGATCTCCACGCCCGGAGTGCTCGTCGAGACCGTCAAGGTCAGTGAGGACGGCAAGGCGCTCATCCTGCGCCTCTTCGGCGTCTCCGGCCAGGCCGAGTCCGTCACCCTCACCTGGCCGGGCATCAAGCCCGCCGCCATCTGGCTCACGGACCTAACCGAAAAGCCGCTGGCCCCGGCGGCAGGTGCCATCGCCGTTCCCGCATTCGGCATCGAGAATGTACGCGCGGACCTGCAGTAGCACAGCCGGGTAGTCATAGCGGTCGATGAAGGCCTCGCTGCCGTGGGTGATCTCGTTCGAAACGGTGGCGGTAAGGAAGACCACCGGCGTGTGACTCAACAACGGGTCTTGCTTCAATCGTGCCGTGACCTCGCGGCCGTGCATCCCTGGCATCATAACATCCAATAGCTGTCCCTTGACCTTTTCAGGTGGGTTTCGATGGCGGCGGCGAGTGTGGCCACGTCCACGGGTTTGGCCAGGAATTCATGGCCTCCAATGGTGGTCTCTCGCCCGTGGGTTTCCGCATTCGACACAATGGCGGTGAGGAAGATGATCGGGATGTGCTTGAGTGCCGGGACTTCCTGCAATTTGGCGGCGACCTCGCCGCCGTCCATATCCGGCATCATCACGTCTAACAGAATCAGGTCGGGCTGGCACTCCCGCGCGGTTTGGACAGCGGCGAGGGCGTGGTTTTCCTGGTGCACTTCGTAGTTGCCGAGCGCCTCGAGGTTGAGCTTGATGCCGCGGGTGATGCTGGCCTCGTCATCAATGACTAAGATTCGTTTCATGGTTGTGGTATTGGTTGGAGTTTGAATGTTAGAGTGGCACGGGCCCCGCCCTCGGGCCGGTTGCCGAGAGTGATGCTGGCACCGTGAATCTGGAGGATCTTTTGCACGATGGACAAACCCAAGCCGGTGCCTTGGCCGGGGGGCTTGGTCGTGTAGAACGGCTCGAAGATCTTGGACAGGTGCTGTGCCGGGATGCCCGAACCGGTGTCCTCGACGTCGAGGATTGCCTCGGTGCCGGTGCTAGTGCCGGAAGCCTTTTGCAGCCTGCTCCGCACGGTGAGCGTGCCGCCATCGGGCATGGCTTGGGCGGCGTTAGTGAACAGGTTGATCAGGACATGTTCCATCCGGGTGCGGTCGAGGGCCAGGGTGGGCAGCTCGGGTTGCAGCGCGAGCACCACGTTGATGCGCTGTTTGAGCAGTTGGTGGCGAACCATCCCGAGGGAATGTTCGACGAGGGCGTTCAGGTCCGCGGGATCAAGTTGCAACGGCCGCGGCTTGGAGAAGTCCAACATCAGGTTGATGATGTTGCTGGCCCGCTGAACCGCCTCCTTCATGTCTTGCAACAAGGCGGCCTCGTCGGCGTTGGCCGGTTTGCGCAGCAGAAAGTAGTCCGCGGCCAAGCCCAGGGTCATCAGCGGGTTTTTGACTTCGTGGGCGACACCGGCAGCCATGCGGCCCACCGTTTCCATCCTCGCCGCCTCGACGAGCTGCAGTTGCGCGCGCTGCAATTCAGCGGTGCGTTTGGCCACGGTCACTTCAAGGTTGTTCTTGGCGTTGTTCAAAGCCGCGAGGATGACGGCCACGACTGCAAAGATGCCGGCTAGCATCAGAGTGTTCCAAACGGGCACCCAGGGCAGGCCAACCGAGGCACGATCGAGCTGGTCCACCGCCAGCCAGGTCAGGGCGCAGGTAATGGCGACAAACACGCCCGCATTGCGGTTGGCAAACCACGCGCTCCAGCAGATGGGAGCGAGATAAAGCAGCGTTACGGAAATCTCGGACCCGGTGACGTAGTCCACCACGCCGACGACGAGGACCATGCCAAGGCTTGCCACCACAACTCGCAAGGGTTGCCGCAGCCCCCTTTGCTCGGCCGCAGTTTTCGGCGGCAGGAGTTGGGCTGGTTGCGAATTCATGGCGGGCTTTGCACTGGCGTGGGGGAAACACTACGTTACTATCAACCCGTAAGCCATTAAGCTGTTGCGTCGCGGATCAGAGATTCGACAGCGTGACCTGAACTCCATTCGCATCTCGCCCGTCGCCGGAGACCCGGCACGCAGAAAATGTGCTCCTGCCGCGGGACGCGCCAGGCACGAGCTGCGGCTGGAAGCCGCAACGACTTCAAACTCGCCGCGAGACGCGGCGAACACGGCCTGCGGCGGGGACGCCGCAGCCACCTGCGCGTCGCCTAGCGCACGCTCACGGCGTCGGGCTTGGGGAAATCGGCGGGGACTTTTTGGGTGACTTTGCCGGTGGCGGCCCATTCGGTGCCGCGTTGCAAAGTGGTGATAAAGCCGACGCACTTCATGGCTTCCACGCCGTGGCCGAGGGTGGTGTGAAACACCCGGCCCTTGCCATAACTGATAGCAATGAGTTGGGCCTCCTGCTCGCCGCTGCCACCGAACTTGGGATCGGCGAAGGTCGTCGCGAGGATGGTGGCGTTTTTGGCCGGGCCGCGCATGAAATCGTAGAGTTCGTCGGTGGCATGCAGCCATTTTTCCGGCAGGCCGGCCATGATCGGGTGCTTGGGCGCGCGGGTTTCCAGCACATACGGGTGCTGCTCGCCATGATGGCCAACCTGGCCGGGCGAGGTGTCGAGCACCTGCTTGCCATCCTTCCAACGCAGGTAGGCGCCGGACTTGTCATTGCGCCCGCCCCAGCCGCCAACGGCGATCATTTCATTGAAGGCGGGCCACTGCGCGAACGAATTGTCGGCGGCATGCACCGACACCATGCCGCCGCCGCCGGAGACATATTCCTCAAACGCCTTGCGCGTGGCTTCGCTCCATTCCGCGCCGTTGTAATTCATCACAATGACCTTGTATTTGGCAAAATCCGGTTTGAATGCCGCCAATTCCGGACCATTCCCGCCGGGTGCGGTCGCCACCTCCACCGCGAACAAGCCGGTGGCTTCGAGGGCCTTTTTCATCACGGGAGTGGTGGCTTTCCAGTCGTGGTTGTTTTGACCGTCAATGATGAGGGTTGGCAAGGGAGCCGCTTGCCCTGGGAGCAAACTGCCGGCGAATAGCAAAACAGCAAATAGCGTTTTCATAGACGGCCACGCTAGGGCGGTGCCGGCCGATGGCAAGCAAATTCCGACAGGAGGGGCGATCTCCGAATCGCCCTCAAGGAGGGGGGACATCTTGTCACCCTTTGCCCATGAGGGGACAATTGGAAGCGGCTTGCCTCCAAGCATTGGCTCACCATGGGCAACGGCGGCCGGAGGCCACCGCTCCTTGAAGGCGGCCGGAGGCCACCGCTCCTTGAAGGCGGCCGGAGTCCGCCGCTTCGTGCATCGGCCCAAGCGCGTCCCAGGGGTTGCGAAACGCCGGCTTGCGGCTACACTAGGTCCTTTCACCACTCGCCATGCTCCACTCTCCTCACCTCCGCCCTACGCTTCGTTCAATCGGTCAGCGCGTCAGTCACGCCGCCGCCGGCGCGCAGCCCGCCATCTGGCTTCTGCTGGCCGCCTTTGCGCCGCTGGCCCAAGCCGATTTGGCGAGCCAGGCGCTGCGCGACGCCGCGGATTATTCCGCGAGCCGCCGGGGTTGTTCGTTATTGGTCATGCAACACGGCAAGACGTTGTTAGAGGAATATCCCAACGGCGGCGACGCGCGGACGCCTCATCAAATCTACAGCGGAACCAAGGCGTTCTTCACGATGGCGGTGCTGGTGGCGGCGCAGGAAGGATTGCTGCGCCTGGACGAACCGGTCGCCAACACCATCCCCGAGTGGCGCGGCAAATCCCAACGCAATGACATCACGCTGCGACAACTCATGAACTTCAGCGACGGGCTCGATCCTTCGTTCCATCTGCATTCGGACGCGGTCACCGATCGCAATTCGTTGGCATTGCGCACGCCGACGGTGGCACCCATCGGCGCGGCCTTCACCTACGGCCCCAGCCACGGCCAGGTGCTGTGCGAGGTGCTGCGCCGCAAACTCGCCGGTCGCGGTGAAACGCCCTTCGGCTACGTCCAACACAAGGTGCTCAATCCGTTGGGAATCGGCGCCGTGCCGTATCGCGCCGACGCACAAGGCATGCCCTTGGTCGCCAGCGGGTTCCAGCTCACCGCGCGCCAATGGTCGCGATTCGGGATGATGATGTTAGGCCGGGGCACGATCGGGCGGCGGGTGATCGTGCCGCCCAACGGGTTTGCCGCTTGCTGGCAGGGCAGCCGGGTCAATCCGATGTTCGGCCTGGGTTTCTGGCTCAACACCGGTGCCAAAAGCAGCGGTGCCCGCGAGTCGGACATCGAGAACCTGTTGGAAAAGAAGTGGCAGGAGCAGGACTGGCACCAGCGCTGCATTTGCCGCAGCGCCCCGACCGATCTGGTGGCCGTGGTGGGTTCCGGCTACCAACGCCTGTTCGTCATCCCGTCGCTCGATCTGGTGATCGTGCGCCAAGGCGTCAACGCGCGATTCTCCGACGCGGAGTTCCTGCGCAAGATCCTGCGACAGTGAAGCGGTTTGAGATAGTGGATAGTGGATAGTGGATAGTGGATAGTGGATAGTGGATAGTGGATAGTGGATAGTGGATAGTGGATAGTGGATAGTGGATAGTGGATAGTGGATAGTGGAT
>Ga0073936_10003917_pt1 | contig 20946 bp, 13 predicted proteins | sample AliMusrvi5mmetaG_FD_87041 | JGI IMG/M metagenome (GOLD analysis project Ga0073936, IMG submission 87041) | Freshwater lake bacterial and archeal communities from Alinen Mustajarvi, Finland, to study Microbial Dark Matter (Phase II) - Alinen... | ecosystem: Environmental > Aquatic > Freshwater >... | reverse complement strand
GTTGTGGTTTGAGCCAAACGCGGGGCAGGTGAAGGGGCGGACGGAGTTCGTCGGGCGGACGCGCGGGGCGTATCTGTACATGACGGGCTCGGAAGTTGTGTTCGCGATGGCTCCGGCGAAGATTGCGTTTGGCGCGAAGATGCGGCAGGTGCGGATGCGGTTTGAGGGGGCGTCCGCGAAGCCAGCGGGTGTCGGGGAGGAGCCAACTGGCGGCTATTCGAACTACTTCGTGGGGAAGACAGAGAAGGACTGGCACACCGGCATTCCGCACTTCGAGAAGTTGCACTATCGCGATGTCTATCGGGGGATTGATGTCGTTTACTACGGCAGCGATGGACAGATGGAGTATGACTTTGTCGTCAAACCGGGCGCAGATGTTTCCAAGTTGGGCATGCGGTTTCTCGGTGCGGATGAGATGTTACTCGATGCTCGCGGCGACTTAGTGATCCGCGCGCAAGGCGCGGAGATGCGCCAGCGACGGCCGAAGGTTTTGCAGGGTGGCGTGGATGTGCCGAGTTGGTATGAGACCGAGGACGGCGTGGTGCGCGTGCGGATGGCGGGGTTTGATCCAGCGGCGGGGTTGACGATTGATCCGATCCTCGATTTCTCGACGTACTTGGGAGGCCCGGGGGCCGACAGCATCAACAAGATGGAGATGACAGCCGATGGGAATCTGCTGCTCGCTGGTCATACACAATCACCCGCATCGCCGGTGCTGGACCCGTTTCAACAGCCTTCTGTTGTTTCTCTGGCGCCGATTATCCTGAAAATGAGCGCGGACGGACGCAGGATTCTGTTCTATTCGATTCTCGGCAGGAACGGCTGGGATGCCGCCTGGGCGCTCGGCATTGCAAAGGATGGAACCTTGGTGATTGGCGGAAAGACCCGGTCGGCTGCCTTCCCAACCAAAAACGCCTTTCAAACAGAATTCAAAGCAATCTGGGACAACGCATTTGTTACTCGCATGACCGCTGACGGCCGCACGCTTATTTATTCGAGCTATCTCGGCGGGTCCAACACAGAATCCTTGGATGGCCTAGCCATTGACGATGCAGGAAACGCCTACTTTGCTGGGTATACTCTGAGCAATGATTTTCCCGTCTTCAAGCCGCTTCAAGCTCGACCAGCAAGCTCTTCCGACGCTTTTCTAACCCGCATTTCGCCGGAGGGAAAGATCGTCTTCTCGACATATTTTGGCGGCTCCGGCCTGGATGGGTTCTGGGCCGTCAAGTGGCGGCAGGATGGGGTGATCATTCTGACTGGATTAACCACCAGCAATGATTTTCCATTAAAGGACCCCATCCAAACCACCGCATCTCCCAGAACTGGCTATTCCAGCATCTTCTTGACCATGATCGCGGACGATGGCTCGGCTGTTCGATACTCTACTTACTTCGGAGGCACGTCGTCGACTACGGGAACCGCTCTAGCCCTTGACCAACTCGGGAAAATCTACGTCGCCGGTTATGGGGATGACCGTGGATACCCGCTAAAGAACCCACTGTTCGCGGAAGCGGAGGGATTTCATGGCACCCTCACTATTTTCGATCCTACCGGCAAGCAGCGTTTGTACTCTACGTTGTTGCCCGGTGCCTGGACGCAAAGCCTGGCGCTCGATGCGGATGGCAGCATCTTCATCGGAGGGAGCGCGACTTCCAGCGATTTTCCACTGAAGGACTCCTTTCAGTCCTTTCGTGGAGGCGGAGTTTCGGGCACGGATGCGTTTCTAATGAAGATCAGCCCGGATGGTAGCACGCTGTTGTTCTCCACGCTGATGGGTGGGTCGAACGGCGAGTTCCAACCTGGACTTATCGTTGCGCCCCATAAGGTCATCTATGCAGCCGGTCAGGCCATTTCTACCGATTTTCCGGTGAACAATGCCTATCAGAGTCAGAGTGGCGGAGGAAATGTTGGGTTCCTCTACCGCATCACTGACAATTCCGTGCTTCCAGCGGGCTTGCAACCATTCACGGTTTCGCCAGGACGGCTGACCTTCCGCTTTGTACAGGGCGACGCCCCACCAGCGGCGGCTCCCATCGCAATCGGCTCGCTGACTGGACAGGTGTTCGCCGCCCCTTCGGTCCCTTGGTTGCGCGTCACTCCCGCTGGCCTCGGGGTCTCCGGCACCATGACGGTTTCCGCTGATCCCTCCGGGTTGCCCCCAGGCGTATATCAAGGCTCAATCAAACTCACCCCCTCGACGGGTGACGCGACCAGCGTCGATGTCACACTGACCGTCCTCGCACAAGCGCCAATCCTATCGGCGGTCTCGCCCGCGCTCGTGCCGGTCGGAACCGACGACACGGAAATCACGCTGCGCGGAAGCGGGTTCACCAACAAGACGACGGTGCAGATTGCGACTGTCCCGTGGGTTCTTTCGCCGGTGCGGTTTGTGGATTCAACCACTCTTCGGTTCACGCTGCCCAAGCCGTACTTTTCCGCCGAAACGAACCACTCCATAACCGTCCAGAATCCGGATTCTGTATTGTCCAAACCGGTATCGCTGGCGGTGGGACGGCCAGCACCGGCGATTGCAGCCAAGGGCATCGTCAGCGCGGCGAGCTTTGCAGGGGATGTGATTTCGCCGGGAGAGATCATCACCATTTTCGGCGAGAACTTCGAGCAGGGGATGCGGGTGAACTTCGACGGCATTCTTGCCACGCCGCTGTACATCACGCCGAAGCAGCTCAGCGTTACGGTGCCGTACGCACTGGCCGGGGCAAAAGAATCCAACGTCATTGTCGAGGTGGATTTTGACCGGCGTTCCGTGCCCGTGCGGATCGCGGTCTGGCCCGCGCGGCCAGCGGTGTTTACGGCGAACTCATCGGGTCAGGGCCAAGGAGCGGTGCTGAATCAGGATGGCTCGGTGAACTCCGCGGCCAACCCGGCAACAAAGGGATCGGTGATCGTCTTCTACGCCACCGGAGGCGGCGAACTATCGGGCGACCGACCGGCCCTGCCGGTCAAGGTCTTCATCGACGGCATCGATAGCGAAGTCTTGTACGCGGGCATTGCGCCGGGGTTGGTAAGCGGCGCGCTGCAAATCAACGTCCGGCTGCCAGACCGCGCCTCCAAGGGCGGAGTGGTGCTCCGAGTAGGCGAGCGGGAAAGCCAGGAGGGCGTCTTCGTGGCGCTAAAAGAATGACTCAGCCTTCCTCAGGAATGATAACGGCGAACCCCTCAAGCGAGGCGACCTTGGCCAACGTGCGGTCAGAAGTGACGAAGAAATCCAGGGGCTTCTGGCGCGGTGCCGGAGGGCGGAGGCGAGATGAAGGGCATCCAGAGTACGGAGACTATGTTTCGCCGAATACGCAAGGAGCAGTCTCGATGCAATCATGTAGTCCTCAGCCACCATCTCTTGAACCTCAAACTCGCCCAGTCCGGGACTGACTGTGACTTGACGCAGGAAGCGCGCCGCGGCTTCGCGCGTAAGGGCGCCGGTTCGCTGTTTGATGCCTGCTACCGAAATCATCTCAATCATCGCGAGCCTCGAGACGTAAATGAACCGCTGGGATTCCCGGAAGATGCTATTTACTCGATCGCTGCCCACTTCCAGGTGGTATCGCTTTGCGAGGGAACTGGAATCGAAGAAGTAGCGCACTGCTCAGCGATCGCCGCGGGCGCGGACGATCTCGTCCGCAAAGGAGCCTGGCACGCTACGGAGCAGTTCCTGAGTTTCTTCAAGGGTAGGGATGTAATCCATTTTCGCAACTTCGGCCCGGCATTGCGCCATGAACTCGTGATCGATAAGGTCGTGAAGGTCGCCGTTCGGTTCGATCGTGATCGTGACGCGTTCGTGCTCGGCGAAAGCCAGCGGCTCCACCGGGTGGAGGGCACCGTCTTCGTAAATTGCTTCGACGCGTGTGACCATGCTTTAAGTTTAGACCATTTCTTTGAGGAGTTTCATTGGGTATGAAGACAGCTATCGTCCCACTTGGGTTTGCGGCAACAGCGTTCGCAGCGCGTCTGGAACCGGTGCGTCCGACTGCCAGCGCGGGGTTGTGGTTTGAGCCGAACGCGGGGCAGGTGAAGGGGCGGACGAAGTTCGTCGGGCGGACGCGCGGAGCTTATCTGTACATGACGGGCTCGGAAGTCGTGTTCGCGATGGCTCCGGCGAAGATTGCGTTTGGGGCAAAGATGCGGCAGGTGCGGATGCGGTTTGAGGGGGCTTCCGCTAAGCCTGCGGGCGTCGGAGAGCAACCCACCGGCGGCTATTCGAACTACTTCGTGGGGAAGACAGAAAAGGATTGGCACACCGGCATTCCGCACTTCGAGAAGTTGCACTATCGCGACGTCTATCAAGGGATCGATGTGGTTTACTACGGCAGTGATGGACAAATGGAGTATGACTTCGTCGTCAAGCCGGGCGCGGATGTTTCCAAGTTGGGCATGCGGTTTCTTGTAAGCGGCGCTCTTCAAGTCAACGTTCGGCTGCCGGAGCGCGCATCGAAGGGCAGCGTGGTTCTGCGCGTAGGCGAGCGGGAAAGCCAGGAGGGCGTCTTCGTGACACTAAAGGAATGACTATGGCTTCCTGATGAGAAGCTGACCAACGGCCTCTGGGCGATCCTGGCGAGAGGGTTCCACCCGTTACCATGCGGAACACGGAATGCAAGCATCCCAGGCCCGATGGTACTGCACGCGCGAGTGTGTTCGCGAGTGCCCCGCCAAAAGAAGCAATGCGCACCAGCGAGCAACGGTCCGGGCGTTTCTGCGTTTGGGGGGCGAGAACATTCTAATCACCGGAGCCTCGTGCAAAACTACCCTACGAAATGGCCGTTGGTTGTCTTAGCGTCCTTACGCCTTTGTAGGAAGAATTCCTTCCCGCGCCGAAAACGATCCGCGCCAATCCGAAATCATCCGCACGCAACTCGGAACAAGCACCGCGCTCCACCTTCCCAAGCATGCTTAACAGCCATGGACCTAAGTCTGACCGCCAACCCAATCAGTATCCGCGTTCATCCGTACGAGTCAGCGGCCATTTCACCCTTAGCAAGGGGCTTCCTAAGCGCCAGGCAGCACCAATGGCAGGTCGCGCGTCGCACCCTCGATGAAAACTCAAAAGTCAAGAGCCTTTCGAGTGGGTTCTGCAAGTCAGTCAAGTCACCGCGGTTCCAAGAATATTTCAGCCCGTCTTTTCAGTGAATTCCAGCTCTCCATCCCTGCGACGCACCTAGCCCCATCGTACGATATCCACGCGAGCCAACTGCTCATCCGCAAGACCCATGTCCGAATCCACCCGGGGGCGAAGGAACAAAACAGTTTTTACGAAACGAACCCGGCGATGTGCAACTTATATGAAATCAACAACGTGTGAGGGAACAATGGCCACATAGGCAGCCCAACAACGCGGCCCAGCAGCAAAACCAGAGTCAGTGAAGCCCTTTGCCGCGGCTGTTTCTGGGATGGGGATCGGGCTTGGGGGGCGAGCGCGTTTAGGGCCGAGTGATATTCGGCCCTACGGAATCGCATTCCGTCCCACAGATTAGTCGAAGAAGTTCTTGTCTTCCGGTGCCAAGTGGGCCTTGGCTGCCTTCACATTGAATTTCACGCCCAGTCCGGGGGTATCCCAGACGTCGATGAAGCCTTTCTTGACGATAGGGTTGGGGAGGCCTTCGATGATTTCGAGCCACCAGGGTTCGGGTGGGATGGGGTATTCGAAGGCTATATAGTTTTGCGGGAGGGCGGCAGCCATATGAACGTGGGCGGCCACTCCGATCAGGCCGTCGAAGATACCATGGGGGGCGACCTGGATGCCGTGGAGGTCTGCATATTCCGCGATCCACTTCAACTCGGCGATGCCTCCGACATCTTCAGGGTCGGGCCCGATGACATTGACGGCCTGCTTTTCAATCAGATCCTTGAAGTTTTCGCGCATGTAGATCTGCTCACCAGTATGGATGGGTACGCTGGTAGCGGTCGTGACTTCGCGGAAGAGTTCGGCGTTCGGATAGATGGTGTAGTCGCCGGTGATCAGGTCCTCGAGCCAGGTGATGTGGAGTGGCTCAAGCGCGCGGGCGAAGCGAATGGCGTCTTTGACGGTCCAACCGGGGCCGCAATCCAGGGCGAGTCCGATTTCATCGCCGAGCACCTTCTTCATGGCTTCAACGCAGGCGATGATGTGCTTGAGTCCTTTTTCTGTAAGGAGGCCCGCATCGGGGTGCGGGGCTCCGCCGCGGGGTTCATCGTACCAGGCGTTAGGGACGGCGCGCAGCATCGGCGCATTGTGGAAGCCGACGGCCTGCTTGATCAGAGTGAAGCCTTCCTTCGCTTCCTTCATCTTCGCGGTCTGCTCGGCGTAGGCCTGGGGTGTCTGGCCGGTGAGGGCGGGTCGGAAGCCGCCGTTGTAGATTCGGACCCGGTCGCGTATCTTACCGCCCAACAGTTTATAAACGGGAACTCCGGCGACCTGGCCGGCGATGTCCCAGAGGGCGATTTCGATGGCGCTGACGGCTGAGCCCCAGGGCTTGGACGCACCCATGCGCCGGATTTTGAGCATCACGCGCTGGACGTCGGTGGGGTCTTCGCCGAGGAGGTAGTCCTTGTAGAAGAGGACCATGGGTTTGAGATATGGCTTGCGGGTCTCGGCCTGGCCGTAGCCGGTGACGCCCTGATTCGTTGTGATCCGGATGACGGGACTGCCGCCCATGATGGCGCAGCGTAGATCGGTAATCTTGATGGGGACGCGGGTTTTAGGCTGCGCAACGAGGGGTGCGGCAGCTAATGATGATATGAAAGTCCGGCGGGACCAATTCGACATGGGATTCTCCTGTCCATTGGTTATATCACGCTCGAGGTCCCGCCGATATGCGATGGTTACTATTCGTATTTAGCGCTACAGAATTTGCGCGACCCCAGGGCGATTAGTCCGAGGCCCAACAGGATGTTCGTTCCAGGCTCGGGCGTGCTGGCTGATGTAGTGTTGGCCGGCAGCGTGCCGTTAAGGAGAATGTCGTGAAACTCCGTGGGGCCAGTGAACGACTTGGCGATCAGTCCTCCGTCTATTTGTCCATACGTTCCGGTGACATTCGCGGTTGGGGCGAGGATGGTGCCGAGGAAACTACCGCCGAGTGCGACGCTTGTTGCCTGGTAGAAGTTGAACAGCACTTTGGCGGCGGCCGTGGTGCTGTCGCCGTTTGCGCCTGCTCCATTAATGTAAATGCCTGCGTTGGTCGTGGTACCCGATGTGCCGGCAACATTGATGAGGACAGTGGCGGAGGAGGGGTTGTTGATGTTGATGGTGTTGCTTCCTCCGAGGTCAGAGAAGTTCAGGTTGAAGATGTCGAGGGTGGAACTGCCACCTGTGAGGGTGATGGTGCCGTAGCCGTTATTGGCAACAGTGCCATTGGCTGTTTGTTGGGAGAGTTGGATGGAATAGGCGGTCAAGGATGCCTGTTCAGTGGCGAAATTGATTGGACTGGAACCGCCCACGGTCAGAGTGCCTCCTCCGGTCATTGAGGCACTGCCAGCCCCATTCAGTTTGAGGAAGGCATTGCCACTGAGGACATTTGCTGTTCCGGAGACGATGGCGCCGCCGACGACGAGCGAGTCATTGTTGGGTGCCGTATAGGGATCGAGCAAGCTCTGGGTTACAGCATAGGTTCCGCTGAACGAGGCGTTGCCGCCGGCGGCGAGGCGGCCGCCAGTGTCAGAGCCGGTTTCGGTGAAATTGTTGAAGACGAATACGTTGTAGGCGTTGGCTACTCCGAGGACGCCTGCTGCGTGCACTTGAGCGGTAGCCAAGCAGACGCAGGCAGTGGTTGCCACTCGCAGTAGTGCGGCGAACCGTGATTGGTTGTTTTTCATAACGCAATGAGTAAAGCAGCTGGCGTGCCGTCTTGCCAGGCGCCTAAGTGGTGTGTTTGCAATGGCGGAGTGTTTGAGCGGGATGATTTGCTGATCCGATTCGGGAATGGGGAACAGCTTGCTGATCCGAAACGGAACAGTCACTGGGGGCTTAACTGTGATAGATTTTTGAGGGGCATGACTCTTCCTATGATCTCTTCTTTGACTCGACGCAGTATGCTGGCGTTTTCGGCGCTTTCTTACGGCCGCATTTTGGGGGCCAACGACCGCGTGAATGCCGGTCTGATTGGCTGCGGCAATCTGGGGATGCGGCATCTCCGTATCTATATGAAGCCGATTGTGGACGATGGGAAGATGCGTGTAGCGGCAATCAGCGACGTCTATACCGAGGCCAGGAAACGGGCGCAGGCACAGGCGCAACTGGAGTCGAAGGATGTGCATCACGACTATCACGAACTCCTTGGGAGGAAGGACATCGATGCCGTATATGTGGTGACTCCCGAGCACTGGCATCACCGTATGGCGATGGATGCCTTGAAGGCCGGCAAGGACGTGTACCTCGAGAAGCCGATGACTTACACCATCGAGCAGGCCAAGGACATTGTCAATGAAGTAAAGCGTACCAATCGCGTGCTGCAGGTAGGTGCGCAGTGGTGTTCCGATCCGCGGTATACGCATGCGAGGGAGGCGATCGAGCAGGGGCTTATCGGGAAGGTCCTGTGGGCGCAGTCGACGTACTCGATGAATTCGGTGTACGGTGTGTGGCAGTACGAGATTGAGAAAGAGGCGACGCCGCAGAACATAGACTGGCCAGCGTGGCTGGGGAGCGCTCCAAAGCGGCCGTTCAGCGCGGAGCGGTATTTCCGGTGGCGCAAGTACTGGGATTATTCGAATGGCATGGTCGCAGACTTCTTCTATCACCGTATGGCACCGCTGTTAGTAACTTTGGGCGGGCGGTTTCCGCAACTGGTAAGTGCCCATGGCGGCGTTTATGTGTGGAAAGACCGGGAGACTCCGGATACGTTTTCGATGACGAGCGAGTACGACGATTTCTATGTGAACATTTCCTCGAGCGCGGCGTCAGCGGGTCCGGAGAAATCGCATATGCCTGCGATCTACGGGCACGAGGGGTCGATCGTGCTGCAGAACGGGTATATCACGGTGACTCCGGACAGCCAGTTCAAGAAGAAGTTCGTGGAGAAGACAGGGAAGCCGGAGTTGAAGATTGTGGCTCCGGTGACGGACCTAAATGTGATCCGCGTGAACCATGCGCGAAATTTCATTGAGTGCATGCACTCCAGGCAGAAGCCGGTACTGCATTCGGAATTGGCGTATCAGACGATGGTGGCGATCAAACTGGCGGCGGACAGCTACCGGCAGCGGCGCATGATGGCCTTCGATCCGAATACGGAGCGCCTGGTGAAAGAGGCCCCGCCGAGGGCTGGCTTCGAGGACACGGGTGAGAACTATCCGGAGAAAAATTGATGACCAGGCGTGGACTGTTGATGGCGCTGGCTGCGGCTGGGAAGACGGCGGCGATCCGGCTGGAGATCGGCAACTACGGGATGCAGTCGCTGGGGGTGGAGGAGGCGATCGGGCAGATCCGGCGCATCGGTTACGATGGCGCGGAGTTGTGTCTGATGCCAGGGTGGCCTAGTGAGCCGAAGACGTTGAGCGCCGCGGACCGGCGCCAGATTCGGGGGACCGGGTTTCCGATTCCGACGATGATCGAATCGTTTAACACGATGGCTTCGGACGATGTTCACCGCGCGACGCTGGACCGCATCCGGGCGGCGGCGGTGCTGGCGCATGATCTGAATGCGGGCGAGCCGCCGATTTTGCAGACAGTGTTGGGCGGCAAGGCGGGGGACTGGCTCAAAATCCGCGATACGATGGCCGCGAGGTTGGCCGATTGGGGCAGGGTAGCAGCCGAGAATAAGATCCAGTTGGCGGTGAAGGCCCATGCGATGAATGCAGTGGATACGCCTGAGCGGCTGTTGAGCCTTTTGGCGCAGGTAAACAATCCGGCGGTGGTGGCGATTTACGACTACGGCCATTTTCAGTTGCGCGATCTGACTATTGAAGAATCGATGGATCAGATGATCTCACGCACTCGCTTTATCACTGTAAAAGATTCAAAGCTGGTGGACGGCAAGCCGGTATTTTTGTTGCCGGGGCAGGGAACGATCGATTATTCACGGTATTTCCGTAAGGTAAAGGCCTGTGGCTGGAAGGGTTGGGTGCTCGTAGAGGTCAGCAGTCAGGTGTTCAAGGCGGCGGGGTACGACCCAATCCGGGCGGCTGAGAAGTCATATTCCCACCTGGCGCCGATTCTTTCCGCGGCAATATTAAGATAAAACTGTAAGCTACTCCTGGTTGGTAATCGAATTGCAACATCCCGAGCATGCAAATTTATCGGGAGGTCAACTAACCAGATGCATAAGCTATTTAGCATCGCAGCTCTATTGCTGCTTTCACTTGTCCTGTTTCAGCCTGCGGTTTACTCGCAAGCGGCTGATGGCAATGTGGTTGGAACGATTACAGATGCGAGCGGCGCGGCGGTGGTGGGTGCCAGTATAGAGGCGGTCAATGTAGCGACCGGGGTGAAGTACTCGGCCAAAACGGGTGCGGATGGTTCGTACCGTTTGAACAATCTGCCGGCTGGAAAATATGATATTACGGCGAACTTCTCCGGATTTTCACAGTCGACGTTGAAATCTTTTACAGTTGAATTGAATCGTACTATTACAGCCAGCCTTTCTCTGAAGCCTGCGAGCCAGTCGGCGACGGTGGAAGTGGTCGAGGCTGCATCGTCGATCGATACAACGACTTCGAACGTTTCGGCGACCTATGAAGCAAGGCAGTCGACCGACCTGAGCCTGGGCGCGAGCGCGGGTACCGGCTACGGTGCGTTGAACCTTTCGTTGCTCAGTGCCGGCGTGGCGTCGAGCGGCGGCGTAGGGTACGGCGCCGGGCCGTCAGTCGGCGGCCAGAGGCCGACGAACAACAACTTCGTGATTGAAGGTATCGACAACAATCGCCGTGACGTTACCGGCCCGATCACCTATATTTCAAACGAAGCGACCGCGGAATTCACGGTGATGCAAAATATGATGTCACCCGAGTTCGGACACAGTTCGGGCGGCACCTTCAACACGATCATCAAGAGCGGAACGAATACCCTTCATGGTTCGATGTACGAGTATATGCAGAATCGCAATCTGAACGCTTTGGATGCTTCGGTGAAGCGCCAGGGGATCAGCGAGCGGCAGCGGTACGATTCGAACCGTTTGGGCGGGACGATCGGCGGACCGATCATCAAGAACAAACTGTTTTACTTTGGCAACTTCGAGTATCAGCCGTTGGGAATGGCTGGATCTCCAGCGAGCGGTGTTTTTGCTCCGACCGCCGCTGGTTACACGGCACTGGGCAACATCGCTTCGGTGAGCAAGACCAATCTGGGCATCCTGAGCCAGTATGCGCCGCCGGCGCCTTCTGCCTCTGATACGACCGTGGTAGCGGGCGTGAAGATTCCGATCGGGATTCTGCCGATCGTTTCTCCGTCCTTCAGCAACACCTATTCTTATATTGGCGGGTTGGATTACGATGTCAGCCCACAGGACCGGTTGCGGTTCCGGTTTATCGCCAACAATACGCGGGCGATCGATACGACGCCGACCCTGGCTGCGTTCTATTCGAACGAGCCTACGAATGCTTATAACGTATCAATGCGTTATTTCCGCAATTTCAGCCCGGGGCTTACCAATGAAGCTAGCTTTGGGTACACGCGATTCTTCCAGTCTGTTCCGACCGGTAGCTTCAATTTCCCCGGCCTGAACATGTTCCCGAATATCACGATCGATAACGACCTGAACCTGCAGCTGGGCCCCGATCCGAACGGCCCGCAGTTCACCATCATCAATACCTATACGCTCAGTGACAACCTCACCTGGATCAAGGGTAAGCACACGGTAAAGGCCGGCTATGACGGCCGCCGCGTGGTTGCTCCGCAGTCATTCGTACAGCGCGTGCGCGGCGATTACGAGTATTCGACGCTGGAGCGCTACCTGTTGGACAAGACGCCGGACGATCTGGCCGAGCGCAGCTTTGGCGTGTCGGACTTCTGGGGCAACCTGTGGAGCCATTACATGTTCATCAACGATGACTTCAAGCTGCGTCCGAATCTGACGATCAACTTAGGTTTGCGGTGGGAGTATGTTGGGATTCCGGCCAGCAACGCAACGCAGGCTTTGAACAGCAAGTCCTCGGTTTCGGGCTTGATTGACTTCCATACGCCTACGACCCAGAAGAACAACTTTGCGCCTCGCATCGGCTTGGCCTATTCGCCGGGTAAGAATGGAACGCTTTCGGTTCGCGCAGGCTTTGGTTTGATGTATGACCAGGTCTATCAGAACCTCGGCATTCTGTCTCTGCCTCCGCAGGCAACGACGACGGTGGATTCAGAAGTTGATTTCACCAAGGATCCGAGTGGCTATCTGGCAAAGGGCGGCATCTTGAATCCGGCAGGAGCCGGCGCATTGAGCGTGGCGGATGCACGTTCGCTGACGGCATCGTATGTGCCTGACCAGGTGCGGCCGTATTCGCTGAACTGGACGCTCGGCGTGCAGAAGGTGTTTGCGAGCAACTATACGCTGGAAGTCCGCTACGTAGGGACCAAGGGCGTACACCTGCCGATGCAGATCCGTTTGAATCGCGGCACGGTGGTGACGCCTTCGAACAGTCTGCCGACGTATATGGCGAAGCCGACGCAGGCTCAGTTGGACGCGTTGACGCTGAATTTGACTGCCTTGCAGGCTCAGAAAGATCCGACGTTTGCGAAGTATTCGGCAGCTGGTTTTGATTCCAACATCGTTGGGTTCATGCCGGTCGGCAACTCCATCTATCACGGCCTGGCGACGGAACTGAACCGCCGCATGAGCCGCAACTTGCAGTTCAAGACAGCATACACGTGGAGCCATGCGATCGACGACGGAACGGCTGCGGTGTTCAGCACCGTGATCGCTCCACGCCGTGTGCAGGACTTCACCAATCTCAGTGCGGAACGGTCGTCCTCGGCTTTGGACCGCCGGCACCGGTTGAGCGTGAGCTGGATTTATGACACGCCGTGGTACAAGAGCAGCACCAATTGGATGGCTAAGAATCTGCTTGGTAACTGGACTTACACGGGCACTTACATCTTTGAATCGCCGCAGTACGCGGTGGTGCAGAGCGGTGTGGACTCGAACCTGAATGGCGATACGGCAGGAGATCGGGCGATTGTGAATACTTCGGGCGACATGAACGTCGGCAGCGGCGTCACGGCGCTGAAGAATACCAAGGGCGCGACGGTCGGGTATCTGGCGAACAATCCGAACGCGGGCTACATCGTAGCCGGCGCCGGTGCTTATGCCAACGGCGGACGCATGACTCTGCCGCTGCGGGGCATCCGGAACTTCGATATGACTTTTGCGAAGAACTTCAATGTCTCCGAGCACAGGCGCATCCAGTTCCGCGCGGATTTCTACAACGCGTTTAACCATTCGCAGTATACGCCCGGCTACATCAATACGGTAGCTCCTCTGTCGCAGACCGCGACCCGGAATTACCTGATTCCAAGCACGAGTACTTTCAACAATCCGGAGAGCGCGTTCAGCAACAATGCTCGCGTGATCCAGCTTGCTTTGAAGTACATCTTCTAGGTTGGAAGTTAGAACGAAAAAGGGCGGCGCTGAGAGGCGCCGCCCTTTTTTTGTGTCTGGGGGACGCAGCCATCTACGTCCCCGTTGTAGTCATCAGGTGATTTTGAGGGCGCAGGCTATGGGGCTGAGGCCCTGGGAGGGCAGTTTGACCAGCAGGTCCTCGGCTGTTTGTTCGAAGGTCAGTTTACCTGACTGGCCCAATAGCTGCACCTGTTTGATCTGCTGGGGTTTGGCCAGGGCGCGGATGCGAAGCTGGCCGTCTGCGGGTGCGCCGAGTGCGATCGCATAGATCGTCTTTCCGTTTTTCGACTGGGTGAAGCGGACGTCGGAGGCGGAAAAGGCGAAGTCCTCTTTGAAGTGGCCCTCTTCGGTCTTGGTCTTGCCTTCGCCGTAAATGTTCCAGGGGCGGGTGTCGTGGATCGCTTCGCCGTTCACCTTCATCCAGGCGGTGACGTCGGCGAGCAGTTTCTCGACTTCGGGGTCGAGCGAGCCATCGGGGCGCTGGATGACGTTGAGCAGCATGTTGCCATTCTTGCTGACCACATCGACCAGGGTCTGGATCACCCATTTCGGGGAGCGGTACATGGTGCCGGTGTCTTTGGCTTTCCATGTCGTGTTGTAGAACCAGTCGCCGATGGCAGTGTCGGTTTGCCAGGGAGCTGGCTTGATGGCGGAGAGGCCGCCGCGCTCGACGTCCTGGACGCCGATGCCTTCGATGTAGTCGCCGTGGCCAGGGCGAGTGCGCCAGTCCTTGAGATTGTAGACGGCTTCCAGTTTGCCGCCATGGCGGGCCATGTTGGTGTTGTAGTAATGCGCGAGCATGCTGCGGCCGACTTCCCCGAACGGGAGGGCGCCGTCGGAGTACAGCAGGTCGGGCTGATACTGATCGATGAGGTCGGTGATGCGCCTGGACCACTCCTGTGCCCATTCCTGACTGACTGTGTACCAGGATTTGTCGTCGGGTTTGGCCTGGGTGTGATAGAGATCGGCGTACTTGGGGTCGGCTCCGTCGTAGGGGACGCCTGCCATGGGGCCGGTCTTGTCGCTGCCGTGCGAGGCCTGCCACCAGGTGTAGCTGGCGCCGAGGTGCTCGGAGACGCCGAATTTGAGGCCCTGTTTGCGGGCGGCTTTCTGCCAGGCGCCGACGATGTCGCGCTTGGGGCCCATCTGGACGGCGTTCCACTTGTGGTGGGTGGAGTTCCAGAGGTCGAAGTTATCGTGATGGACTCCCATGCTGACGAAGTAGCGGGCGCCGGCTCCTTTGTAGAGTGCCATGAGGCGTTCGGGGTCGAACTTTTCGGCCTTCCAGAGGGGGATAATGTCTTTCCAGCCGAATTTGGAGGGGTGGCCGTAGGTCTTGAGATGGTGCTCGTATTTACCATCGCGGCCGCCCTGTTCGTACATCTTGCGGGCGTACCAGTCGCCGTACATGGGTACGCTTTGCGGGCCCCAGTGAGCCCAGATGCCGAATTTTGCATCGCGGAACCAGTCGGGGCATTTGTAGCCGGCGAGAGATTCCCAGGTGGGTTCGAAGCGGCTGGTGGCACCAAGCATCCAGGCCTGCGTGGAACCGGCCATTGCGGCGAGGGCGGTGCGTCTAGAGATTTTCATGGGGTGTTCCCGTTGCTCCTTTACAGATCGTTACAGTTAACGATATAGTACAAGCTGAAAAGCACGCTGTCAATGCCTGGAGCAGAGGCGCGTGCACGCGACTCCGGACGGCGGTATCCTGAAGTCTGCAATTCGTTTTGCGGTTTAAGAAAAGGTAACTATGGCGGCTATCATCACAAACTCTAATAAGAAAAGCATGTTCGTAACCCAGGATGGCAAGAACGTATTGTTTACTTTCATTCTGGTGAGTTCCCTGTTTCTGCTATGGGGCTTCTGCAATGGATTGATTGACGTAATGGACAAGCACTTCCAGGATGAACTGGGGTTGACCAAGTCGCAATCGGCTTGGGTGCAGTTTGCCCACTATCTGGGCTACTTCCTGATGTCGATTCCGGCGGGGTGGCTGGCGAGCAAGCTCGGCTATAAGGGCGGGATCATTGCGGGGCTGCTGATTGTGGCGGCGGGCGGGTTGTGGTTCATCCCGGCGACCAACATCAGCGGCATGGTGCAATCGGGCGGCGTCTCTTCGAACACGGCGTTTGTGGCCTTTCTGGCGGGTGTGTGTCTGATCGCTACCGGGTTGACGTTTCTGGAGACGATCGCCAATCCGTACACGACGGTGCTGGGTGATCAGCAGTTCGCGGCGACGCGCATCAACCTGGCACAATCGTGCAATGGCATCGGCTGGATCTTCGGGCCGATTGTGGGCAGCATGTATTTCTATTCGACCGATGCGACCGGGCACAGTACGGGCAGCCAGACGCTGTATATTCCGTACGCGGCGATCGCCGGCGTGGTGATCGTGCTCTCGGTGATCTTCTACTTCGCAAATGTGCCGGACATCAAGATGGAGGACGACTATCATCTGGACGATGCGACGCCGGGCGTTTCGCGGTCGATCTGGAGCCATCCCCACTTTGTGATGGCAGTAGCGGCGCAGTTTTTCTATGTCGCGGCGCAGGCAGGCATCTTCAGTTTCTTCATCAACTACATGACCTCAGAGGTGCCGGCGATTCCGGCGGCGTGGGATGCGGGGATGAATTCGTTTGCGGGCAGCGCGGGTTTTCTGCGCGACTGGCTGACGGGATGGTTTGAGACTTCGAAGGCGGGCGTGCTGATGCTCAGCAACAAGGGCGCTTCGAATCTGGCGTCGCTGGGGTTTGTGTTCTTTCTGGCGGGACGGTTTACAGGAGCGCTGCTATTGAAGAAGTATTCGGCACATAAGATTCTGGGGCTGTATGCGTCGCTCAATGTGGTGGCGACGTTGCTGGTGTTCTGCAAGCTGGGGTGGCTTTCGGCGTTGTGCGTGTTCCTGAGTTACTTCTTCATGTCGATCATGTTCCCGACGATCTTTGCGCTGGGGATTTTCGGCCTTGGGGCGCGGGCGAAGAAGGCCTCGTCCTATATCGTGATGGCCATTATGGGCGGCGCGATTTTGCCGAAGCTGATGGGGTACATCGCGGACCAGTTCGATATGTCGCGCAGCTTTATAGTGCCGATGGTGTGCTTCTGCTTTGTGGCGTTTTACGGGTTCTACTGGCCGAAGTTGAGCAAGGCCGATTCGTTGCGGGGCGTGCAGGCCGGCGCGGGGCACTAACCCGAGTTAAGCTGGTTGCATGTCGACACAAGCCTGGAATTCAGAGTTATACCAGAGCCGCCACTCGTTTGTTTGGGAATATGGGCGGGAACTGCTGGGGATGCTGGGGGCGCGAGCAGGGGAACGGATTCTCGACGTCGGGTGCGGGACAGGCAACCTGACGGCGGAGATCGCGAGGGCTGGCGCCGCGGTGGTTGGCGTGGACTCTTCCGCGGCGATGATTGGGCAGGCGCGGAAGAATTTTCCGGAGTTGGCCTTTGATGTGGCCGATGTGTGTGCGCTGCCTTTCGTTGCTGAGTTCGACGCGGTGTTTTCGAATGCCGTGTTGCATTGGGTCCCGGATGCGCACCTTGCCGCTGCGGCCATGGCTCGCGCTCTGAAACCGGGGGGGCGGATGGTGCTGGAGTTTGGCGGGAAGGGAAACGTCGGGGCCGTGCTGGAGGCGGTTTATCGCGGACTGGAGGCGATGGGCGTCGCCAAGCCTGCGGCGTTAAGTCCGTGGTACTTTCCTTCGGTTGATGAGTATACTTCGGTGCTTGAAGCGGCGGGGATGCACGTTTCCTATGCGGCGTTATTTGACCGCATGACCAAACTCGAGGACGACGGCATGTCGAATTGGATCCGGGTATTTGGCGGGGTGTTTCTGAATGCTGTTGAAGAGGGGCGGCGGGACGAGTTTCTGCGGTTGGTGAATGAGTTGGCGGCTCCGCAGCTATTGCGGGATGGGGTGTGGTATGCGGATTACCGGAGGCTGCGCCTAGTGGCCGTGAAGGGGTGAGGTGGGGACGCAGCAAGCTACGCCCCCAGTGAGTGCCTGCTATTTCGCGAAGGTCACGCGGACGCCCGTGGTGAACAGGTTGTCGCTTTTGTTGCGGCCGGGCACGGGGTTGCTGAGATAGCGATTGCTATAAGACAACTGCCAGGACAGCCATTTTTTGATGCTGGTAGCGAGGCCGACATCAAAGTTCATGCGATAGGCGCCGGAATCGCTGACGTTGGGTAGAAACGTGAGTTTTTCGTGGAGCGACGTGGTCTTGGTGAATTTGTGGGTCAGTTCCTCACCGAGCAGGATTTCGGCTGAGGTCCGCTGGAGCCCGGTGGAGAAGAATTCGCGGTTTAGACCGGCGCCACCGGAGATGTCGAGGATCGTTTTGGCATTGTTTACGGCGTGGAAGCCGAAGCCGCCGGAGGGGGCGAAGCGAAGGTCGAGTTTCTGGAATTCATCGAATTCGAGGTCGGTCCCACCGAAGGCGAACATTTTCTTTGAGACATTCAGGTTATAGTTGATGCCGCCGCGGATGGCATTGGCGCTGGTGACCGCTTTGCCGGCTGTGGTGTTGCTGGCATAGATCGATGTGAAGTAGACGCCGATCTTATCGCGCGAGGTAGCTCGGTTGGCGTTGGCGCTGACGTTGATGGTGCTGGTTTCAGCGTTGCCGGAGGCCTTGGCGTAGCCCAGGTCCAGGAAACCGGCCCACAGATCGACCAGTCGCGGATTGCGGAAGCGATCCACTTCCTGCTTATGGGCTTCTTCCTGTTCCTTGTTGCGGAGTGTTTTGACGGCGGCAAGGGGCGCATTGACCTGGCCGGCGTCCTTTGTGGCGATCTGGAGGGTAGCCTCGCTGGTCTTGATAGTACCAACCACGTGCTGGCCATCGGCCAGATCGATGTTAAGAGCATCATCGCTGTTGATGGCGGTGACGGCGCTCCAGACGATGGTGACATCGCCAGCGAATTCTGTTTTGATGACGATGTTTTTTCCATCGGATTTCTGGATTTTTCCGGAGATCCGGTCACCGTTCTTGAGGGTTATTTGATCGGCGAACAGCGAGGCTGAGAAGCACGCTACAGCGGTGAAGACTAAGAAACGGTTCAGTGTTTTCATGGTTGTTACGGAATCTAACTGTTTTCTGAATGCCCAGGTCCCAAGAAGGGGGGCAAGAAAAAACCCGTGAGCACTCGGAGGAAGATGCTCACGGGCAGGTCAGACAATTCGCCAAGTGGCGAGGGGTTGGCTGACCAAAGTGAAACTTTCGGTTGTCACAGAGAGGTACCTATGAGACCAATCTCAACCTACTATACCTTAACCCAGATGCCAATTGTGTGTCAATATAGTACCCATAGGACTAAGTGGTCTATTCTGTCTAAGGCGAGAGGAATAGGGGGATTATTGTTTTGGTGAAAAGATGTGGCCGGTTGGGGTACACTGAGAGGCATTATGGCAACCGCGCAGAATGGGGACCTGGTCAAGGTCCATTACACGGGTAAGCTCGAGGATGGCACGGTATTCGACTCCTCTGAAGGTGGAGAACCTTTATCGTTTCAGTTGGGCGGAAATCAGGTCATTCCGGGTTTTGAACGGACTGTTCTGGGTATGGCGCCGGGGGAATCCCGGACGTCGTCGATTCCTCCGTCGGACGCTTATGGCGAGGAGGTGGAGGAGATGGTGCTCCACGTCGATCGCAAGCAGATTCCCGACAATGAGTCTCTTGAATTGGGAATGGAACTGCAGGTGCAGGGCGATGGGTTTGCCATGCCTGTGCGGGTGGTGAGCCTGACGCCTGAAGAGGTGACTTTGGACGGCAATCATCCTCTGGCTGGGGAGACTCTGGTTTTCACGATTCAGCTGGTGTCGATTAATTAGCTGGGAGTTCCGGTATTGGGGGACGCAGCAAGCTACGTCCCCGGCGCGAGGGCGCTGGGCGTTCCGGCAAGCTACGTCCCCGGCGCGAGGGCGCTGGGCGTTCCGGATTTGGGGGACGCAGCAAGCTACGTCCCCGGCGCGAGCCGCCGGGATGGGCGGATGGAGCACAGGTGTGCGTTTTCGGGGCGGGGCGCACATGTTTACACCAATGAAACCATTGAGCGCGCCAGCACGTCGGTCAAAATTGCTATACTTAGAAACTGCAATTACTCTGAAATGAAGTTCCTACTCTATCTACTCGTGTGTGCCCCGATCGCGGGCGCTGCCGATTTCACAACCGGCATGGCCGCGCGTCTCGTGATTGGCCAAAAGAATTTCACCATCCAGGATCAGGGAGCGGATAAGGATCTGTTGGGAGGCGTGGGCGGTGTCGCGTTCGCAAACAACACATTGTTTGTTGCGGATTCCAATCGCGTTGGTTCCGGGCCTCTGAATCATCGGGTCCTGATCTATAAGAACGCCAATAGACAGTTTCCGGCTGTGACCGATCCGCTGCTGCAGGATCCCAACAAACCCCGGTGCCCGGCTTGCGTCGGCATCGCGGACGTGGTGCTGGGACAACCTGATTTTGTGTCGACGAACGAAGTCACCACCCCGGACAAGAACACGCTGCGCCTGCCGACAGCGGTGGCGACCGACGGTGTGCGGCTGGTGGTTGCTGACACCAACAACAACCGGGTATTGATCTGGAACACGATTCCATCCTCCAACCAACAGCCGGCGGATGTAGTGCTCGGTCAGAAAGACTTCAAGAGCAGCGCTGCCTTCCGTCCGCCGACGGCCTCCAGTCTCCTTGGACCGCAGGGCGTGTGGCTTCAGGGCAAGCAGTTGTTCGTAGCCGATTCCCAGAATCACCGCGTGTTGATCTGGAATGCGATTCCGACCACGAACGGGCAGGCGGCAGATATCGTGCTTGGGCAAAACAGCATGACTGCCGGGGTACAGGTGGATCTGGCGCAGACGGCGCCTCCGGCATCAGCGAGTTCCTTGACGAATCCGGTTTCGGTGTCGAGCGATGGTATCCGTCTTTATGTAGCCGATCTCGGCAACAACCGTGTGCTGATCTGGAACAAGATCCCGACTGCAAATAACGCACCGGCTGATGTGGCTCTCGGACAGCCCGATCTGGTGAGCTCCGATCCGAACAATACGGCCGGGCTATGCACCACGATCGGTCCCGATCCGAACAACGACAATGCGCCGCTTTATCCCCCTTCCTGCGAGGCGACGATGGAATTCCCCCGCTTCGTACTATCCGATGGCAAACGGCTGTTTGTGGCTGACGGCGGTAACGACCGCATTCAGATGTGGAAATCGATCCCGGCCAAGAGTGGCGCGATTCCGGATGTGATCATCGGGCAGCGCGACGGGTTTACGAACCGGAACAGCGATCCCGATCCTTCAGCGATTTTCCCGAGCGTGGCGGACGTAAACAATACTCTGGCCCGTTCGGCGCCGGATACGTTCCGCTCGCCGCTTTCGCTAGCGTTTGACGGTACCAACCTGTACGTTGCCAATCCGTTTGCCCGGCG
>Ga0073936_10003914_pt1 | contig 20948 bp, 16 predicted proteins | sample AliMusrvi5mmetaG_FD_87041 | JGI IMG/M metagenome (GOLD analysis project Ga0073936, IMG submission 87041) | Freshwater lake bacterial and archeal communities from Alinen Mustajarvi, Finland, to study Microbial Dark Matter (Phase II) - Alinen... | ecosystem: Environmental > Aquatic > Freshwater >... | reverse complement strand
TTCAAAGGCCGCGCCGCCGGCGGCATACTTGTCCATGTGCGGCGTGGTCAGCCGGGGATAGCCGTACAGACTCATGTGATCCGCACGCATGCTGTCGATGCCAATCAAGATCAAGTTTGGTTTGCGAGCCATGGTGTCTTTCCTTTCGTCGTGTCAGTGTTACGTCAAGGCGATGCGTTTGCCCTGGGCGGCCGAATCGTAGCAGGCCAGGGTCATCTTCAGTACCGCGCGTCCCTCGGCGGCGGTCGCGATGGGCGGGCGCCGTCCGTGCAGGAAGTCCGCGAGCGGGGCGGCCAGCCCCGAGATCCGTACGCCCTGGCTGAGAATGTCCGGCAGGCCGCTGGGCGTCCAGCCGGCATCGCCCGCCATGGCCCACTTGAGTTGGATGCCGCCCGGCGGTCGGGGGATCATGCAACTCACCAGGTCGCCGTAGTTGCCGACAATGGTGCCTTTCTCGCACACGATCTCGGCCGTGTTCTCGCCGGCCACCGCCGCGAAACTGCAGGAGACCTCGGCGAACGTGCCGTCGGCGTAACGGTAGATCGCAATGCCGTTGTCATTCGGGATGCGCGGGTTGAGCAAGGACCCCAGTTCCGCGACGACGCTCACGGGCATGCCCAGGAGCCAGTAGATGAAGTCCACGGCATGCGCGGCATCGTCGGCAAAGATGTCGCGGTTGAACTCCGGCTGTACGTGCCAACTTTGGTCGAAGTTCTTCCAGAGTTGCGTCGGCAGGCAATGGCGGCGGCGCACCATGTAGATCCGGCCGAACCGTCCGTCGGCCAGCAGTTCCTTCATGCGGAGATTGTGCGGGTCCACGCGCATCTGCCAGGCCAGCGTGAAGGGCACCCGGGCCCGGTCCACGGCGCGCACGATGCGATCGGCCTCCTCCAGCGTGAGCGCCAGCGGCTTCTGGAGCACGATGGCCTTGCCGGCGGCGGCCGCCGTCTCGACGAGTTCGGCATGCAGCGACGTCTCGGCGCCGATCACGACGGCGCGGATGTCGGGCCGGGCGAGCAGCGCCGCGGGCGACTCGCACACGGCGATCTCGTGCGGCTGGGCGAAGGCGGCGGCCCGCGCGGGGTCACGGTCCCAGGCTGCGGCGACGCGGACGCCAAGGGCCGGGTCTTCCCGCCAGCGGGCGGCGTACATCGACACGTGTCCGTGCGCGACGCCCAGGATACCAACGGTGATGGGTTCCATGAAGAGGCCTTTCGCTGCCTAGCGTCCGCCCAACGCTTTCAGGCACGCGTTCATGTACCCGAAACTTTCCGAGGCAATGATGTCGCGGCGGGGCAGGTCGAGTTTTCCGGCGCCGATGACTTCGAGGCAGACGGGTCCGTCGTAACGGCCGGCGACCATGGCCTTGAAATAGCCGTAGAGGTCGATATCGCCGCGGCCGCAGGCCTGGTCGCGCGGTTCGCCCGGGCTGGGGCCGCGTCCCTTGCAATCGCGGATGTGCACGTGTTTGACGCGGCTGAGCACGGCCGGCAGGGCCTGCGCGGGATCCTCGCCCGCCCGGTACACGTGGCTCGGATCCATGTCGACCCCGAAGGACGGCGCGCGGATGAGGTCCATGGCCCGCAGGGTGGTCGGGGTGTTGTAGATGCTGCCCCCCACGTGCGCCTTGCAGCAGAGCGCCACCCCGTAGCCGGCGGCCTTTTCGGCCAGTCGCGCGATCGTGCCCACCTGCGCGACAAAGTCCGTCTCGATGTCGGACTTGCCGCCGGGTCCGATGTTGATGACCGGGATGCCGATCGCCAGCCCCGCCTCAAAGGCCTTGGTCAGCCGGTCTTCATCGAGCGAGGCAACCTCCATGCTGAGGAGAGCGAGATGATTCTCCGCTGCGAGAGACCGGATGGAGTCGGCCTGTTCCCGCCAGTGGTCGAGATCGAGGTGCTCGCACATGCCTTTGATGGCGGACACTTCGATGCCATCGTAGCCAGCCCACGCAATATGCTGCATGGCGGTGGCGAGATCGTGGCCTTGGAACAAGACGGAATTGACGCCTAATCGGATCATAGTCGCACCGGTTCCTTCCTAGATTCTTTCCACGCGCGGGTCGCCGTGAATCGTCGGCAGCGGTTTGGGCCGCACCAGCGCGCCGCCGTTTTCGTAGGACTCGATCACGGCCCAGATGTACTCCAGCGTGGCCAGGGCGTCGCGGGCCGACGAGCGCAGGTGGTCGCGCGGCGCACCTTTGGAGACGTCTTCCAGGAAGGCGTGAATCCGCAGCGGGAAGGTAGCGCCGAAATCTTTGATCCCGGTGTCCATCACCTCGGGCGTGGGTCCCTCACCCAGGCCGAACTTCTCCCCGGGCTTCGGCGCCGGCCAGTAGGTTAGCTTCTCGATGCAGTTCTCGATGCAGAAGGTTCCCTTGCTGCCCGCGACCTCGCAGCTCCACCAGCCACCCAATCCCCACACGGCGTCACCACGGTGACTGAGCAGGTAGCCGACGGTCCCGTTTGCGAACTGCACGTGCACGCTGTTGATCGACACGAGCAGGTCGCCTTTGTTCCGGCGCAGTCCGGGCTTGCTGCAAAAGGCCTGCACATGGGTGATGTCGCCGCAGAAGTAGCGCATGACGCTGAACGGATGCGTCAGGAAAGCCTTCATGTGGGCGTAGGGTTGGTTGAACCGCGGCGACTTGTTGAAGGAGTAAGTCTCCTCGCCGCCGTTGAACCCGACCTTGAACAACACAGAAATCAGGTCCCCGATCTGGCCGTCGTCCATGTACTTGCGGGCACGGTCGGCCGTCGGGGTGAAATAGTGGTTGAGATTGCAGCCCAGGTACAGGCCGCGTTCCGCGGCGTAGCGGACCATCTCGCGCGCCTCGCCGATATCGTTGGAAAGCGGTTTCTCGCACAGCACATGCCGGCCTGCGGCGAGGGCCTCCATCGTGGGTTCGAAGTGCCAACTGCCGTTCTCGTAGCCGCCCGTGGTGACGTCGACCACGTCCATTTCTTCGTGCGCCAGCATGTCCTTGAGGGAGTAGTAGGCTTTCACGCCGTGCTTCGCGGCGGCCTCGTCGGCCTTGGCTTTGACCACGTCGCATACGGCCACCAGTTCCGCGAGGTCGTCCTTCTTGTGGGAGGCGGCGTGGGTGTTGCCGATCCCGCCCATGCCAACGACTCCGACTCGCAACGGTCTGGATGATTCCGGCTTGGCTGTCATATTCGGGGTGACTCTCCGTTCCTGCGCTCTGTGCCTATGGATTGCTGTTACGGGGGACAAATGTAGCGTATGTGCTGTTGGCGGCCTTGACAAAACAGTCAAAAACAAGCATAAAAAAGTCATGCCTAAGTCAATTCGGGCTTCCGAGGTTTTTGACGACAAGACCTTCCCGCTGGCGTTCAGGCGTGTTGACAACCATCAGGATACCAGTGTTCACAGCCATGAGTTCTATGAGCTGGTCGTCATCCTGGCCGGGCATGGCCGCCACATTACGGACCGGGAGGAGTATCCCATCGAGGCCGGCGATGTGTTTCTTCTGCGGGGCGACATGGCGCACGGCTATGCCGGCATGGCGAGGATGGCCCTGGTTAACATCCTGTTCGATCCCGGGCGGTTGGGCCTGCCCAGGGGCTACCTGCAGGACGTGCCGGGCTACCATGCCCTGTTCCATGTCGAACCGCAATTGCGCGTCCAGGATCGATTCCGCAACCGGTTGCATCTCGCCGAGGAGGAACTGACCGAAGCCGCCGGGATGATTGTCCGGCTTCAGCAGGAATTGGAGCACAAGCGACCGGGGTACCGTTTCCAGGCGTGTGCGGATCTCATGGTCCTGATCGGTTTCCTGTCGCGCTGCTACTCGCATGTCAACCGCCACTCGGACCGGTCATTCCTCCGGGTGGGCGAGGTGCTCAGTTACATCGAGCAGCATTACCGGGAGCCGCTGACGATCGGGCAGTTGACGCGCGTCGCGCATATGTCGGAGAGTACGCTGCTGCGCACGTTCCGCCGCGTGTTGGGCCGTACCCCGATGGAGCATGTGATCCGCCAGCGGATCCTGCGCGCCACGGAGCTCCTGAAGGGGGATGCGCGCATTACCGAGGCGGCCTATGAGTGCGGGTTCGGCGACAGCAACTACTTCTCGCGTCAGTTCCGGCAGGTCATGGGCGTCAGCCCGCGCCAGTTCCGCGAGGGCCGCCGCCCCGCCGCCCGTCCGGCGCACTCCCGGAAGCGCTCCCGCCGCGGTGGGCGTTGACCCGAAAGCTACGCACTTTAATGCGGCGTTGCAGATTGCAGCGATGGTGGGCAGTCTGAGGGTGGCGGTTACGGGATCACATACAGCATTACGCTGAAGAAGTGGCAGAGGCTTCCGCCCAGGACAAAGGCGTGCCAGATGGCATGGTTGAACGGGATGCGGCGATTAAGGTAGAAGATCGTCCCGGCGGTGTAGAGGACGCCGCCGGCCACCAGCCATAGCAAGCCGCCCCGCGACAGGGCGTGGCAGAGGGGCCGTATGGCCACCACGACCATCCAGCCCATGCCGACATAGACCAGGGTAGAGAACACTTTGTAGCGGCCAACGAAGAAGAGCTTGAAGACCACGCCCACCAGCGCCAGGCCCCAGATGACGCCGAGCAAGGTCCAGCCCCACGGACCCCGCATGGGAACGAGAAAAAATGGCGTGTACGTCCCGGCGATGAGCAAATAGATGGCGGAATGGTCGATGACTTTCAGGGCCGCCTTGGCTCGGGGCCAGGGCAGACTGTGATACAGCGTCGAGGACGTAAACATCAGCACCAGGGATGTGCCGTATACCGCGCAGGCCACGACGTGCCAGGCGGTCCCCCGCAACGCAGAGAAGACAACCATCACCGTCAAGGCCGCCAGGGCCAGCAGGACCCCTACGCCATGCGTGACGCTGCTGGCAATTTCCTCTGTAAGAGAATATGCTTGTTTGTCTTGTTTCACGGGCCCGCAGTCTATGATGCGAGTCCGGTTGGCACAAGTCATCTGGCACGAAGAGAGGAATCCTCAGACGGCGCAGCGCGGCTGCCGGGTGGATACGGTGTGGTGAAATAGCGCGGATGATACTTCTTCATAAGCGCAACCGCCTCCTGTCCGGTGTCAAATTCCCACAGCTCGCATTCGTGTCCGCAGAGCCTGAGCGGGACGTTCTGATCGTGCGCCTTCCGGACGACCCGCCCGCCGAGCTCCTGGATCAAGCGGTCCCACGTGCTGCCGACATAGCCGCTTCTCACGAGCCAGATCGTGCGACGGCGCATGTCGACTTCTTGAATCAATCCGTACGTGCGCACCAAGTCCCAAGGGTATGCCTCGATCCTTAGCGTTCCGTCCGATAGGAAAGCGAGCAGATAGGCGTCCCAGTACTGGGTCAGAATCGGCGCGTTCAATCCTTTCAGATACGGGACAAACTGCATTTCCGCTTCACGCAGTTGCCGGTCCTTCTCGCGTGCCTCGGCGATCCGGCCGTGCCATTGGGGGATTGCCAACACGACGATACCGCCGATCAGCAGGCTCGCACACACGCGCCGCCATCCGGGCGCTCCCGCATATCGGGCGAACAGCCATGCCGCGCCCAGCAACAGGTGCAGACAATACCGGCGGCACTCCTCGTTGCGGGACAACATGGGGAACAGTATCATCACCAAGGCTATCATCAGGGATCCGATGCCCCATACGCCGTCCATCGCCGATACGGTTGTCGGAGCGCGTCGCAATGTGACCGCGAACAGCGCGATTGCCCCGCCAATCCAAACAATTATCAGCGACGAATGCAGCAGGTGGCCCCCGCTGAGGGAAAAGATTCGCGGGACAATCGCCGTGAAAAATTCCAGGCAGGCGGCGGCGATGGCGTGTCGTTTGCCCAGATGCAAGGGAAGGTGCGCTCCAAAGGGCCAGAGCGGGGCGCGGAATAGCGTGTGCAGAAGCATGGGCACATAACCGATAAACACGCCCGCCGCAAGCGCCAGGACAGCAGGCTTCCACTCGCCTGCCCGGCGGTTGCGTAACCGTGGCAGGAGAAGCCCGATGGCGGGCACTGCGTAGCAGACGACTTGAGCCCGCGAGTAAACGGCAAAGCCGCAGGCGGCGCCAAGCACGCCCCAGATCAACAGCGACGGTGTAGTGGCGGCTGCGATGGCCCGGTCGATCCGCGCGGCGGCGAACATCACAAGGCCCAGAAGAAACAGAGACACCTCGATGCTCGAGAAGCAGGAGATGTCTAACATATACGCCGGCGAGCAGCCGACCAGCACGCAGAAGACGATGAGCGGCCACGCTCGGCGGCGCCCCATGGTGTCCTGAACAGTCAGCAAAGCCTCATAGATCAGCCAGAGCCCGCCCAACGACAAAATCGAGCCGGTGATGGCGAACGCCAGCGTGACCGAGAGCGACGGCATCAGCCAGCGAACGAGGGCGTACAGATAGGGCGTGAGGGAGAATAGGTAATTTTGGCCGTAGGTCAACGTGGGGAGGTAGCCGTGTCGCAGCAGATCGTTGCCCATGAGCCCAAACGTCGTGGCGTCCGCATCGAGCCCGCGGTATGGCAAAGCCAGATAGAAACAGAGCGCGCTGCCGGTCAACAGCAGGATCGGCGCTCGCCAGAGCGCACCCCGTCCCAGCCTGGGAATCAACGACGATAACTTCCCGAGATCCATTGCCCCACTTGCCGCCACGGCATTCGATCCTGTACGACATCGACGTTGCCCGCCGCCTTGAAAGGTGGACGTAGTGTCAGAGGTCATGTCGTCAATCACCTGACATCAAACGACTGCTTCTGAAATACTGGGCGAAAGCACGAGTCGTGTCACGCAGGATTTGGACACCGTGCGGTGGGCACCGGTCTCACGCATCCACTCCCTACCGTAATCCCGAGGCCAGAATACCTTGCTTCCTGTATGGCGCCTGGCGTGGTTTGCGGCAGTATTGCAGGAACAACGACCAGAAGAGTGTGGTTGTCTTCTTCGGGGGGGGGGAGATGGCAGTTAACAGCAAAAGCAGGAACGGGGCTCTTGGCACCGGCATGGGCGCGAGCGGAAACCCGCTTGTTGCGGCTTTCGCATCACGGCTGCGGGATTGGCGCAAAGTCAACCGGAAACCCATGAAGGAAGTGGCCACGGACATAGGGGTTTCCGTCGCGACGGTGTCCGAATGGGAGCACGGTCACCGCTTCCCGTCGGTCGAGCACCTGCTGGCCGTTTCCCGGCTTGCCCGTATGCCAGCTCCTTGTCTGATTTGCCAGGTCAGAGGCCCCTGTCCGCGGGATCGCGGTGACGGGCCGAAGGTAGAGGCGGACCGTTCGAGTCTTCTCACGTAGCCTCGATGTGTCTCAGTACAGTCGAGAATGCCCGTTTGCGACAGTTGCGGGCACGGATCACGACGGTCGTACCGCGAATTTCCTGCGCAACCGCTTGTGAACACAGGCGTTGCAAACCCGACGGGAAAGGTGACCTGCCTGCTGGCACTGGGAGTGCTATTACCATTCTCCTATAAGGAAATGAAAAGGAGCGATACATGAAAATGAAAATTGCACAACTATGCACAGTATCAGCGGCATGTGTGATGGGATTAGCCGCTCAATCGGTGATCTCGGGTAACACTCCGATGAGTACACCAGCCTGTGGCGCCTCAGGGGCCTGCATGGCACCGGCGGCGAAGAGCGACCCACCGGCGGCACCCGCGCAAGGCGCGGAAGCGGTCATCAACACGGCAGGTCTCAAGGCCCTTCTCCAAGCCAAGACTCCGGTGACGATTCTGGACGCCAGAACCGGCAAGTTTGATGATGGACGCCGGATCCCTGGAGCCAAGGCGCTGGATCCTGCCGCATCAGAAGCGGTGATCGGCTCGACGCTGCCTGAGAAGACCGGGTTGATTGTGACCTACTGCGCTGGATTGAAATGTCCGGCCAGTCATCTCCTCGGAGAAAAGCTGCGGGGCTTGGGATACTCGAATGTAATCGAGTACCACGAAGGCATCGCCGGATGGGTAGACGCAGGCAACACGGTTGAGAAAGCAAGTGACCCAGTGAAATGAGTGGGCCACGCTTGGTGGCACGTTGCCCCTTTTCCTGTGCGCTTGCCGGCAGCCGGCGGTCGGCTGTATGCTGGTGGCGGAGGAAGAGGCGATGCGTGCCACCATCTGGGTCTGGGTTCTTGGAGTAGCGATGACGAACGGTTGGCTTGGCGCCGGTGAAGTGCGCCCGCCAGCCGTAGCCGGGGCGTTCTACGAGGGGGCGCCCTTTGCGCTTGATGCTCAGGTCGCTCGGCTCTTGGGATCGGCCGATCAATCGGCAGTGACCGGTCGGCTCGTCGCGGCCGTGGCGCCGCATGCCGGGTATGTATTTTCGGGCCGGTGCGCGGCCGGCGTGTACCGACTTCTGACGACGGGACAGGTTTCACGCGTCATCGTTCTCGGCCCCAGCCATCACGTTGCTTTCGCGGGTGTCGCCCTGCCCGAAGCCGGCGTCACGGCGTTTCGAACTCCGTTGGGCGACGTACCGCTTGATCTGGCCGTGTGCGACGCCTTGAAAGACAAGCCCGGCTTCACGGTTGTCCCCGGAGCCGACCGCCGCGAGCATTCGATCGAAGTGGAATTGCCTTTCCTGCAACACACGGTCGGAATGTTCAGCCTGGTGCCGCTGTTGTGCGGCCGCATGGATGCCTCGACCGTGACCGCCGTGGCGGGAGCTCTCGCCAGCTACGTTGGGACGGGAACGCTGATCGTGGCGTCTTCGGACTTCACGCACTACGGGCCGAACTACGATTTCGTGCCATTCGAGACCAACGTTGAAGCCAGCCTCAAGGGCTGGCTGGCCGAAGCCTCGGGCCGTGTGGCGGCATTGGATCTGGCGGGCTTCGACCGTCATTGCCGTGAGACGGGCGACACCATTTGCGGACAGTACCCGATCCGCACGCTCATGGCCGCCTTGCTGCGTAGCGGCCTGCCCGTGCGCGGGCAGGTTCTTGGCACGGCAACCTCGGGGGATCTTGCGGGTGACTACCGGAATTCGGTGTCCTACGCGGCCATCGGGTTCTTCCAGACCGAGCCGCCGGCCGGAGGCGCCGTCGCCGCCCCGACGCAGAAGACGAGTGTAATGCAGACAGGAGGCCCGCTGATGACCGCGACAAACCAGGCACCGACGAACACATTCAGGCTCACCGAGATGAGCCAGAAGCAACTTCTCGAGATCGCCCGTGATTCGATCACGACGTATCTGAAGACGGGAAAGATGAAGGCGTTCGGGCCGGCGACCGGCGAACTGGCTGAGCCCGGCGCGGTCTTCGTCACGCTCACGCAAGCCGGGCAGTTGCGCGGCTGCATCGGCACGACCGAGCCGCGCGGCCCGCTTTACGAAGCGGTGAAGCAGTTGGCCGTGGCCGCCGCCGTCGAAGACGGACGGTTCACGCCGTTGACACTGGACGAACTGCCGCGCACGCACATCGAGATTTCTGTGCTGTCTCCGCTGCGGCGCGTTAAGTCCGCGGCGGAAATTCGCGAGCATACCGACGGGGTGGTCGTGCGCCGCGGCGGCCGAAGCGGGTTGTTCCTGCCGCAGGTCTGGGAACACTTCGAGACCAAGGAAGGTTTCCTGGACGAGCTTTGCCGACAGAAAGCCCATCTGCCCCCCAAGGCCTGGATGGATCCCGACACGGAGCTAAGTGTCTTCACGGTCTTCGCGTTCGAAGAGCCGTCGCGCTAGGGCTCTCTCAGAGGGGCAGGAATCAACAAGCCGAATTAATGCGAACGTCCAACGCTTAACGCCCAACATTCAACGTTCAAGTGGGGGACTTGGCTTGCGTCATTCCTGTGTCTCTAACGTTGAGCGTTGAGCGTTCGATGTTGAACGTTGAGCGTTGGTTGCGGGTGGTAGCCCGCCTTGGACGCATCACTCTATGGAGCTAGTCGCACTCATGCTGGCCGTCGGGTTCGGCGCCATGCTCTCCCAGGCCGTGTTTGTCCGCGAACTCTACGTGGCGGGCTCGGGCAACGAACTCACGATCGGTCTGCTTCTGGGGCTATGGCTGGGGACGGTCGCTCTGGGTGCCGGTTTGGGCCGGCGCGCGATCGCACGGCTCTGGGGCGATCGATTTCCTCCAGGCGTAATATGGGCCTTCCTGCTGCTCGCCGCCTGGGGTCCGGCTTCGGTCGGCATCCTGAGGGCCGCGCGACCGGTGCTGGGCGTCGGACCGGGCGAGTTCCTGTCCCTGGGACAGACGGCCTTGCTGACTTTCGGGGTTGTGTTGCCGGTGGGGCTGGCCGTGGGTGGCTTGCTGCCGCCGGCGTGCGAGGCGCTCGCGCGGCGCGGCCAGTGGCGGGTTGCCAGCCGACTTTACGCGGCGGAAGCGCTCGGCACCGGGTTGGGCGGGCTGCTCGTGACGTTTGTCCTGGCCGGCCGGTTGAATGCCTGGCAGATCATGGTCCTGGCCGGCTGCGCCTGGCTGCTGGCGGGAGCCGCCGCCGCGCAGAGTTACCGCGTACGGCGGTGGCTCGTCCTGGCCGCGGGCCTTGCGCTCGGGGCAGGCTTGTGGCCGCATCTCCTGGATGGCGTCGACTTCGAAACGGCTGCCTGGCGATGGCGACCGCCCAGGGCTGAAGAAGGGCTCGCACCGGGGGACTGGCGGTTGGTGGCTTCCGTGGAGACCCGTCACCAGAACCTGGCCCTGGTGCAGCAGGCCAGCCAATACACGATGTACGGGAACGGGCAGGTGTTGTTCAGTTTCCCGGACCCCATCACCTCCGAGAGCACCATACACGCGATCATGGCCCAGTGCCCGGCGGCGCGTCGTGTCCTGTTGTTGGGCGGAGAACCCATGGGCGATCTGGCGGAATTGCTCAAATATCCGCTCGACCGCGTCGTCTACGTCGAACTGGATCCTGGCATCGGTCAGTTGCTGCAGCGTGTAATGCCGGAGCCGTACGCGGCGGTGCTGCGCGATCCGCGCGTGAAGGTGGTCCATGAGGACGGTCCCGCGTTTGTACGTCGAACCGACGAACGCTTCGATCTCGTGGTGGTGCGGGCGCCGGAGCCGGTCAGCGGAGCGGCAAACCGGATGTTCACGAAGGAGTTCTATCAGTCGGTCAGGGCCCGGCTCGCGCCCCGCGGCGTGGTGTGGACGGGGTTGGAGGCGTCTGAACGGCTGGGACCCGAAGCTCGGCGCGTAGCCGCCAGTGTGTACCGGACGCTGACGGACGTGTTCGAGTCCGTGCGCGTCACGTCCGGCAGCCCGCTGCAACTCATCGCCGGTTTCGCCGACAGCCCGTTGACGTTGGACAAGGAGACCCTGTATCGGCGGAGCGCCGCCGCCGGCATTCACACGCGGTTCTTTCGGCCCGACTATTTTCGTCAGGCGGACGAACTGGATCCGGCCAAGATTGCCGACACGGAACGCCTGTTGAAGGCTGCTTCGGCGCCTGCGAATACCTTGTTCCACCCGGTGGCCTATCGTCGGGCCCTGGTGTTGTGGAGCCGGTTCAGCGGGTCGGGTGTCGAGGGGGCGTTGACGGCATTCGACCGTGTTTGGCCCGACGCGCTCGTGGCCGGCGTTGGCGGGTTGGGCTTGGCAGTCATGCTGGTCTGCCGGCCATTGAGGCGCGGGCGGCACGTTGCGGCCATGGCGGCAGCGGGTTTCGGTGCGCTCACCCTGGAGTTGGTGTTGCTCTACCTGATCCAGGGCGTGCAGGGGTATTTGTATGCGCAGTTCGGGTTGTTGGTGGCACTCTTCATGGCTGGAACCGTGGCCGGGGCGTGGGTCACTGGCCGTCTTGTCCGCCGGTCTGCGGCGGTGGCGACCGCTGACAGTCTGCTGGCGCTCGCGGCGCTGGCGGTCGGCGTGGCGGCGGTCGGGCCGGCCTTGATGCGCGTTCCGTATCCGGCGGTTTGGGTGGGGCTGGCGTTGGTTGTCGCGGGGGCACTGGCGGCGGCGGCCTTTGTGGCGGTGAGCCGGTCGCTGGTGGAGCAGGGGTTGGCCGCGGGTCGCGCCGTGGCGTGGACGGAAGCGGCCGACTATGGCGGCTCCATGCTGGGTGGCTTGCTCAGCGGGATTCTGCTCGTCCCGGTGGCCGGCGTCGGCGGAGCCTGCGTTGCCGTGGCTCTCTTATGCGGTGTGGCCGGGCTGGGGCTCATGACCGGTCTTCGCGAGTGAGTGCTCAGCAGGTGCAATTCACGTATTCCTTCCAATACGTCATATAGCGGTCAACAATCCCCGTATGAATCATACACGATTAACAAGTATGATAAAAATAAATCTAATACTTGATTGACGATGAGCACACATAGTGTATTCTTGTTGAAGATTATGGGGTCGAGATAAGCAATGCACCGACTTGCCGACATAGCGGACATACGGATGGGGGCGACCCTTCGGGGGCGGGACGCAACGCGTGCCGTTCCTGAAGGATCCTGCCAACTGGTCCGCATTGGCGACATTTCCCAGGATGGCACGTGGCTCAATGAACAGTTCGTTCGGATTGAACCCAATGAGAGCCTGAGGGATGAATTGTTCCTCCGTCCGGGGACGTGCTGTTCCCCAATCGCGGCACTCGCACGACCGCGATCGCATGGCAGTTGGAATCGCCGCGCGTTCTTGCGGGTGCACAGTTCTTCGTCCTGCGGCCAGACTTGACCCGGATCCTCCCCGAATTTCTGGCTTGGTTCATCCGATCGGAGAAGGCCGTCCGGCATTTTGAGGGCCGCCGCAAAGGGACCTATGTCCAAATCATCCAGCGGGGCGATCTGGCCGAGCTGGAGATGCCGTTGCCGTCGCTAGTCATACAACAGAGGATCGTTGATGTCGCCCATCTGGCGTTGACCGAGCGATTGCTTGCCGAACGCTTGGCGTTGCTGAAGTCGAAGCTCACAACCGGCCAACTCGTCGAGGCGGCTTTGGAGTGCGGTGCCTCGGCACCGCTTTTCTTGGGGCAGCCTCGACTGCCCGTTGTCCGCGAGCCGAGGCTCGCGTCACAAAGCGGTACCAACGTGCCGCACTCCAAGCAAAGCCCCACCGCATTCCACAGAGAGGAATCCCAAACATGACCAAGATTGACCAAAGCCAGATCAACGATGTCGCCTGGCGCGCTTGTGACACCTTCCGCGGCGTTCTGGACCCGGCCGACTATAAGAACTACATCCTCGTCATGGTCTTCCTGAAATACATTTCCGATGTGTGGAGCGACCATCGCGAGCGTTACCTCAAGGAATTCAACGGGGACACCGCGCGCGTGGCGCGCCGGCTCTCCCGTGAACGCTTCCAGCTTCCGGAGGGGTGTGACTTCAAGAGTCTTTACGAGCACCGGAACAAGGCCGACATTGGCGAGCGGATCGACGTGGCACTGGGCGAGATCGAAGACACCAACAAGGAGAAACTGGAAGGCGTTTTCCGCGAGGTCAGTTTCAACTCGGAAAACAAACTGGGCCAGACGCGCGATCGCAACGCCCGGCTCAAGCATTTGCTGGAGGATTTCAACGATCCCCGTCTCGACCTGCGCCCCTCCGTGGTTGGCGCCGAGGACGTGATCGGCAACGTCTACGAGTACCTGCTGGAACGTTTCGCGTCCGATGCCGGCAAGAAGGCCGGGGAATTCTATACGCCAGGGCAGGTATCGACGCTGCTGGCCCGCCTGCTCGCGCCGAAGAAAGGGGACACCATCTGCGATCCCGCCTGCGGGTCCGGTTCGCTTCTGATCAAGGTTGGGCGTCAGGCTGACGATCGGGATTTCGCCCTGTTCGGTCAGGAGAGCAACGGCACCACGCACGCCCTGTGCCGGATGAACATGTTTCTCCATGGCATGGATAGTTTCCGGATCGAATGGGGCGATACCCTGCGCAATCCGCGTCTGGTCGAACATGACCAACTCATGAAGTTTGACATCGTGGTCGCCAATCCGCCGTTTTCTCTCGAAAAGTGGGGCGTAGAAGAGGCCGTGGCCGACCCGTTCCATCGCTACCACCGCGGTCTGCCGCCGAAGTCGAAGGGCGACTATGCGTTTATCACCCACATGATCGAAATCGCGCGGGAAGGCACCGGGCGGGTGGGGGTCGTCGTGCCACACGGTGTCCTCTTCCGGGGTGGGGCCGAGGGCCGAATCCGGCAGAAACTCATCGAAGAGAACCTGCTGGAGGCTGTCATCGGCCTGCCCGCCAATCTGTTCTTTGGCACCGGCATCCCGGCTGCCATTCTGCTCTTCAACAAAGCCAAGACCCGCGGCGATGTCCTGTTTATCGACGCCTCCCGCGAGTACAAGGACGCGAAGAACCAGAACATTCTTACCGAGGAACACCTCGCCAAGATTGTGCGCACTTATCGCGCGTTCGAGACGGTGGAGAAGTACGCCTATCGCGCCACCGCGCAGGAACTGGTCGACAACGACTTCAATCTCAACATCCCGCGCTACGTGGACACCTTCGAGGAAGAGGCCGAGATTGACATGGCCGCCGTGAAGAAGGAGATCGCCGGGCTGGAGAAGGAACTCGTGGCCGTGCGTGTGAAAATGGCCGGGTATCTGAAGGAGTTGGGACTGTGAATCGAGGAGGTATATTGATGGACAGCCAGGGAACTGAAGTCGACCATTTTTCCCAAGTGGGAAAGATGGTCGCCCTCGGGTCTGGCAGCCACAGGAAAGTATTCGACTTCGAGCTTTCGCGCTGTACCTGCTACCTACCCGTCTGGAATGGCGAGGGAAGAAGGGGGTTGTGACCATGGGCACGGACAAGAAGACCACGATCAGTGTGCAGGGTACGGCCATTGTGATCGTTTCCCAGCACGAAGAGGACTACATCTCGCTGACCGATATGGCTCGATACCGTGATGCAGAACGCACCGACTACATTATTCAGAATTGGTTGCGCAACCGCAATACCATCGAGTTTTTGGGTGTATGGGAGACCCTGTACAACCCCGGGTTTAAACCCATCGAATTCGATGGGTTTAGAAAACAGGCAGGGCTGAACAGTTTCATCCTCACTGCAAAGCAATGGATCGAAAGGACGCACGCCATTGGACTGGTCTCCAAGCAGGGGCGTTATGGTGGCACCTTTGCGCACAAGGACATCGCCTTTGAATTTGCCTCATGGATATCGGTCGAATTCAAACTCTACCTCATCAAAGAATTCCAGCGGCTCAAAGAGGACGAAAACCGTCGCCTCTCGCTGGCGTGGAATCTGAATCGTACGCTGGCCAAGTTGAACTACCGAATCCACACCTACGCGATCAGGGAGCACCTGATTCCTGTCTCGCTGACCGCCGAACAGGTCAACTTCACCTACGCCTCCGAGGCGGACGTTTTGAATGTGGCTTTATTCGGCCTGACCGCGAAAGACTGGCGGGACGCTCATCCCGACGCGGATGGCAACATCCGCGACCATGCCGCCATTGAACAGTTGCTGGTGTTGGCCAATATCGAGGGCATGAATGCCGAGTTTATCCGCATGGGGATATCTCAGGGCGAGCGGCTCAAACGTCTCAACCAAATCGCCATTCGTCAGATGCAGACCCTCACCGCCCATTCAGGCGTAGCCCGCCTGCACCCGGGAAAGGGGACGAAGCCATGAGCGGATACGCCTCCCTGCTCACCTCCATTCGCGGCCTCGCCGAAAGTCTCCAGGCCCTGAACGTACAAGCCGTGCGGGAATACGCCCCGATCGTCGAAGCCATCCTGCGCTCCAACAGGCGCGATGTCCGCCACATCGAACACACCCTCGACGGCTTGCTCGACTTCTGCGGCCATGAACCCGTCCTCCAACTCTATAAGAAACTCTGCCGCCATTACTTCTCCATCGATCCCGTCGCCACGGCGGAATATGTGTGCGCGTACCGGGATAGGTGGGAGGAGGAGGATGTGGAGTGCGGCGGCAAGGCACCGCACTCCAAAAGGCGCAAGTCCCCGCGACGAGCGGGAGGTGCAGCATGACATCTCGTTTGGAGTGCGGCGGCTCGACGCCGCTTTTGGCCGGCCGACATGGCGGCCGGTCCCGCGAGCCTAGGCTCGCGGAACAAAGCGGCACCGAGGTGCCGCACTCCATAGTGGGATTGTCGGAGGGCCGAGCATGAAACTGCCCCTCAGATGGAGATGTCTGCCTGTGAGCGAACTCTTTGATGTTCAGCTCGGGAAGATGTTGAACGAGAAAGCAAAAATGGGCGAGTCCCATCAACCGTATCTCACGAACTTCAATGTTCAATGGGGCAGGTTCGTGCTGAGTACGCTCAACACGATGCACTTTACCGACCGAGAGAAAGAGAAGTTCGCGCTCAAGTTCGGTGATTTAGTCGTCTGCGAGGGCGGAGATGTTGGCAGGTGTGCAATCTGGCGCGACGCGGTCAAGCCCTGCTACTACCAGAAAGCTCTACATCGTCTGCGTCCGCGCAGTGACGACATCGTGTCGGAGTTCATGCTCGCATACATGCAGTCTATCGCGGGGACGAAACTACTCAGCGACTTGACGTCGCATTCCAGTATTGCCCACCTGACTCGGGAGAAACTTCTCCAGTTGGATGTTTTGCTTCCCCCTCTCTCCGAACAGCGCAAGATCGCCGACATCCTCACCACCTGGGACGCGGCCTTGGAGAAACTCGACGCGCTGATTGCCGCCAAAGAGCGCCGGAAGGTGGCGTTGATGAGACAGTTGTTGACTGGGCGGGCGCGGTTCCCGGCTGCGGCCAAGGCCCCATGGACGAGGGTGCGCATGGGCGATCTGCTGAAGCGTGTCTTTCGTCCCGTCGCGTGGACGGCCGACATGCCGCTCTCGCTCGTCAGCCTGCGGCGTCGATGTGGCGGCCTGTTTCGTCGTCCTGACGTCCTAGGGGCAGACTACAAGACTCACGATCTCCATGAGTTGGAGCCTGATGACTTCCTCGTGTCCAAACGGCAGGTCGCCCACGGTGCATGGGCCTTGGTGCCGCCTGACTTTGCAGGCACGCACGTCTCCAAGGAATACGCGATTTTTGTGAACGCAGCGCCCGAACGACTGCACATGCCTTTCTTCGCCTGGCTCGCCCAGACCTCGCGCATGATTCGTCTGGCTCGGGTGGCAAGCACGGGCGTCCACATCGAGAAGCTCATCTTCGATCCTGATGTGTTTCTGCGCGAATCGATTCGGTTGCCTGGCACTGTCGTCGAGCAGCAGCGCATTGCCGCAACTCTTGATGCCAGCCAAGCCGAGTTGCAGTGTCTTCGCGCCCAGCGCGCCGCCCTCGACCAGCAGAAGCGAGGGTTGATGCAGCGGCTGTTGACGGGGAAAGTGAGGGTGGAATGAATGTGAATGTGGAGTGCGGCACCTCGGTGCCGCTTTCGGCCGGCCGACTCGGCGGCCGGCTCCCGCGAGCCTAGGCTCGCGGGTGAAAGCGGTGCCGAGGCACCGCACTCCAAAGTGCGCGGCGCACCGCGCATGGGGAAGGAGAGAATCAGATGACTGGTGAGTCTTGCGCGACAAATGTGGAGTGCGGCGGCTCGACGCCGCTTTTGGACGGCCGACTTGGCGGCCGGCCCCGCGAGCCTAGGCTCGCGGAACAAAGCGGCACCGAGGTGCCGCACTCCACACCGAGTAATACCCCTGCGCCGCAGTGCGCCTGGCACCACGCGCCCATGCATGTGTTGCTGGAGCGCGGCATCTACATGGTGACCGCCGGCACCTACGGCAAGGTGCACTTTTTCCAGACTCCAGAACGGCGCGATTTGTTGCTGGAACGACTTCAACTGTGCACGGCTGAACGGGGCTGGGAACTCCAGGCCTGGTCGGTCATGGCCAATCACTATCACTTCATTGCCCTTTCGCCGGACGATCCAGCGACTCTGCGCCGTGTTTTAAACAAACTTCACATGACGACGGCCAAGGCCGCGAACGAGTTGGACGGCACGCCGGGCCGCAAGGTGTGGCACGAGTTCTGGGATTCGCACCTGACATTCGAACGTTCATATCTGGCCCGGCTGAACTATGTGAACCAGAACCCGGTGCGTCACGGCTTGGTGCCGGTTGCATCGCAGTATCGCTGGTGTTCGGCAGCGCATTTCGAAAGGCATGTCAGTTCGTCTTTCCAACGCACTGTCTCCGCCATGCCAATTGACAAATTGGAGCTGCGAGATGACTTCTAATTTGGAGTGCGGCGTGCCGTGTGTGGAGTGCGGTGCCTCGGCACCGCTTTTGGCCGGCCGACTTGACGGCCGGCTCCGCGAGCCTAGGCTCGCGGTACAAAGCGGCGTCGAGCCGCCGCACTCCACACGAGTTGCTACCGAGCTGCCGCTCCCCAAAGGAATCCGTCGCCCATGAACACCCCCTCCTTCCAGGAATCCCACATCAGCCAGATTCCCGCCCTGCGGCTGTTGCAGCAACTCGGGTATTCGTACCTGAGTCCGGAGGAAGTCTATGCCGAACGGCGGGCCAAATCGCGCTATGTCTTGCTGGAGTCGGTGCTGGCCAAGCAACTGAAGCGGTTGAACACGATTTCGTTCAAGGGGCAGAGCGTGCCGTTCTCGGACGAGAATATCGCCAAGGCCATCGACGCGCTGCGCGAGGTGCCGTTCGACGGGTTGGTGCGAACGAGCGAGAAGGTGTATGACTTGCTGACCCTGGGCAAGAGCCTGGATCAGACCATTGGCGGCGTGACCAAGGGCTTCACGCTGCACTACATTGACTGGAACAATCCCCGCAACAACGTGTTCCATGTGACCTCGGAATATGAGGTGGAGCGCACGGGCAGCAAGGAGACCCGGCGGCCGGATATCGTGTGCTTCGTCAACGGCATCCCGTTCGTGTCGATCGAGTGCAAGCGGCCGGAAGAGAAACATTCGCTGGAGCAGGCCATCAAGCAGTCGATCCGAAACTGGCAGAATGACGAGATTCCGCACCTCTTCCTCTACACCCAGCTTGCGCTGGCCCTGAACAAGAACGAAGGCAGTTATGCCACCACCGGCACACCCATCAAGTTCTGGTCCAAGTGGCGCGAGATGCGCGACGCGGATACCGAGGTGCGCGCTGCCATAAACGGTCCGGTCCGACGCGAAGAACACGAGAAGTTGTTCAAGGGCGCCTTCGCCTATGCCAAACAGGCGTTTGAGGAAATGGCGGTCCAGGAACGCGAGCCGACCGAACAGGATCGGTTGATTTGGGCCTTGTGCCGTCCCGAGCGGTTGATCGAATTGGCGCGGCAATTCGTGCTTTATGACGAGGGCGGCGCGGTGAAGAAGGTGGCGCGGTATCAGCAGTATTTTGCCATCCGCAAGACCCTGGAGCGCGTGCATCAGCGCGACCCGGAGGGGCGCCGCAAAGGCGGCGTGATCTGGCAGACCCAGGGCTCCGGCAAGTCGCTGGTCATGGTGCTGCTGGGCAAGGCCCTGGCGCTGGACGACCAGATCAAGAATCCCCGGATCGTGATCGTCACGGACCGTATCGACCTTGACGAGCAGATCTGGAAGACCTTCCACCAGTGCGGCAAGGAGCCGCGCATGGCCAAAACCGGGAAGGACCTGCACCAGCTTTTGCAGGACGATCGCGTTTCGGTCATTACCACAGTTCTCGACAAGTTCCGGGCTGCCGCCAATTTGGAGTGCGGCGGCTCGACGCCGCTTTCGGACCGGCCGACTCGGCGGCCGGTTTCCCGCGAGCCGAGGCTCGTGGGCCAAAGCGGCACCGAGGTGCCGCACTCCATACCGGGAACAGCCGCCTCATCGCACTCCACAGACAACGTCTTCATCTTGGTCGATGAAAGTCATCGCAGCCAATACGGCGAGGCCAACATTCGCATGCGCAAGGCGTTGCCCAACGCCTGCTTTATTGGCTTCACGGGCACGCCGCTGATGAAGCAGGAGAAGAACACGGCGCGGAAGTTCGGCGGCTTCATCGAGCCCGCCTACACCATTCGCGACGCCGTGGCGGATCAGGCGGTGGTGCCGCTGCTCTATGAGGGGCGGCACGTGATGCAGACGGTCAACAAGAAGGCCGTGGACACGATGTTCGATGCCATGTGCCAGGGGCTGAGCGCTGCGCAGAAGAACGACCTGAAACGCAAGTTCGCGTCGCGCGACGAACTCAACCGCCTGGAGAGCCGCCTGTATCTGGTCGCCTGGGACGTTTCGCAGCACTTCTCATCGCAGTGGTCGGGAACGGGGTTCAAGGGTCAGTTGACCGCTTCCGGCAAGAAAGAGGCCCTGATTCTCAAGGGCTACCTGGACCAGTTCGGGAAGGTGACGAGCGAGGTGGTCATTTCGGGACCGCAGGAGATTGAGGGCGATGACGGCGCCAAGGTGATCAAGGAGGCGAGTGTCGAGCGGTTCTGGAAAGCGATGATGGAGAAGTATGGTACGGAGAAGGAATACAACCGGCAGATCATCAACGGTTTCAAGAAAGGCGACACGCCAGAAGTCATCATCGTGGTCGACAAACTGCTCACCGGCTTCGATGCGCCGCGCAACGTGGTGCTGTACATCGCGCGGAGTCTGAAAGAACACTCGCTCCTGCAAGCCATCGCCCGCGTGAACCGTCTGCACACGGGCAAAGATTATGGCTATATCGTTGACTACTACGGCGTGGTCACGCAGTTGCATGAGGCGTTGGAACTCTACAGCGCGTTGGAGGGCAAGTTCGATCAGGAGGACCTGGACGGAACGCTGACCGATCTGGCCGAGGCGCTCAAAGAACTGCCGGGACTGCATGACGCGCTCTGGGACCTGTTCCGAACCGTCACCAACAAACAGGACGAAGAAGCCTTCGAATTGGCGTTGGAGAAACCGGAACGGCGGGACGATTTCTACACCAAGTTGTCGAAGTTCTGTCGTGTGCTGAGAATGGGGTTGTCCAGCATCCAGTGGGCGACCGCCACCCCGGCGGACAAAGTGGACCGTTACAAGCGTGATGCCCTGTTCTTTCAGAAACTGCGCGGCTCCGTGAAGATTCGGTATGCCGAGGAAATCGATTACCGTGATTATGAAACGCAGATCCAGAAGATGTTGGCGACCTATGTGCAGGCGGATGAAGTCATCCAGGTCGTGGA
>Ga0073936_10003912_pt1 | contig 20954 bp, 13 predicted proteins | sample AliMusrvi5mmetaG_FD_87041 | JGI IMG/M metagenome (GOLD analysis project Ga0073936, IMG submission 87041) | Freshwater lake bacterial and archeal communities from Alinen Mustajarvi, Finland, to study Microbial Dark Matter (Phase II) - Alinen... | ecosystem: Environmental > Aquatic > Freshwater >... | reverse complement strand
TTGAAGAATGTATGGCAATCACCCTTGGAAGTTCTAAAAAGGCAGTTGAGTGATTTACTAGTAAAGGTAGATAGGGCTCAATTATCACAAATATCAGACCCTTATTGGAAAATAGGGGACAGCGCCCTATTAAATAATCCCTCGAGTGCCAATCAGTTGACAGGGAGTGCGGCGACCAACGGCCCAAGACCTGCTTCAACCCAAGGCCCAGTGGACCCTGCGATGAGGGCAGATAATCAAAGCAGCCACCAGAAATCCTTTGTCAAACAGACTATGATGTGGCTTATGTTAGGGGGAGCTCTTGCGGTCACTTTGTGGAAAGCCCCTCAATGGATTAGAAAATCATCGTCTGGGTCGAATTTGGATTTGATTCCGGCCGCCGAATATCTTGAACATTCCAAGGATATGGGGAAATTACAGCGAATTTATTATGGTGATTTTGATACTAATACTTTTCAAGTTAGAGCGTCCATATTAGCCAATACGAATTGGGGGCCTGATTTTCTTGCAAAAGTGGCTGAAGAGAATATAAAAGCCCTTAACCATGCTGTTTCCACTTTTCGACAACAACAAAATTTTCTAAAGTTGGGAAGTAAGGTTATTAGAAAATCTCCACGTGCCGTAGAGAAAGAAATACAAAACTTAAGAGATGCTAGAACAGCGCGTTTGGAAGAGGTGTATGAAAGCGCTAAGAAATTAATATTAATTATCGCTCGTCATCCTAATTGCCCCCTTAAGGTGGTTTATAAAATATTGAAATTGCCTAATATGTCGGGGACAGTCTACATGCAAAGTTTAGAGCAGGAAAACTCACTCTATATGGACATGAATCTTGATACGTATAAGAAGATTGAGGATATCCTAACGCCACAGGAAATTTTGTGGGTGATTGAAATGGATTCAGAGGAAGATGAAGATTTGCCGGCCTATGTTGCTGCTCGTGAGACGGGCCGATATGGCATCCTTACAAAAGAAGATGTCCTTAAGGATGGTTATAATTGGGAAGATATGGCTCATAAATTGACTGATCCATCTAATGGTTTAGCAGTAAGAATAAACTCTGATACGGTGAGATTAACTGCGGATGTAAGAAAAGAAGAAGCACGCTTTGTTAGAGCTATAGGCGAAGGAGTTTCCGTCATACAGGAAACAGAGTCATTTCATCGTTTTATGCAAGGAGAGCTTATTAAAGAAACATATAAGCCTGAAGGTTTGATGGAAATTTGGAAGAACAGTGCTTTTATCTTAGAGGAACAAAGAATGATTGTGCAGCAGCGCCTGTTAGATTATTTCAGAAAGATTTCTCCTGCTGAATTACAGAAGAACCGCCAAAGGCAAGATTTCTATAATCAATTCAAGTGGGATGTTGAAACAGTTAGTCCTGGCCCATCGACGATTGACAAGAAAGGTCCAGATGAGGCGGGAGTATCTAAGGATTCGGCGATGAATGGCCAGGCATCAAAGGTTGAGGCTATAAAGACTGGAGTGGGAGAAAATGTTTTTTCTAAAAAAGCACCAAGGATCGAAGATTTTGCGAAGACCTTGGTTGTTGTTCATGAGACTAAATGGATAGATAGTAGAAAAGTGAAAGAAAGGTTTGAGAATGTGGTAGCAATATTTAGTAAGTACTATCCTCTGCAGAACCCATTTAAATCTAAGAATCCTGTAAGAGAAGTCGAGAACCCTTATGGGATATTTAAACCAACTTCTACTAAGCCCACTGCTTTTATCGGAGGAGAGATCCAAGATTGTTTAGGGTATGCTGTGGAAAGTTTTTCAGATAAGGTTTTTAAATCAGGGGAAAAGACAGCAACGGCCTATTTGTTGGCTCCTTATATTCGGGGGATACCTGGTGTGGCCTCTCTGGAAGAAAAGTTAAATGAATTCAGTAAAGAAAGAGTTTCGTCAGGATTGATAGGGCAGCGCGAAGAGGAATTTTTAAGAGCCGTTTTTGGAAAGTCCAGTCTTGGGATGTATTTCTTTTTAAAAGAGGCATATTGGGGATCAACAAAAATTACGGTTCTAATTAATGGACAAGAGATCATCATTGATCAAGGGGGAACACGCCCAGAACACGAATTTGTTATTGACATCGTCAGGGCGAATGATACTAGATTAAATGACGGTTTGATGACCACTCAATCAATTTCTGAAAAAACAGGGAACAACGCCCTATTAAAGAATTCCTCGGGTGTCGCTCAGTCGCCAGCGAGTGCAGCGACCAACTCGCCAAGTTTTTCTCCAGCCCAAGGCCCAAGGGATTCGGCGATGAAGGGCCCATCGTTAGTGGATGAAGCAACGCATACTGTTGCTGGGTCTGGGGAAGTCCAGCGTTTAACCTTGGTCCAGGCGCAAGAAGAGGCTAAGATCAAGTTAGATGCCGCTATTGGGAAGCTTGATGCTTTGTCGTTGCTTGCCAAAGAAGGTATTGAGGTGGCAACCAAGGATGGATTGCCAGCCTACTCTGACAAGGTCCGACCAAGGATAGAAGCAGCCAAGAACAACTGGCTTAATGCCGTAAAAGAATTGTTTCTCATTCCTCACAAGACCGGGTTAGTTACACCAGCCTCACGCCAAGCGCTGGAAGATACTATGAATCAGCTATTGAAAGAATTTAAGGCTGACCGTTGGATTGTTCATTTTAATCAACAACGTGTGATGTTGACGGGTGGAGCAGATGAAGAAGAATATCGAATGTTTTCCTCCCATAGTGAAGATATTGTAAGTCTTCTTAGGTTGCTGGAATCTGAAAAAAAAGGAACATTATTGTCTTCTCAAAAGGCTCTTCTAGCTCATCTGCAGAAAGTTATGCCCAGACTTAGGATAGAAGATGTCGTAGAAGTTTCTTTGGGAATAAAGGCGGATATTTTTTCAGTTAATCTTTTACGCTCGAAGGATTTTGTTGAACATAACAAAGATCTTCCTCGTTTAGATGAAAATGCACTTAAAATTGCAATTGAGCGCAATAAGAAAATTTATGAATTAACTCAAGAACAACTTGAAGCCGAAGGAATAAATGCGATTGCCTATTTTTTTCGAGCGATGAAACATTCAATCGGTCAATTATATTGGGATGATGGTGTAGATGATTCTTTTTTGGACAATCCTATAGTGAAATTTTATCAGTTAGATGAGATCAAAGTAGCTTTGAATTTACTAAAAAGATTTCGCGAAACACTCAATATACCATTTAGCTTGACGGATCAGGACATTGTTCCAACGATAAGATCGACTGTGGAGTCTTGGGTTGATCGTTATAAAGCAAAAGGAATCCATCTGGAGCTTCATGTGTCTGAAGAAGAATTCAAAGCTAGAGGCGTGAATCTTGGATACGTCCAGATTGTTTTAGATGAATTGTTGCGAAACGCATGGAAATATACTCCACAAAATGGAGATGTCAGTGTCAGGCTTGAGCGCGGATCATTTAAGTTTGAAACGGTAATGAAAAGTAAAGTTTTACCTGTTGATGGTGTGATTTTGCTTAAGGTTAAAGACAACGGGATTGGAATTCCAGAAAAAGAGCTGAGTAAAATTGGAGGTATAGGTTTTCGCGCTTCTAATGTTAGTGATATTCAAGGAACTGGACAAGGCATTGATATCATACAGAAAATTTTATGGATCATGGATTCTGAATTAAAGAAGGAATCCCAACAAGGCAAGGGCACAACCATGACCGCCGCCTTTTGGCCCGCGCAATCGAACAAGGCAATGAACAGCAAAGCGACATTAAATAATCCCTCGGATACCGCTCAGTCGCCAGCGAGTGCGGCGACCAACGGCCCAAGACCTGCTTCAATTCAAAGTCCAAAGGATCAGGCGATGACCAGCCCCACAGCGGATGGAAAAAGAAGAGCTTCATTGGAAGAGCCAGAAAATATTAAAGCAGTCAGAAACTTGAGAAAAGAAGTGGATATAAACCAATGGTGGACGTTTTTTGAACAGTTACTCGCACAAACGCAATATCCTCAAGAAAATTCTGATGATTCTCCTGGTCAATTTTTTATTGAGTGGAGAATGACTGCAGGAGATAAGAATTTGCAGCCTGCTTTAGAAAATTTGTATTTTTATCTTAAAAAGCAAGGGATTGATGTAAAGGCAGGTAATCGACTAGAGTATTTTATTCAGTGGGCAAATAGCGAAGACAATGAGAAGGTTAATAAATTAATCACACATTGGATTGTAAGCGCAATTACAGATTCTGATTTAAGATTATTGTGTTTAGTTTTTCAAATAAATCAGGTTTTAAACAAGATACATACAGATGCGCATAGGAAATTTCAAGTTAGAGATCATGCATTTTTATTTCCGTATTTTAAAGAAGCTAAGTTTAAGATCTACCTGTCTGATAGGGCTAAACCTTCTTTTTCTTCTTGGCTTGTAGATATTAAGCCAGAAGATATAAAAATGGAAATAGAAGCTATCAAAGGTTTGGCAGATATATACGATATCAAAGTAGAGCAAATAAGGACGGAAGAAATACGGATTACTTCTAATGCACGAGAGCAAGAATGGAGGATGAAGGCCCCTCAAGAGCAAAGCAAGAATAAGGAATTTATTTTAAATTGGCTTATCTTACAGTGTAAGTTTAGATCAGCAGGTCGTCTTTTTGATATAAAGAAGTCAAATAGATGGTGGTATGAACGCAATGCCGATTATGTACCAGATTCAATTGAAAAGGCCGCGGAAATCAACGCATCCATTCTTCATTTTTTATCGCAAAGATGGAATCAATTAAACATCAAGGCTTGGGCTGATTTCCGAGAAGAGCTTTTGGGAAAGAAATCGGAATTTGACACGATGTCTGTTAATCCACAAAGTGAACAACGTAAGGAATTTGATAAGAATTGGAAAAAGTTGGTTCAATCGTTCAATGAGCTTAAGCCTTCAGGTATTGCTCCATTGCCAGTGGACAAGGCGATGAACAGCCACAGCGATCCTGACTCGCTGTTGAATGTGCAGGAAGAATTAAATAGAGGATGGAGTTTATTAGATGATATTAGAACTGTATTTAAAACATTGTCATTAATTCAAGACCCTGGCTGGAACGGAGTCATGCATTTTTATAGAGGTTCGTATAATCTAATGCTAGGAACGTATGAACGAATCCGGAGAAATCCTTCTGTTAGAAATCAAGAAGGTCCTTATAAGGCTTTTTTAAAAGGGCTTAGTGATTTTAAATTATTTTTGGCAATCTTTCAGGATAAGGGTAATGAAAGCTTTTTAACTAAGCATTTACGCTTAGTTGCATGGTCACATCAAGTATTGACTAAAAAGATACAAGTTAAAGATTTGGATTTCGTCAGAGAAGCTGCGGAATTCTTGCTGGGTAATGGATACACCCAGGACATTGATGAGCGGTTTAAGTCATTAATCAGAGTTTATGATGCCAATGCTCCAGAGATCGAACGTATAGTTAGAGAAGTGGCCAATAAATACGGCATTGGGCTGGATCAGGCTATGAACAGCCCAACGTCAGCAAATGGGGCGATGAATGGCCAACATTCTAAAACTGGTGGTATCAATTTAAACCCCGCGCAGATGAGTATGCAGATTAAAGGGCAGGAGGATAGCTTTAAATTGGAATGGAACGGTCAGACCTTTGACTCAGCCCAAATTACCGGCGCTACCTTTACAATCCAAAGTATGACTCCGGTAACCAACCTGCCACAAGTTTTGGGTTTAAATCTTGGAACCACCAATAAACCTAAGCATACCGTATCGTAGGTGGATTCCTTGATGGAAAATCACTTCTTGAAAACATATGGCAAGATGATATACTTTTCGTAGGAGGTGTTGATTATGTCTATTACAATGTCAAAAGAATTATTGATACGGATCCCTGAGCCGCTTTATCGTCGCGTTAAGAAAGTTTGCGCTGATGAGTATAAGTCTGTCTCGGCCTTTGTTCGTGAACTTCTTAAAGAGAGGTTAGATGAATCACTGTCTTGTGAAGATTTGGAAGATATACATGCAGCCCGAAAAGAATTTAAGGCTGGTAAAAGTGTCTCCTGGAGATCTATAAAACGTGGCTAAATTTAAGGTAGAATTGTCCTCCAAAGCTAAGAAATTTTATGCGGCCTGTACGCAAGACTTTGCCAAACGCCTTGACTATTGCTTTGAAGAGTTAGAAAGAGATCCCTATTATGGTCCTAATATCAAACGATTGAAAACGCGCCCGCAGGAATTGTTGTATCGGTATCGTATTGGAGAATATAGGGTCATTTACGAAGTGTTTAAGAAAGAGATTATTGTGCTGGTTGTGAATATAGCAAGCAGAGGGGACGTTTACAAAGGCATCTAGTCAATAATCATTTCCACTTAAAAGCGATTTTTCCTTCAAGAATTCGAATTCGCAATTTGCGACATCAAGTTAGGTTAGTCGAAGAAAGCTCCCAATTTCTTTTAAAAGAGTGGGTAAAATCTCTTCAAAAGGATTTGGCAGAACTCTCTCTTGATTTAATCCGCATATTAGTTATAATCATGGTTCAATTTTTAGTATTTCATCTATCAGGAGTTATAAATGTCGCAGACAAATTTAACAAACAAAAAACCTCGTGCCACTAAACCCCATGGAAATTTTTGGTTTTGGCCTATCATGGGCTTGCTTTTTTTGATGTTGATTGGTCAAACCAGTAAATATAACATCAAGAACCAGAAGGAAATCTCGTACAGCGAATTTTATAAAATCGTCAAGGACAACCCTCAGACCCATCAGATTCTTAATGTTGAATTGACGGAAGGGCCGGAGAACACGCTTAAAGGTGTTTTCGCGGACAAGACTGAATTTCGATTAAATATTCCACAGCATGATGAGGATTTGGTCAAAACTGTCCGTGAAAACGTGGATAATTTTAATGTTGTGCCGCCAGAACTTTTTTGGAGCCAGTTGTTTTTTCAATTAGTCCCTTTCCTAGGTATCTTTGCTTTGATTTGGTTTGTTTCTTATCGTGGTAGCCAAATGGGCAATAAAGTTTTTTCCTTTGGTAAATCCCGCGCTCAGTTAGGCAACGGCGGACCAATAACCTTTAATGATGTCGCTGGAGTTGATGAAGCGAAGGAAGAGCTGCAAGAGGTCATCGAATTTCTCAAGGATCCTAAGAAATTTGAACGTCTAGGCGGTAAAATCCCTAAAGGAGTTTTGCTTGTAGGACCTCCGGGAACCGGTAAGACCCTTTTGGCAAAGGCTGTCGCTGGAGAAGCGGGAGTGCCGTTCTTTTCACTGAGTGGTTCAGATTTCGTTGAGATGTTCGTTGGTGTGGGGGCTTCACGCGTGCGTGATTTATTTGAACAAGGACGTAAAGCCGCCAAGACTTCAGGCAAGGGATGTATTATTTTTATTGATGAAATCGACGCTGTAGGGCGTCAGCGTTTTGCCGGTATCGGTGGAGGTAATGATGAACGTGAACAGACGCTTAACGCCTTGTTAGTTGAAATGGATGGTTTTAATACAGTCAGTGGGTTGATTTTAATCGCGGCCACCAATCGTCCCGACACTTTGGATCCCGCGCTTCTTCGTCCCGGACGTTTTGACCGTCAAATAATTGTTGGGCTTCCTGATATTAATGGCAGGGAAGGGATTTTAAAGGTTCATACCAAGAAAATTAAACTAGGCACAGAAGTGAATTTGCGCCGTATTGCGCAACAGACTGTTTATTTTTCAGGAGCAGACCTGGCGAATGTGTGTAATGAGGCGGCTCTTTTGGCGGCCCGTCGTAATAAAGAAACCGTGGGTATGGAAGAAATGTTGGCAGCGGTTGAACGCGTGACCATGGGGCCTGAGAAGAAAAACCGGGTGACGTCTAAAAAAGAAAAAGAAATGACGGCCTATCATGAAGCAGGGCACGCATTGTTGTCTGTTTTAATTGAAGAGGTTGATACCTTTACCAAGGTCTCTATTATTCCACGAGGGATGGCCGGCGGCTACACCTTGACTCCGCCTAAGGAAGATAAGCATTATATGTCTAAAGGAGAACTTAAAGGGCTGATGGCGGTTCTTTTAGGGGGTATGGTTGGAGAAGAGATATATATGAATGATACCACCACCGGCGTGTCCAATGACCTGCAGAAAGTTTCCCAAATTGCCAAAAGCATGGTCTGTGAATATGGGATGAGTGATAAACTCGACAAGCTGGCCTTTGGTAAACAGGGCCATCAAATGTTTTTAGGTCGTGACCTCTTTGACGATAAAGATTACAGCGAAGAGACGGCGCGAAAGATTGACGCGGAAATTCACAGTCTTGTTCACGAATCCTATGACAGGGCCAAGAAACTTTTGTTAGATTACAGAGAAAAGCTGGAGATTCTGGCGAAGTATTTAATTGAAAAAGAAACCTTGGACATTGAGGAAGTTCGCCAGCTTCTTAATATTCCCGAACATAAATTAAATTTGCATCATGATGAGCCGACTGTCAACGGCATTTCCAATCCGACCCCTACACCAGCTTAAAGCTCGTCAATACACCTTTGATTTAAAGGATAAGACGCTTGTGATGGGAGTGGTGAATTTAACTCCGGATTCATTTAGCGATGACGGGCGTTTATTTAAAGAAAATAATCCTGCGAGTAATGTCCGTTTTGCCAAGAAATTAATTCTTAAGGGTGCGGATATCATTGATCTTGGGGCGGAATCTTCACGTCCTGGATCCAATCGTGTCTCTGCTAAGCAGGAGCTTAAACGGCTCATGCCAACTTTAACTCAGTTAGTTAAAACCATAAAGGTCCCGATATCGGTAGATACGTATAAAATTGAAGTCGCTCAAAGGGCTTTGGATGCTGGAGCATCCATTATCAACAATATTAAAGGCCTTGCGTTGAATCGGTCTTTCTTAAAAATGATCAGTAAATATCAAGCAGCTATTGTATTAATGCATATGCGGGGAAACCCAAGCAATATGCACGAAAAAGTTCATTATAAGGATTTATTAAAAGAGATAGTCGAAGAACTTAAAATCTCTGTAGAAAAGTGTTTGGAGATGGGGATAAATAAAGATAGAATCATCATCGATCCGGGTTTGGGTTTTTCCAAAACAGCAGAACAAAATTTAGAAATATTAAGAAATCTTTATCCATTGCATGCTTTAGGTTGTCCAGTGCTCATTGGTCCGTCAAGAAAATCATTTATAGGTCATGTTTTGGGTAAAGATGCGCATCAACGGCTCATGGGTACGGCGGCAGCGGTAAGTTTAGGTGTTGCCCAGGGTGCGCACATGGTACGCGTGCATGATGTCGCTGAAATGAAGGATGCTGTTCAAGTATGTGATGCTATTATTTTTGCTAAAGGAAAGTGATTTAAAAATTTGGGCCGCATTGATTGCGGCCCACTTGATAACAAGATTCTCTAACGAAGTTAAATTAAATATATCAGAAAGAATTGTTTTTCGCAAGAAAAATGGCCTTAAAGTTAGCTCTAACTCTATCTTTAAGGCCTTCAGTACCCCCAGCGGGATTCGAACCTGCATCTCTGACTTCGTTAGAGAAGTATGTTATCCTTTACACCATAGGGGTACTAAACATTGATTAATATGCTAATATTCTATTGATTTTTAATCAATATATTTTTCATAGTGTAATGGTTTTTAGATGAAATACTAAAATGTATCAAAATGTACAATCAAAATTTGTCTTATGTTAAACTGTTCCAAAAATATACAGGAGGTATAAATGAATAAGGATTTAACAATTAAACAGTGGTGTGAGCTTTGTCATAGTATCGCTAAAGAAAAAGGTTTTTGGGAGAAGGATCGAAACATTGGGGAAGCTCTTATGCTGATTGTTACGGAATTAGCTGAGGCGATGGAAGGTTACCGTCATCAAGATCATGATAATTTTAGAGAAGAACTGGCGGACACCTTTATTCGTCTTTTTGATCTCTGCGGAGGTCTTGGGATTGACATTGAGGCTGAAATAGCTAAAAAAGCGGAGAAAAACAAAAGCCGCCCCTATAAGCACGGTAAGATTTGTTAAGTAATATGAAGAAAATAGGACTATTCATAGTTGTAATCATGGGGATGGCTGGTTGTGCTACCGTCCCATTTTCCGATTATATTAAGGCGGATCATCCTTATATGAGGAAGATCTCTGGCAATTACAATAAAATTATAGAAGCCGCCAAGATTGTCTTATTCAAGGAAAATTGGAAGATTCAGAGTGAGCTTAATCCTTCCGTTTACGAACGCAATGCCCAGGGTGAAGATCAAAGTAAAGACGTTTTGTTAATGACGGAAATTAAACATCATCCAAAGATTATTTATTCCAGTTATACGCATCTGAATATTTTTATTCATGCCATCGCCGATGGGGCTGAAGTTGAAATACGCTATGAAATCTTCTCGCCAACGCTCATCAAACAATTCCATGGATCTCGCAATGATCCGTTAGCTAAACGGTTTTTAGATAAAATCGAAGAAGAGTTAGAAAGTAAGTAAGGGATGAATCAATTTGTCCTCAAAAGTCCATTTAAGCTGGTTTCTGAGCAGCAAAAAGCGGTGCTTGCTTTAACACAGGGGCTTCATCAAGGCCTGGATGCCCAGGTGCTTTTAGGAGTCACGGGAAGCGGTAAGACCTTTACCATTGCCAATGTGATTGAGCAAATCAACCGTCCGGCTTTAGTAATTTCTCACAATAAAACGCTGGCTGCTCAGCTTTATGGTGAGCTTAAAGAATTTTTCCCTCACAATGCTGTTGAATATTTCGTCAGTTATTATGATTATTACCAGCCTGAAGCCTACATACCGCATACAGATGTGTACATTGAAAAAGATTCTTCCATCAATGACCGTCTAGATCGACTGCGTTTAGCGGCGACCACTTCTTTAATGTCGCGTCGGGATGTTATTATTGTCGCGAGTGTTTCTTGTATTTACAATCTTGGTTCTCCTGAGGATTATCAGAATTACATGGTGCATCTTAAAAAAGGACAGGAGATTGAGCGTGATGATGTTTTAGCGCAGTTAATAGCCATTCAGTATGAGAGAAATGATTATGATTTCGACCGCGGTAAAATTCGGGTCAGGGGAGATGTGATAGAGGTCTATCCCGCGTATCGACAGGATGCTCTTCGCATTGAATTTTATGATAAGGAAATCGAAAAAATTCGTCAGATTAATCCTATTTCAGGAGAGGTGATCGCGGAGCTTGAAAAGACAGCGGTTTATCCTGCTAAACATTTCTTGGTTTCCCCGCCGCGATTGTCCCAGGCGTTGATGGACATTGAAAAAGAATTACATGAACGCCTTGCGCAGCTTGAAGCCCAAGGCAAATTAGTTGAAGCTCAACGATTAAAGTCCCGCACACGATATGATATGGAAATGCTTAAAGAAATTGGTACATGCAAAGGAATTGAAAATTACTCCCGTGTGCTCTCCGGCCGTCCGGCTGGGGCAAGGCCTTTTTGTTTAATTGATTATTTTCCAGAAGATTTTATAACGATTATTGATGAAAGTCATGTAACAGTTCCTCAGCTCAATGGAATGTATGAGGGAGACAGGTCGCGTAAAGAAATGCTGGTGCGTCATGGGTTTCGTTTGCCGTCATGTTTGGATAACCGTCCATTAAAGTTTCAGGAATTAAAGACTCTTTTTAAAGAGAAGATTTATGTTTCAGCTACCCCTGGACCTTATGAACTAAAAGAAGCTAATAATCGTGTGGTTGAACAAATTATTCGCCCAACAGGAATTATTGATCCCCCTATTTTTGTGCGTCCCAGTGCCGGTCAGGTTGAAGATTTGATTAAAGAGGCAAAAGATCGGGCTCTTCGCAATGAACGGGTGTTGGTGACCACTTTAACTAAACGAATGTCTGAGGATCTGACGGAGTATTTACAAAATGCTGGTCTTGCTGTTAAATATTTGCATTCCGACATTGAGACCATAGAACGCACGAAGATACTTCAAGATTTAAGGCAAAAGAAATTTGATTGTTTAGTTGGGGTTAACCTTTTGCGTGAAGGTTTAGACTTGCCTGAGGTAAGTTTAGTTGTTATATTTGACGCCGATAAGCAGGGGTTTTTGCGTTCGCCGACATCCTTGATTCAAACCGCAGGCCGCGCGGCCAGAAATGTGAACGGCCAGGTTGTAATGTATGCGGATACGGTCTCTGAAGCAATGAGATTTATGATGAGTGAATGTGAACGTCGACGAAAGATTCAAATTGAATTTAACACTAAGAACGGTATTACGCCGACAACCATTCAAAAGGCTATAAATCAGGGTATTGAAGAATTTGCCCAAGCGGAAGATTTTACCAGGTCTCTGACTGGCCAAAGTGAAGAAGAATATGAGGTTTGTACCTTTATTAGTGAATTAGAGCGGCAAATGGATTTGGCCGCTCGAAACTTAGAATTTGAAAAAGCGGCTAAAATCCGTGATAAAATTCGTCAACTACAGGAGAACTCGGATGCTCGCCATTGACATTGGAAATACAACGATTGCTTTAGGTGTTGTTAAAAAGGGAAAGGTTTTAGAATCCTTGCGATTTAATACGACGGACCAGCCACGATTATTAAAACCGCTTTTAAACAAACATTTAAACTCTTTGCTTAATAAAGGCTACGATTGCAATAAAGTCGTTATTTGTTCGGTTGTCCCCAAAACAACCAAATTGCTGGAACGATATATAAGGAAGATGCTCAATGTTAAGCCTCTAGTCATGGGCAGAGATATTATCGTTCCCATCAAAAATTGTTATAAAAATCCTTCTCAAGTCGGTCAAGATAGACTTGTTGGAGCGTATGCCGCTTTAAAACTATATGGCAAACCTTTAATTGTGGTTGATTTAGGTACGGCTATAACTTTTGATGTTGTTTCAACCCGTGGAGAATATTTAGGCGGCGCCATTGTTCCTGGAATTCGTTTATCCGCGGAATCATTATTCTTAAAAACAGCTTTGTTGCCTGAAATAGATATTCATGCCCCTAAAAGTCCTATCGGTAGAACCACTCAAGAGAGTATTTTAAGTGGGCTCTTTTATGGTTATGGGGCTTTATGCCAAGGTTTTATTGATCTTTTAGCTCGTCAGATAAAGATTAAACCTAAGGTTGTGATGACCGGGGGGCATACCCATTTGATGAAGAAATTTGTCTCACCAAAAATCCGCATTATTGACGAAGATTTAGTTTTCAAAGGTATTTATTTATTAGCACTCTAAATAACTGACCGCTAATTTTTTCTTGACAAAATTTATAACTGCCGCTATATTAGCACTCCGTGTTGAGTAGTGCTAAATCTAAAAACACTCAAATAATTAACCCAATTTAACAGGAGGAGTAAATATGGCGATTCAACCATTAGGCGACCGTATTGTGGTCAAGGTGCTTGAAGCACTGGAAGTATCCAAAGGTGGTATTGTGCTGCCTGAAACAGCAAAAGAAAAGCCTCAAGAGGGCAAGGTTGTAGCGGTAGGTAAGGGAAAAATCTTGGAAAGCGGTCAAGTCCAAACACCAGAGGTGAAAGTGGGTGATCGTGTGTTATATGGTAAATATTCTGGTACTGAGATTACAACCAAAGAAGGTGAAGAGCTTTTAATAATGAAGGAAGAAGATATTTTAGCTATTGTGAAATAATAGTACTTCTGGGGATGTCCAGAGGGACTTATAATTAAAGAAAGGATTCAGGATATGGGTGCAAAACAATTAATATATGAAGATGAAGCACGCCGCAAAATTTTAAGCGGTGTTGAGCAATTAGCTCGAGCAGTTAAAGTGACCTTAGGTCCTAAAGGACGTAATGTGGTTTTGGACAAGAAATTTGGAAGCCCCACAGTGACCAAGGACGGTGTTTCGGTTGCTAAAGAGATCGAATTAGAAGATCCTTTTGAAAACATGGGCGCTCAGATGGTTAAAGAAGTTGCTGAAAAAACCTCTGATATTGCAGGAGATGGTACGACAACAGCCACAATCTTAGCGGAGTCTATCTACCGTGAAGGTTTAAAGAACGTTACGGCAGGTGCCAATCCTATGGCGTTAAAACGCGGGATTGATCAAGCGGTTGAAAAAGTCATTGCTAAAATCGCCAAGATTGCCAAGAAAGTTGATTTGAAGAATTCAAAAGAAGTTGAACAAGTAGCTGCCATCGCCGCTAATAGTGACACTATTATCGGTAAAAAGATTGCTGAAGCTTTTGAAGCTGTAGGCAAGGATGGGGTCATTACCGTTGAGGAATCAAAAACGATCAATACAGAATTAAAGATCGTCGAGGGTATGCAATTTGATCAAGGCTATCTTTCACCGTATTTCTCTACAGATATGGAAAAAATGGAATGCCTTTTAGAGGATCCATTTATCCTTCTTTATGAGAAGAAAATCTCTTCCATTAAGGACATTTTGCCTTTATTAGAAAAAGTCGCAAAAAGCGGCCGTCCTTTGCTGATTATTTGCGAAGATGTTGAAGGGGAGGCTTTAGCAACCTTGGTTGTCAACAAAATGCGCGGTACCTTGCATTGCGCGGCAGTCAAGGCTCCTGGTTATGGTGATCGTCGTAAGGAAATGTTAAAAGACATTGCTGTATTGACCGGTGGTAAAGCCATTACCGAAGATCTTGGTCTTAAGTTAGAGAATCTAGATGTTGCTGATCTTGGTAGAGCTAAAAAAGTCAAGATTGATAAAGATAATACAACAGTGGTCGAAGGTGCAGGCAAGCCAGAAGATATCAAAGGCCGTATTGCCCAAATCAAGAATCAAATTGAAGGCACGGATTCTTCTTATGACAAAGAAAAGCTTCAAGAACGTTTAGCTAAACTTTCTGGTGGTGTTGCCATTATCAATGTTGGCGCCGCGACCGAAAGTGAAATGAAAGAGAAGAAGGCGCGCGTGGAAGATGCTTTGCATGCGACCCGTGCTGCTGTCGAGGAAGGTATTGTCCCAGGCGGTGGTGTGGCCTTGTTATGTTGTATTGCCGAATTAGCCTCTATCACTTTAAAAGGTGATGAGAAAACCGGCGCAGATATCGTGCGTCGTTCTTTAGAGTCTCCTGTGCGTCAATTGGCTTTCAATGCCGGTTTAGAAGGTTCCGTCATTGTGGAGCATCTGAAGAATGAAAAAGATACTAATATCGGTTATGATTTTAGTAAGGATGAATACGTGGATATGTTTAAGTCCGGCGTCATTGATCCTGCTAAGGTAACTAGGACCGCTTTGCAAAACGCGGCTAGTATTGCCGGGTTATTGTTGACCACGGAATGTTTGGTCACTGATGTGCCTGAAAAAGATAAGCCAAGTATGCCAGCAATGCCTCCGGGTGGTATGGGCGGTATGGGTGGATATTAATTAGGTAAATCTTTAAGTAAGCTTAAGATAATTGACCCTCACCGCTTTGTTAATCAAGGCGGTGAGGGTCAAATTTTTATATTGACAGCGACCATTACTCTTTGGTATAATCCGCTTTCAAAAAAATTATTAAGTTTTATGAAATATATTGTATCTTGTTGAAAATAAGGAGGTTACGAAATGGCTGAATGGATTGGAATTGGACGCAGAGCGCGAAGATGTTATGGATTTGATGAAGTCGCTTTAGTTCCTGGAAATGTTACTGTTAACCCCAATGAGGTTGATACCTCTTTTATATTGGGCAAATATAAATTTTCTGTTCCAATTTTAGCTGCTTCTATGGATGGTGTGGTTGATGTTAAGTTTGCTATTGCCATGGGTAAATTAGGAGGTATCGCAGTCCTTAATCTCGACGGGATACAAACGCGATATGAAAATCCTGATGAAATTCTAGAACAAATTTCTCAAGCAACACCTGAAAAAGCGACTAACCTCGTTCAAAGTCTTTATGATGCTAAAAGATTTCCCGTTAAAGATAAACTTATTGCCCGTAGAATTGAAGAAATTAAGAAAGCCAAAGTTCCTGCTGTTGTTAGTTGTATCCCTCAAAATGCGGAACATTTTTATAAAGTAGCCAGAGAGGTTGGAGTCGATATTTTTATTGTCCAATCAACAGTGGCTACAGTTCGTCATATCGCTACAGAATATAAAATTCTTGATATAGAAAAGTTTTGTTCTAATTCTAAAATTCCAATAATTGTCGGTAATGTCGTTACCTATGACATGGCCCTTGAATTGATGGAAGTTGGAGCCTCAGCTATTTTAGTGGGGATTGGACCTGGGGCCGCTTGTACTTCTCGCGGTGTTTTAGGTATTGGCGTTCCGCAGATTACCGCGACGGTGGATTGTTCTTCCGCGCGTGATTATTATTTTAAACGCCGAGGTAAATATGTTCCCATTATAACCGATGGTGGGATGCGTATCGGCGGGGAAATTTGTAAGGCCTTTGTCGCCGGTTCAGACGCGGTCATGGTTGGTTCCGCTTTTGCCAAGGCAGAGGAGGCTCCGGGCCGTGGTTACCATTGGGGGATGGCGACTTCTCATGCCAATCTGCCTCGTGGGACAAGAATCCGTGTTGGTGTTAGTGGATCGCTTAAGGAAATTTTGTTAGGACCCGCCAAGGTGGATGATGGTTCCCAGAATTTAGTTGGAGCTTTAAAGACCTCTATGGGTTCCTTAGGGGCTCGCAATATGAAGGAAATGCATGATGTAGAAATGATTTTAGCCCCCTCGATTCAGACGGAGGGGAAGGTGTTCCAGATAGGACAACGAGTAGGAATGGGCAAATAGGAGATTATTTATGGTTAAAGCTGTTAAAAAGGCCGCGAGAAAGCAAATTAAATTTAATACGAAAAAAATTGGAAAAAGAAAAGCCGTCCATGGGCTGATGAAACCTATTAAGCTGCGTTCATCTTCTAAGACCATGCCTATTGAAATCAAGAAACAGCGGGCACGAGATATTATTCTTGTCCTCGATTTGGGTTCTCAATACACCCAGTTGATTGCTCGACGCATTCGTGAGAGCAAGGTATTTAGTCAAATTGTTCCGTATAATATTTCTATGGATGAAATCAAAACCATCCATCCTAAAGGCATCATTCTCTCGGGTGGCCCTCAAAGCGTATATGATGCTAAAGCACCATTACCATCGCCTGAAATTTTTAAGTTAGGAATACCGGTTTTGGGTATTTGTTATGGTATGCAGGCGATTACACATTTATTGGGCGGTAAGGTTTCTAAGGCCAAGGGCCGTGAATATGGCAAGGCTGAACTTTTTATAGACAATAATAAAGATCTTTTTACAAATCTTTCGAATAATTTGACCTGTTGGATGAGCCATGGGGATGAAATCGCCACTTTGCCTCCAGGTTTTAGCCGTATCGCGCATACGCTCAACGCGCCTCATGCGGCCATTGCCAACCGTAATCGTAAGATTTGGGGTGTGCAGTTCCATCCTGAAGTTGTGCATACACAACGGGGCCTTCAGATCATTCAGAATTTTGCTTATACTATCTGCGGATGTCTTCCGCGTTGGACCATGGATCGGTTTATTGACGCCTCGGTCAAGGAAGTGAAGGAATTGGTTGGAAATAAAAAAGTTGTTTTAGGTTTAAGCGGTGGGGTAGACTCATCGGTTGCGGCATTGTTGCTTCAAAAAGCCATTGGCAGTAAACTGTATTGTATTTTTGTCGACAATGGACTCTTAAGGAACAATGAGGTTTCTTCGGTTCAGCGTACGTTTAAGGGTAATTTCAAAATGAATTTAACTGTGATTGACGCCCAAAAGCGTTTCATGGATCGTCTAAAAGGTATTCAAGACCCGGAAGAAAAACGTAAGATTATTGGGGATGAGTTTATTAACGTCTTCCAAGATGCTGCTAAACGTCTTAAAGGGGTTGAATTTTTAGGCCAGGGCACCTTATATCCAGATGTGATTGAATCTATAGCGGCCCATGGTGGACCAACAGCCGTTATCAAAAGCCATCATAATGTGGGTGGTCTTCCTAAAGACATGAAATTTAAACTGGTGGAGCCTTTACGTGAGCTTTTTAAAGATGAGGTCCGGTTAATCGGTAAGAATTTACAAATGCCGGAATCAATTCTTAAAAGACAACCATTCCCAGGGCCTGGTTTAGCGATACGCGTCATTGGTGAGGTCACCCAGGAGCGTATAAATATTTTGCGAGAAGCCGATGAACGCGTGCTGGATGAAGTCAAAAAGGCCGGGCTTTATAATGAACTTTGGCAATCTTTCGCGGTATTGCTTCCCATTAAGACCGTCGGCGTAATGGGAGACAGCCGTACGTATGAACATGTGATTGCCGTGCGTTGTGTTAACAGTATTGATGGCATGACGGCGGATTGGGCGCCACTTCCACATGAGCTTTTAGGTAAGATTTCTAATCGTATCATCAACGAAGTCAAGGGCGTTAATCGCGTGGTTTACGATATTTCCTCTAAACCCCCAGCTACCATTGAGTGGGAATAATTCAGTGATCAGTGTCTTTGAGCGCTGAAGTCTGTCATGAAGAAAATTTTGTTATCTCTACTTCTGATGGCCTTTTTGTTACTAAGGCCGGATGTCATGAAGAGCGCTCATATGTTGTATCCCGGCGATGATTATGATTATTTCGCCCACGCTTCTTCGTTAGTTTTCGGTCAATTTCCTTCCTATAAGAATGAATACTTTAATAACATCCATGGTTCGCCTTTAGGGGCCATTGGATGCGGTATTTTGGCCTCGCCCTTTGTCTTTGTTTTTTCTTTAGTCGATAAAATAGAAGGATCCAATATAGGCGTCAAAAGAACTCAGGACAATATGCCTCAGAGCTGGGCTGTTTTTGGCTTTATATTCGCCAGTGTATTTTATTTTTCATTGGCCTGCCTATTGCTTTATCAGGCCGTTAAGTGTTATGTTAAACCGCATTTTGCAAGTTTGGCTGTGATTCTCTTGATCATTTGCCAGGGCATCCCGCTTTTTGCTTATCGTCGTCCGGTTTTTAGCCATGTGACAGAATTATTTCTCCAGAGCCTTTTTGTTTATCTGTTTCTTAAGAATGAATTAAAGAACGGGCAATGGATCAAAAAGTGGTGGGCGTTTAGTTTTATTGGAGTGTGCGCGTCCTTGGTGTTTCTGACCCGCTACAATAATTTTCTTTTTGCCCTTATGTGGCCATTAGTCTTCATTGCCAGGGGGTTGAACAATCACCAAGGGGATTTATATAAGAGAATAGCCTGGGTGGGATTCCCATTTGTTGTAATGATTTCTTTTTTTAAGTTTTGGCCCCAAATGTATAATCATTATCTACCCTATGAGAATTTCTTAAGTTTTGTGGTTCATAAGGCAACTTTGACAGAAATATTAAATCGTATCGTCCATGTATTTATAGGCTTGGATTGGGGATTGTTGTATACAGCTCCATTTTTATTTCTTGGCATATTTGGAGTTGTCCTTTTAAATCCTCAAATTAAGAGACCTTTTCTTTTGATTTGCGCGCCTTTGTTAATTAATTTTCTGACCATAATTTTCTTTGGGTCTCAGGGAGGATGGTATGGGTATCGTTATTTAATTGCTTCAGCTTTTCCTTTGTTTGTGCTTCCTTTAGCACTTTGGATGGCTTCGCTAGATAAAAGAATAGGTTTATGGGCCTATGTGGTTGTGTTTGTTTTGGCTTTATTCCCTTTGGTTTCTATGATCTGTTTTGAGTGTAATGCTTTGACCTATATGGATCTTATTCCACAAGATTTTGGTCTTTTAGATTACGGGAATTCCCATTATCAAATCGGCGCTTGGAAGAGTGTATTGGATGTTAAGAATTGTTGGCCGGATATTATGCGTGGAGGGCCTAAATATTGCCATGAGCTTTATTCCACGGCTGCTCTTTGGTTGAGTTTATTTAGAACCAACCTTATCCAATATTTCCCGGGTTTTGATGCCAAGATATTAATCCGCGTCTGTCTTGTTTATTTAACTCCGTTTTTTGTAGCCTGGTCATTTCGATATCTTGATTCATAGATTTCTCTGAATTTTTCTTAAAAAACCTTCCCTAGCTGGCATTATCTAAATGAAATATGGTATACTTCCAATAAGGCTTACTATATCTACTAAATGTTCGCTTTAACCTCTGGTTGAGCATGTACTTTGTTTTATAGTTTTCGATGTTAATCATTTACAGTAACTTACAAGAAATATGTCGCTCAAATGTCGCTCAAATGTCGCTCAATGTCGCTCAAATGTCGCTCAATGTCGCTCAAATGTCGCTCAAATGTCGCTCAAATGTCGCTCAATGTCGCTCAAATGTCGCTCAATGTCGCTTAAATATCGCCCTAATGGCAATTTAACAATTTTTAAATTATGAATAAAACTTCGAAATCAATTATAGCCATAGTTCTTGTCTGGGTGTATTTGGCCAATTTTTGGGTTATGCCGCAGGCGAGTGCCCAGCCTGCCTCGCCGTTAGGCGGGGAATTCCGATTGCCAGAGCCTGGCCAAATGGTGGCGTTAAGCCCAGCCTTTAGCCCAGCTGTGCTTAAAGGGATTAAATTAGACCCCAAGAATCCATTTAGGTTTCATTTCTTTGTGGATAGAGGGGACAGTGTTTTAAGCCAAGAAGAGCTTAAAAATGAATCTTCCAAGTTGATCAAATACTTCCTAGCATCGTTAACCATTCCTGAAAAAGATCTCTGGGTGAACCTCAGTCCTTATGAGAAGGACCGTATTGTCCCTTCAGAATTCGGCCAAACCGAAATGGGCCGAGACTTGTTGGCCCAAGACTACATGCTCAAGCAAATTACCGCATCGCTAATTTACCCAGAAGGTGAAACAGGGAAGGAATTCTGGAAGAAGGTTTATGCAGAAGCTCAAGCCAAATACGGCACAACCAATATTCCGATTAATACCTTTAACAAAGTATGGATAGTGCCTGAGAAGGCGGTGGTGTATGAGAGTTATGGTAGTCCTTCGACTCGGCCTAACGGCCTCGCTCAGGACGACGGCCAAAAAACGGCCGTCGCGTTTGTGTTGGAGAATCATTTGAAAGTGATGTTAGAAGAGGATTACGTATCCCTGATGAAACACGATGTAGGGGCGGGTTCTAAACCCGCCCAAGAAAGGGCACCCACAAGGGGTGCCCCT
>Ga0073936_10003910_pt1 | contig 20956 bp, 15 predicted proteins | sample AliMusrvi5mmetaG_FD_87041 | JGI IMG/M metagenome (GOLD analysis project Ga0073936, IMG submission 87041) | Freshwater lake bacterial and archeal communities from Alinen Mustajarvi, Finland, to study Microbial Dark Matter (Phase II) - Alinen... | ecosystem: Environmental > Aquatic > Freshwater >... | reverse complement strand
TCATGATTCTGAAGAAATTCAAACAACTCTTCTTCGCAACGGTTCAAGGCATTAAATCCAATAAAAACATATTCTTTTCCCGCTGTTATACGGGATTGATTCCGGACCAGATGTTCTACCACTTCGCGGTAAAGCATCCCTTCATAAGCCAGCCCTTCACTTTTAAGTGTTGCTTTAAACTGAGTATATACACCAAAAATGTCCTCCCAAAGTCGTATAAATTCCTGTTGATTAGGCGTCTGCTCCTGATTGGCAAGGGTCTTCCAAAAATTCCCGAGTTGCTCCTTTTCATCCTCATGCAAATCACTGAAACGGGCATCAATCTCCTTCAGTTCAGTAACATTTGTAAATAGGTCATGCGCATTTACCAGATACTTATCCACCTGGTCAAAATCGCTGATCAGCATCTCGCCCCAAAAATAGAAATCATCCAAAAGTTCTTTTGACCCCGTTGACTGGCAATACACTTTATATAGTCTGAAAATAAGACTTAGCCTATCCGGTACAATCAATGGCGAGAACTCCGAAAAAAGCTCATTTATGGTTATTATGGCCGGTGAAATCAGGGGTGTGGTAATCAGGTCGTTCAGGTAATTTGTAAAAAAAGCCCCTCCTCTCCGGTTTGGAAAGACCAGAGTAAATTGGCTAATATCCTCTCTGTGCATTTTCAGCAAATGCGAGGCCACCTGATTTAAAAATCCGTTCATAAACGATTCTTTTTAAGAATAAAGTGTAAGAAATAGGTAAATAATAATTTACTTCGTCAAGAATTTCCTTGAATGCCAATTATTTGATAAATAGGGATAAATAAAATTTAAAGTTGGTTCTTTTTTTTGAATAAATATTGATAAAAAGAGGGTTTAAGAATAGTTTTATTGAACTTCTTCTGCCGTTTATTTGTAATTATTACGGAATTAAAATTTAAAAATGGATAGATTCTCTCAGGTAGGAAATCATGAAATTGGAGCGATTGAAGAGTTGTATAAAAGCTATCTTCAAAACCCTCTCGATATTGATGAAAGTTGGCGTAATTTCTTCGAAGGGTTCGAGCTGGCCCGAAAATCCTATGAATCCAAATCATTGGAGTTAGTTGACAAAAGTCAACTGGAAAAGGAGTTTTGTATACTAAATTTGATAAATGGATATCGTCAACGTGGTCATCTTTTCACGCGGACTAATCCTGTTAGACGGCGCCGGCAATACTCTCCTTCTCTTGATTATCATAACTTTGGTTTGCAGGAAAACGACCTGAATGTGGTTTTCGAAGCAGGCAAAGAAATTGGTATCGGACCTTCATCCTTAAAGGAAATCATTGCTCATCTTGAACAAACGTATTGCGAATCAATCGGGGTGGAATTTCTTTATATGCGACAGCCGGAATTGATTGACTGGTTGAAATTTAAAATGGAGAGTTCCCGTAATTCGGAGAAGCTCAGTGCGGATGCTCAAAAAGAGATTTTTAATTACCTTAAGGAAGCTGCAGGTTTTGAAAGTTTTATCCACAAAAAATTTGTTGGTGCCAAACGATTCTCACTTGAAGGAACTGAAGGGCTGATTCCGGCATTGAATGCAATTATTGAACACGGCCAAAGTCTAGGTCTACAGGAATATGTGATTGGAATTTCCCATCGTGGGAGATTGAATGTCCTGGCCAATATCCTGAAAAAACCGTATGAAAATATTTTTAATGAATTTTATGCTACTGAGTATGAGGACGGTATTGTTCTTGGTGATGTTAAATACCATTTAGGATTCGATAAAGAAATTATTACCAGGAATGGTTCCAAGGTAAAATTGAGTCTTCTACCAAATCCCTCCCATCTAGAAACCGTCGCCCCACTTGCCGAGGGGATGGTCAGGGCAAAAATCGATTTCACTCATAAGGGTGATTTTAATAAAATTGCCCCAATAATAATTCATGGCGATGCGGCAATTGCAGGACAGGGCGTTGTTTATGAAGTTGTTCAAATGGCTCAGTTACCTGGCTATAAAACCGGTGGAACTATCCATATTGTTGTCAACAACCAAATCGGATTTACGACCGACTACCTCGATGCCCGGTCAAGTACATATTGTACCGACGTTGCTAAAATTACCCGATCGCCAGTTTTCCATGTAAACGGAGACGATGCTGAGGCAATCATATTTACGGTAAAAATGGCACTTGAATTCAGACAACATTTTCACAGTGATGTTTTTATTGATATTTTATCCTATCGTAAATATGGCCATAACGAAGGTGACGAGCCAAGATTTACACAACCATTTCTATATAAGGCGATTGCTCAACATCCTAACCCTCGTGATGTTTATGCCAATAAGCTCATTGAGTCAGGTGTTATGACACAAGAAGAGGTTTTGGATGAAATTGAGGCGTTTAACCAGCACCTTGAAGAGAAATATGAGGTGAGTAAGGGTATTGAAAAAGTAAAAATCAAGAGTTTTTTAGTTGAAGAGTACAAATCGTATCGTTTCCCGGAACCAGCTGAGACCATTACTACCCCAACAGAGGTTTCTGAGATAAAATTAAAAGAACTTGCTATTAAAATAAATACATTACCTGACGAGCAAAAATTCTTTGGAAAGATCATTAAATTATTGGCAGACCGCCGGCAGCTGATCGCCGAGAATAAGGTTGACTGGGCTTTGGCCGAACAACTCGCTTTTGCCACTCTCCTGTCCGATGGTACTCCTGTCCGACTGAGTGGACAGGATAGTGAGCGTGGAACATTCTCCCATCGCCATGCAGCAATTGTTATGGAAGAAGGAAATGAAAAATATTTCCCTTTAAAAAATATCTCACCTGAACAGGCAAAATTCAGTGTCTTTAATTCCCCTTTGAACGAATATGGGGTAATGGGTTTTGAATATGGCTATTCCTTATTCTTTCCCAAAGGATTAACAATTTGGGAAGCCCAATTTGGAGATTTCAGTAATGTCGCTCAGGTAATCATTGATCAGTACATTAGTTCTGCAGGAGAAAAGTGGGGATTAATGAACGGTCTTGTTTTATTCCTTCCCCATGGTTATGAAGGACAAGGATCTGAGCATTCGAGTGGAAGAGTTGAACGGATGTTATCCTTGTGTACAAATTATAATATGCAGGTAATGATGCCCACTACTCCGGCAAATATGTTTCATCTTCTGCGGCGGCAGGTTCTGGGAGATATAAGGATTCCAATGGTTGTGTTTACTCCCAAAAGTCTTCTGAGACATCCTCTGGTCATCTCCCCCATTGAACATCTTACATCACATGAATTTATGGAGATCATTGTTGATGATAAAGTTGCACCGGGAAAAGCAGATGTGCTGATTTTCACTTCAGGGAAAATCTATTACGAATTATTGGAGCGACGCGAAAAACTGGAACTTAAAAATTTTGCAATCATACGAATCGAGCAACTCTTCCCTTTCCCCGCTGAAGAGATTAGGCTGATTAAGTTTAGAAATCCAAATGCCAGGCGAGTGATGTGGGTTCAGGACGAACCTGCCAATATGGGTGTCTGGCCTTACATCTCCCGGAAATTTCCCGAACTTGAACTTGAGTTGGTTAGCCGTCCCGAAAGCGCCAGCCCTGCAACCGGACTTTTGGAGAAACATAAAAAAAGCCTTGAACGGATTCTGAATACGGTTTTTAATTAACTTTAGAAAATAAATTTTTTGTTATGATTCTTGAAATTAAAATACCTTCTCCCGGGGAATCAATTACCGAAGTTGAAATCGGGAAATGGCTTGCCCAAGATGGTGAATTCGTAAATAAAGATCAGGAAATTGCTGAAATTGAATCTGATAAGGCAACTCTATCATTGAATGCCACTGCAAATGGAATATTAAAAATCTTGCTTAAAGAAGGAGAAAGGGTAGCTGTAGGAACAGTTGCTTGCCAGTTGGATACCGACGAAAGTATACAGCACCCTGAGAACTCTTCTATACTGTTAAATAAAGAACCGGCTTCAGAACAGAAAGTCAAAGCAGAAACCAAGACTCAAAATCCTTCCTCTCCGATTCCAGAGCTGGAAAGCAGAAGTTCAAAAACCGAACTTAATCAGGTTAAGATAACTCCGGCTGCAAAAGCAGTAATGGAGGAGGCCGGATTAAATATGGAAGATGTTATAAATGGCCTTCATCGCATTACCCGAAAAGATGTTGAGTCTGTTCTTGCAACACCATTTAATCTGCCTCAGGAACCCCCTGTTGAAAAAAGTCGTAATGTAGATCGAACAGCAATGTCTGCGCTTCGGCGCAAATTGAGTCAAAGGTTAGTGGCTGTTAAAAACGAAACAGCCATGCTTACTACCTTCAACGAGATAGATATGAGTCAGCTGATGGAACTTCGAAAAAATTACCAGCAACCCTTTGTCGAAAAATATGGTATTAAACTTGGGTTTATGTCTTTCTTTGCCAAAGCGGTAAGCGTTGCATTATCAAGTCATCCTGCAGTTAATTCATTGATCGAAGGTGAGGACATTGTTACTCCTAAATACCATGACATTGGAATTGCGGTTCAGACACCCAAGGGACTTATGGTTCCTATTATTCGAAATGCCGAAACCAAAACCATTGAGTCAATTGAACGAGAAATCAAAGAGCTTGCCGGAAAGGCAAGAGGTAAAAAACTTTCTATTACGGAGATGAATGGTGGCACGTTTACAATTACTAATGGAGGTGTCTTTGGCTCATTGATGTCCACCCCAATTTTGAATCCTCCGCAAAGTGCAATACTTGGTATGCATTCTATAAAAGACAGACCAGTTGCAATAAATGGGAAGGTGGAAATCAGGCCAATGATGTATGTGGCTCTCTCCTATGATCACCGGATCATCGATGGCAAAGATTCTGTAGGATTTTTAGTGAAAGTTAAGGAATTGATAGAGGATCCTGCAAAACTCCTGTTTAACGGCAAGAGTCAGGAAGAAATATTGCTTGGATTATAATTTTTCTTCTGAGATACCTGATTTATCCAAAAACCAGATCACATTCAAAAATCTAAAGGATTATTGACACAGTTCAATGATCCTTTTTTTGTGGGCAAATAATGAATACAAAACTCTGACAGAATCTCAAAATTCAGTTTTAATTAAACTTGAAAAATCAGGATGGTGTATTGCCAACCTCATCAAACACAAAAGGCACCCCTTTTGAGGATGCCCTATGTTAACCTAACCAAAATCTATGAAAAAAAGTGCTTTACTCTTACTTTACAAATATGCAATAGAATTTAGTTAAGACGATTCAACAGATATTAAAGAATGTTAAATCACAATATCTAAAAAACCAAATAAAAGTTATTATAGTTATTTGACAATCCGCATCTTATAAAAGGAACGATAAACAAAGAATAGTGCGATTAAAAAGAATACACCTCCAACATATGGTGCAACACTATAAAAACTGTCAGAAATAGCAATTTCCATTGCCAGCAAACCAAAAAGAGTTGTAAACTTGATAATCGGATTTAATGCAACCGATGAGGTATCCTTGAAAGGATCACCAACAGTATCGCCAACAATAGAAGCTTCATGCAGAGCAGTTCCCTTTTCACGAAGATCAACTTCAACAACTTTTTTGGCATTATCCCAGGCACCACCTGCATTAGCCATGAAAAGCGCCTGGAAGAGTCCGAACACAGCTATTGAAATCAAATAGCTGACAAAGAAAGAAGTAGCGGCATACATATGAGTTGGGATTGCATCACTATTGTCTCGATATCCGGCAAAAAAAGCAAATGCCAAAGCGAAGGAGAAAATGGCAATAAAGATATTGAACATTCCTGTCTGAGCATATTGAGTACAAATCTTAACAACCTCTTTTGAAGTTTCTATGGAGGCACTACTATCGGCACCTTCATCCAGATGAATATTTTTCTTAATATATTCAACCGCACGATAGGCTCCTGTTGTAACTGCCTGAATAGATGCTCCTGTAAACCAATATATTACTGAGCCACCAGCAAGAAATCCTAAAATTGTGTATGGATTTAGGATGTTAAGGATAGTCTCGGGCTCAATATTAAATTTATGTTTGATTAGTAGGATAAGAGAGAAGATCATGGTAGTTGCACCTACTACGGCGGTGCCTATTAATACAGGTTTGGCCGTAGCTTTAAAGGTATTACCTGCCCCATCATTAGCTTCCAGGTAATGTTTGGCATTTTCGAAATCGGGTTTAAACCCAAATTCTTTTTCGATCTCAACCGCCGCATTGGGATTTTCTTCAATCAGCGAAAGTTCGTAGATACTTTGTGCATTATCAGTAACAGGGCCATAACTGTCAACAGCTATTGTAACAGGACCCATTCCTAAAAACCCGAAAGCCACAAGACCAAAGGCAAATATTGACGGATAGATCATCAGCGCATTTAGACCGTGTGTTGATGCGAAGTAGGCAATAAACATCAGTACAAGGAAAACCATACCTTGCCAGAAAGCGCTAAAATTACCTGCAACAAGACCGGAAAGAATGTTGAGTGAGGCACCACCTTCGCGTGAGGCAGTTACGATTTCGTTTACATGACCCGATTTCGGACTGGTAAAGATTTTTGTAAATTCAGGAATTAATGCTGCACCAAGTGTTCCACAACTGATTATTATAGATAAGGTAAGCCAAAGGTTGTTTGCCAAGCCACCCAACATGAAATAGCTAACTGCAAAAGTTACCAGAATTGAAAGGATTGAAGTGATCCAAACCAGCGTGGTGAGAGGCTTTTCAAAGTCAAGATCCAATACATTATGATATTTTGCATTTGTATAGACTTTATTCACATAAAATGCTGCAATAGAAGTAACTACCATTAGAATTCTCATAAGGAAAATCCATGTAAGAAGCGTCGTCTGATAGCTAAGCAATTCTGATTTGGTAGTACCATCGGAATTAAAGCCCACAGCCAACACAATAAAACTGATTAAAGCAACACCGGTAACACCGTAGGTTTCAAAACCGTCTGCGGTTGGACCAACGCTATCTCCAGCATTATCTCCGGTACAATCGGCAATTACACCTGGATTACGTGGATCATCTTCCTTAATTTTAAATACCACTTTCATCAGGTCACTGCCAATATCAGCAATCTTGGTAAAAATACCTCCAGCGATACGAAGTGCCGAAGCACCTAAAGACTCACCGATTGCAAAGCCAATAAAGCTGGCACCCGCAAATTCACGGGGTATGAAAAGCAGAATAATTAACATCATGATCAATTCTACACTTACCAGTAAAACACCGATGCTCATACCTGCATCCAATGGAATATTGAGTAACTTAAGCGGTTTGCGTTCAAGTGATGCAAATGCCATACGGCTGTTGGCCAGTGTATTCATGCGGATGCCGAACCATGCCACACCATAAGAACCGAGTATCCCGATCACAGACCACATAAGGATCAGCATAACTCCACCGAAACTCATATGCTGCAGAAATCCAAAATAGAAAGCAATACAAGCAGCGATAAAAGCGAAAAGAATCAGTAAAAATTTTCCCTGCTGAATAAGGTAAGTTTTGCAGGTTTCAAAAATGATATGGGCCACGTCCAGCATGCTCTTGTGAGCTCCAAGCTTCTTAACCCTGAGAAATTGATAAAGGCCAAAGAGCAATCCAAGGATGCAAATCAGAAACCCAAACAGCAGCATATGGTACTGCCCGGTTTCAAGTGCCGGAATGTTGAGATCGGCTTCACTACCAAAAGCTAAAGCCGGTAAAACTAAAATAGTTAAAAAGGATAGTAATCGTTTCATACGTTTAAAATTAGAAAATAAATCAGCATTAAAATCAATAAATATAAAGAATGAAATATTATAAATATTTGCGGCTGGTATCCGATGAGGCAAGATCGGAAAGGTAAATCATAATCAATCAGTGAATTAATTTATCAGGATTAGTAATTAATTTGGTATGTTAAATGAAAAATACACTATGGCGAATTCACATTCCTTTGGTTATCGGTTTGCCTATCAAGCCCGTATTTCATAGTGTTTGGTTTTATGTAAAATCGAAATTTAAGAGTGCTAATTTAATCCGAATTTTGATAAAAAATAAAGATAATTCGAATATAATTGCAATTTGTAATGCTTTAAAATAAATTTCCAGGGTGAGCTATTCCCATGTTTAAAATTGTAATAATTGTTTGAAAATCTCACTCTGAAACCATTCCAAAGTCGTATCTTGGTATCTTTCAAATTGAATGAAATATTTTTAATAAATTTAGCGTAGATCATATATGTTTGAAGTGAAAATGGTGGTTACTGATCTGGACGGCACCTTATTACAATCTGATCAGTCAATAAGTCCGGCAGATCGGGAGACACTCGAGAGATTGGGAAATTTAGGAATGTGCAGGGTTGCTGCAACTGGTCGTAATCTTTATAAGGTCAGGCTGGTCTTGAACGAAAAGTCACCCTTTGATTATGTAATTTTTTCTTCCGGCGCCGGTATTATGGACTGGAAAACACAAAAACTGATCAGGACGATGGCTATTCCAGACCAGATAACCAAAGAACTCACGAAATATTTGATTAGTGAAAAACATAATTTTAAGATTTCCAGAGAATTACCTGACAACCACAATTTCGGATGGTGGGAAAGCTACGATTGTCCGGAACTAAAAAGATATGTCGAACACCATAAAAAGTTTGGTGATGCGATTCAAATTGATCCGGTTCGCCTATTTACTTCCTCCCAATTTCTAATGTTTTTCCCAATCGAAAGCAACCAATTTGAGCTAGTCAAGGAAAAGGTTCAAACGGAATTTCCTGAATTAAGCATAATTAAAACAACCTCCCCGCTCGATCACAATTACATCTGGATGGAAATATTCCCCAATAGCGTATCTAAGGCTCATGGAATAGAAGAGATCTGCCGGATAACCGGAATCGCCCAGGAGAATACACTTGGAATCGGAAATGATTTCAATGACCTTGAAATGCTTGAATTTACCCAGCACTCCTATGTTGTTGATAATGCGCCAGATGAATTAAAACTAAAATACCTTAACAGCCTTGCGCATTATGATAACGGGTTCACTTTTGCGGTCAATAAACATCTGTCTCATCATCCAGGATCGTAACTTTCAATAAAACTTATACGTATTACTGTCATTATCCAATCTATTCTTATAAAATAACTTTAAATTAATAAAATCTTTATAATGAGAAAATTAGCCTTAATCTCCCTATTACTTTGGGTCACTATCCACCTTTTTGCCCAGCCCTTCAAGCTTTCAGACCCAATTCCCTTTGACCCGGCTGCGAGTAAAGGGGTTCTTAAAAATGGATTGACTTACTATGTTAAGGCAAATTCAACCCCTAAAAACCGGGCTGAAATGATGCTCGTTGTTTCAGCCGGCTCCGTGCTTGAAGATCCAGATCAACTTGGACTTGCCCACTTTTGCGAACACATGAGCTTCAACGGGACAAAAAACTTTCCCAAAAATGACCTGATTAAATATTTTGAGTCAATTGGTATGGAATTTGGACCTGAGATCAATGCCTATACCAGCTTTGATGAAACCGTTTATATGGTTAAGGTACCACTTGACAAGGAGGAATATATTCAAAAAGGACTACAGGTACTTTACGATTGGGCTTCACAGGTGACCGATTCAGATGAAGAGATCAATAAAGAACGGGGAGTCGTGCATGAGGAATGGCGCGCAGGCCAAGGGGCACAAAAGCGAATGATGAATCAGTGGCTACCTGTATTTCTTAAGAACTCAAAATATGCCGATCGATTACCAATTGGTCAAATGGAGGTTATTGATAATTGTAAACCAGAAGTTTTAAGACGTTTTCGGAATGACTGGTACCGTCCCGATTTACAGGCAGTAGTTGTAGTTGGTGATTTTGATCAAAATAAAATGGTGAGCATGATTCAGGAAAAATTCTCCGCAATACCTGTCAAAGTAAATCCGCGAAAAAAGGAGGAATTTCAGGTTCCGGGAAATCCCGAAACACTTGTCAAAATTGTAACCGATAAGGAAGCCACCTATTCTTCGGCTACAGTTTACATCAAACATCCCATGGTCATTGACCAAACTGTAAACGGATATCGGACCTCGATATTAAACACCCTTTATAATCAAATGATAAACCTTCGGCTTTCTGAATTAACACAAAAAGAAAATCCACCGTTTGTGATGGGTCAGTCCCATTATGGTAGTTTGGTGGGCCCTTCAGATGTCTATACCTCTATGGCAATAGCTCACCCCGGAAAAATTCCTGATGGGCTTAAAGCTGTATTACTTGAAAATGAGCGGGTTGAAAAATTTGGGTTTACTCAAAGTGAACTTGACCGAAATAAAAATGCAATGCTAAAATCCATGGAATCAGCATATAATGAGCGAGATAAAAGAGAATCAATGAGTATAGCCGAGGAATATACCCGCAATTTTCTCATGCGCAAGGAATATGTTCCGGGAATCGAAATGGAATTTGAGTATTACAAAGCATTTATGCCTACCATTACACTTGCAGAGATTAACGCTCTGGCACAAAAATGGATTACTAATGAAAACCGGGTGGTTATTGTGACCGCTCCTGAAGTGGCGGCATCTCCGGCACCTTCAGAGACCGATATCAGGAAGGTTTTGGCGGAAGTCCAGGGGCAAAACATTTCAAAATATGCCGATGAAACTTCCAGCGAACCTTTGATGAAAACAGTTCCCAAAGCCGGTAAAGTATCCGTTGAAAAGAAAATTCCGGAAGTTGACGCAACGGAATGGACCCTCTCAAATGGAACAAAGGTTGTCTTTAAACAGACCGATTTCAAGGATGACGAGATACTGTTTACCGGATATTCATTGGGCGGATGGTCACTTTATCCGCAGACCGACAATGTGTCTGCATCATTTGCAGCGACGATCATGGATATGAGCGGAATTGCGGATTATAAAATGACCACTTTAAAAAAGATGCTCGCCGGGAAGCAAGTTTCAGTTACCCCCGTAATTAAGATGCTTACTCAAGGGATGGAAGGTTCGTCCAATGTATCAGATATTGAAACAATGTTCCAGCTGATCAACCTCTATTTTACCCAATCCCGGTTTGATGAATCGGCATTCTCATCCTACATCACCCGAATGCGCAGTCAACTGGAAAATAAGGATGTCTCACCGGAACGTGCCTTTGCCGATACATTCAGGTTTGTAACCTCAAATTATCATCCGAGGATGAAGCCACTTACCAAAGAGATGCTTGATGAAGCTAAGTTTACCAGAATAGAACAAATAGGAAAAGAGCGCTTTGCAAATCCTGGTGAATTTACCTTTTTCTTTGTGGGAAAAATCGATCCGTTAAAATTTAAACCATTGGTTGAAAAGTATATAGCCTCACTGAAAACTAGCAAAAAAGCTGAAAAATGGATCGATCTGGGCGTGCGGAAACCGGAAGGGGTGGTTGATAAAGTCGTATATAAAGGGAAAGAATCCAAATCAATCCAGTATATTCAATTTCATGGGAAACTAAATTACACAACCAAAGAGATCCTGGAACTGGATGCCTTAAGTAAAATACTGACAACCAGACTTTTAGAAAGTATCAGGGAAGATAAATCAAGTGTTTATTATATTGGAGCCCAGCCTGGTAATAATAAATTTCCCATTCCTGAGTATGATATGACCATTTACTATGGAACTGCACCTGAAAAAGTTAAAGAATTAAAAACCTCGGTCTTTGCCATTATTCATGACCTGATTGAAAATGGACCTAAACAGGAAGAGGTGGATAAAGCACGGGAAAAGATCAAACGGGAACGAGAAACCAATTTACGGGAAAACGATTTTTGGGAAGTTACTCTTAAGAGTTATTATCTGAACCGAAACGGCAATTTTAAAGCCTTTGGCGAGTTTGATATTGTGGTACAAGGACTTACAAAAGAATCATTAAAGTCGGCTGCTTCAAAAACTTTTGATTTCAAAAATTATGTCAGCGTTGCCCTGATGCCGGAGGAGGCTGTTAAAGCACCGTAAACATTTTCGATTTATTAGGGAGTGAAAGGCGGGAGTCGTAAGGAGGGTAACTTTACGATCCCTGCCTTTTTCATTCAAAAATTAGTGTGGAAAATCTATCGTTTATTTCCTGGAAGGAATTCGAATTTCAATAATGGCACCTTTTGGTTTTCGGTTTCTGACCAATATTGATCCTGCATGGGCATCGATAATTAGTTTTGCGAGATGAAGGCCCATACCAATGTTTTTATCAATGTGTCCCTCAGGATTGCCCATTGCATTAAATAAATTACAAAGCGATTCTTTAGAGAATCCAATGCCGTAATCTGATATGGTGGTTTTCAAATATCCCTCTTGATCATCACTAATACTGATTTCAATTTTAGCACCCTGGGATGAGAATTTAAAGGCATTTTCCAGTACAGCCGTGAGACACTTTAAGAGGTATTTCTGATCACCTCTGATACGCGAATTGATACTGTTTTTTTGAAAATCAATAATTATATCTTTTCCATGAAATTTTGCAATGCACAAATTCACTGCATTTTGCATAATTTCTACAAGATCCGTTTCAGAGAAAAGCAATGCTTTTTCTCCTTTAATACGCAGGATTGAAGCCTCAAGAATAATATTCGAAAAGTTCTCAAGTCGCTTAACAGAGAAGTCTAACAAAGTAAAATATCGACTAACTTCATTGGGCAATTTATAACGTTCAATAAGAGCCAGACTTCCCATAATGCCATTAAGGGGAGTTCTGATTTCATGACTAATAAGATTGAAAAATTCTGATTTGGCAATTTCAAGAATTCCAAGTTCTTTATGTGCATGACTCAGTTTATTCAGGGAATCTTCGAGTTCATTGGTCCTTTGGGCCACCTTTGTCTCAAGCATCTGATTCATATTCTTTGCCATCAGCCGGCCATACTTTAATTCGATCAACATGCCGGACTTTTTCAACAACTCATTGCTTATCAGTGGTTTTAAAATATAATCATCCGCTTCCATCTCAAAAATCCGACTCACCAAAGAAAGATCATCAATGCCGACTATAAAGATTACCGGAATCATACTCCAATCTGCATTCGTTTTAATCGTATGACAAATCGAAAAACTCTCCTGGTCTGGCAGATTAATATCAATTAAAATGAGGTCGACTAGTTGTTCTTTTAAAATCAATAAAACTTCCTGCTCGTTAGGCACATTCTTAACCTCAAAATCATTTCCCTTGAGAACCTGCTCAAGAGAAAACAAATTATCAGCTTGATTATCAACAATTAAAATCATGAATTTTTTCATATTGGGAATTCTATTGAGCTGTTTTATGGAAAGATTATTCAAAAGTACAAAAATAGATCAAGATTCATGATCTGTGTTTGTTTTGCACAATTTGTCGGGATACACAAAGAACAAGAGGTAATAATTTCATTGGTTTAACTTTGGTTGGTTATCTTTGGGCAATTTATTAATCGACTATCTTTTACCGTTGAATTTATGCAAATTCTTAGTGCAAAGGAATTTATAAAATTAGGAAAAATGCTTCCGATTGTTGACGTAAGGTCTCCTGGAGAGTTTGCAGATGGCCATATTCCTGGTGCCATCAATATTCCTATTTTTAATAACGAGGAGCGGGCTACAGTTGGAACGATCTATAAATCAAAGGGTCGACTTCCTGCAATAGAAAAAGGGCTGGAAATTGTTGGTCCCAAAATGGCTGAATTTGCCCGTCAGGCCTCCTCTCTTGCAAAATCTAATCAGTTACTCGTTCATTGCTGGAGGGGTGGATTGCGCTCAGAAAGTATGGCATGGTTATTTGAACGGTTGGATATAAAATGTTTCGTTCTGCAGGGAGGTTATAAATCGTACCGGAACTATCTCCTTGAAATAACCGGAAATATTCCCCATCTAATAGTAATTGAAGGATATACAGGTAGCGGTAAAACAGAAATTCTTCAGTCATTGGCCAATTTGGGCGAACAGGTTATCGACCTTGAAAAGCATGCAAATCATAAAGGTTCAGTCTTTGGTGGAATTGAACAGAAGCCTCAGCCCACTACCCAGCAATTTCAAAATGAGCTTTTAGATATTATCGTGGACTTTGACCTGTCAAAAAGGGTATGGATCGAAGGTGAAAGTCAGACTGTTGGTCGGGTTTTTCTCCCTGACCCATTGTGGTACAGAATGAATGAAGCCCATAACCTGGAGATTTTTGTCCCCCGTGAGGCTCGCATTAAAAGACTTGTTGAAGAATACGGCACACTTCCTGGAGAACTTATGGAAAATGCGATAGCCAGCATTGCCAAACGTTTGGGTGATCTAAGAATGAAAGAGATTCTCTCTCTTTATCGCGAAAAAAAGTTGGATATCGTTGCAGAGAAACTGCTTGAATATTATGATCAGACCTATCAATACAGCAGGGAAAAGTATAAAAAGAAAATGACACAGATTGAATTTTCCCGTGATGATTCGGATGCAAATGCCGCAATAATTCTTGAAAAGGCAATTCAACTCTTTGAATAAACTAGGATATTGTTCACAATTTAAAATTTGTTATCTGTTAAAATTAATATTATGAATAACAATTCTTTAACTGCAAATGATTCTGTAAAACTTACCCAATATTCACATGGAGCCGGATGCGGGTGTAAAATTTCGCCAAAAGTCCTAAACGCAATCCTGGCACAATGTAAAACTGAATTCCCTGATCCATTTTTGCTTGTAGGCAACAGTACTCTGGATGATGCGGCAGTTTATGATATTGGAAATAATCAGGTAATTATCTCAACAACAGATTTTTTCATGCCAATTGTTGATGATCCATACGATTTTGGAGGAATTGCATCCGTCAATGCCATCAGTGATATTTTTGCTATGGGGGGGACACCGCTGATGGCAGTAGCTATTTTATGCTGGCCCGTGAATAAACTCTCTGCAGAAATTGCCGGTCAGGTTATTGAAGGGGCAAAGCAGGCTTGCGCAAGGGCTGGCATAGCAATTGCCGGAGGTCACAGCATCGATGGTCCTGAACCTATTTTTGGACTGGCGGTTACAGGGATTGCCCAAAAGGACCAGATTCGTTTGAACTGTTCTGCAGCGGTCGGCTGCGAGCTTTTTCTGACAAAGCCCCTGGGAATCGGCATCTTATCCACCGCACAAAAACAGGGAATACTCAGGGAAGAAGACCGGTTGACTGCGCGTAACCTGATGCTCACTATAAATACGATTGGAAAGGAACTTGGAAAGCTGGCCGGTGTAAAGGCAATGACTGATGTTACAGGTTTTGGATTATTGGGACACCTGATAGAAATGTGTGAAGGTAGTGTACTGAGTGCTGAAATTGATTCCACTAAAGTTCCAACAATCGAAAACCTGGGCTTTTATATGGAGCATAAAACCTTCCCCGGTGGCACCTTCCGTAATTTTGACAGCTATGGGCACAAAGTTGCTCCTATGACTGCTGAGCAAAAGCATTTGTTTTGCGATCCACAGACCAGCGGAGGACTTCTTGTTGCTGTTACACCGGAAGGTAAACAGGAGTTTTTGGATATTGCTGCACAATACGGATTGAATCCGAGGTCATTTGGGGTGATGAAAAACAAAGGCGATTTTGCGGTTGATTTTGTCAAATCATAGCACTGAAGATCTTTTACCGGCACATACCTTTTAGCCGTTTATGGCCGTTAGCAGCTTCCCTGTCAAGTAATAACAGGATATTAGGATGTGATTTCAGTATCGAAACAGGAAAATCCGGAGTTATTTCACAGCTAATCAGTCGCTCGTAAATCTGAGCCTTTCTGATTCCGTTCAATTGCAATATTACTGACCTGGCCTCCATGATGGATTTTAGTCCCAGGGTGATGCCTGCACTGAGCCCGACATCACCCTGGAAATATTTTTGGCCAATCTCCCTGGTCACCTCATCGAGTTCAACGATATGTGAATATGAATCGAATGAGCTCCCCGGTTCATTCAAACCAAGATGTCCATTCATCCCGACACCGAGTAAAACCAGATCAATCGGGCCATTCTTCCGGATAAAACTGTCAGTTTTGAGACATTCCTTCTCCGGGTCAGCAGTTTCCCCATCAAAAAAACACAGATTTTCAGATGAATAATCGATATGATCAAACAGGTGCTTTTTAAGAAATGAAAAACAATTTTCGTTTCGCCTTTCTCCGAGGTTTAACCATTCGTCCAGTCCTACAATTCTGCACCTGCTGAAACTGATTTTTCCACGCTTGTATAAATCAATCAAATGATTAAACGTTCCGATTGAGGTCTCACCAGCGGGAAAACAGAGTAAAGCATCAGGTTTTTCAAGGATAATTCCTGCAATTAGAGCTGCAGTTTCTGCCGACAATTCCTGATAATCATCAAAAATAATTTTTCCTATGGTATGCATTATAGTTTTAATTCACCCCAACCCTGACGGTATTCCCGTTTCACAAATTGGTTGGCTTTATCAAAATTAGTGATTCGCATATTGGCTCCATCCCATTTATAGTTGATATATCTGCCCGGAAAGGTAAACGATTCCATATCGCCATAAACAGGATCTTTTTTGACCACTTTTTCGCGAATATTAAAGCTCCGCAAAAGGAGGTTCCCCATAAGCACCGTTTCGGTCAGTGGGCCGGCATATCCGACAAACGGGGAGTCTACCTCTGCATTTCCATAGCCGGCAATACATGCATCAACCCATTGCCACCAGTGACCATCCATATCTCCGACGACCCTGGGATACTTCTTAGGAACATTAACACTCTTATTAAGTGCCATCGGCAACAGTACCGGATTACGTCCTCCCATCCACAGGCTGCTTTGCCCTTGGTACCAACAAACAGTGTACCGCCTTCAAAATCATTGAGCCCCGGCCAATCGGCAAGGATGTCATTCATATTACCATCGGAATCAAGCTCTATTGGGCGCTCAGGCGTAATTCCGCCATCCATCCAATAAAGATTTAAGACTTTACCATTATTCTGAAGATATTTAAACCGGACTGAGCTGGAGACCGGACCGCTTTCGGGAAAAATACCCTCCTTAAAGATGCCGGTATAAACTGTGCTTGCACTGCAGGAAACTTCTGTAGGATAGCCAAGATTAAGCAATTTAAAGGGTGGTCCCATAATATGACAACCCATGTCTCCCAAAGCACCGGTCCCAAACTGCCACCATCCACGCCAGTTAAACGGAACCATATTATCTATATAGTTGGTTTGCTGAGCAGTACCCAACCACAGATCCCATTTAAGCTCCTTTGGAACTGAGGGTCGTGAATCGGGCCACTGAATACCTTGTGGCCAGACAGGGCGGTCAGTCCAACAGTAAACTTTCTCAATTTCACCGAGGAGATCAGCCTCAATCCATTCGCGCAATGTACGCATTCCGTCACATGAAGCTCCCTGATCCCCCATTTGAGTCACCACCTTATATTTTTCAGCGGCTTGTGTGAGGATCCGCGCTTCATAAATATCGTGTGATAACGGTTTTTGAAGATAAAGGTGTTTATTAAGTTGCATAGCGCTCAGGCCAACAATGGCATGGTTATGATCCGGAATGGCAACAGAGACTGCATCAAAATTCTTACCCTCCTTGTCAAACATTTCACGCCAATCGTGGTAGAATGCCGCTTTAGGAAATTGTTTAATGCGGGGTGCAGCCTGCCGGTCATCCACGTCACAAAGACAAGAGATTACGGCATTCTTTTGGGGTGCATCGGCATAATGCTGAATATCATTCTCCCCTTCCCCACCGCAGCCGATTGCTGCAATCTGAAGTTTATCACTCGGTGGAACATGACCTAACCCCCCGATTGTAAAACTTGGAAGAATCGTAAACGCTGCAGCCCCGGCCGTGGTACTTTTTACAAAATCCCGACGCGAAACCTCGTTGAGTTTTGTTTTTTCAGGAGCCATTTTTTTCATATCCAGAGAGTTTAAAAGTTCAGAATTTCATCATTCTTTTTTACTTAGCCTTATTATTCAATGGTTTAACTACTACTTCCTTAAAAAATACAACATCATTGTCCCCATGATTTTGCAATCCCATATATCCGTAAAGTGGACGTGGTCCCCTGAATGGTTCAAAATCAAATTTGCGCTCCGGAACCGGATCTCCTTCCTTAAAATCGGTCACCTTTACACCGTTCAGTAAAACAATGGTCCTTGGTCCATCAAGGGTGATTTCCATGGTATTCCATTCTGGTCCGGGTTTCCCGGTTTTAGCCAGCGGTTTTGTCAGCGAATAGAGCATCCCAGTGTAGTGATAATCGTCTTCCTTGGAGAGCTCCGGATCGTTATCAATCTGAACCTCATAGCCATAATGAACCGGCATCCACTCTTCGCGAGGTTCGATCGGTATCCTGATAAAAACACCAGAGTTACTGTTCTTGTCACGCATTCTGAACGTTACCCGAATTTTACAATTCCCGAATTTCTCACCTGTCCAATAGAGCAAGCCCATTCCTCCGTGGGATTTCAATAACCCATCTTCCACATAATGGGAACCGGGACCAACTTGTTTCCATCCTGTCAGATCTTTGCCATTAAACAGCGGTCTCCATTGTGAGGTATCAACATTACCAGTAACTGGTTTATTGACCTGGTTTAGTTGATTGTAAGTCTTTGATGCATGTGCAACTGACTGATTTAATGTGAATATCGACAATAAAACTAAACTAAAAATTAAAGTGATTAATGATCTTCTTTTCATGATATTTACCATTTAAATTGTTGAATTAACGCTTATAAATCTCTTCGTATACATGGTCTCTTAAAGGCATTGAGCCAATTTATGAGGATATCAACCGGGATAATTTGGGGTGAGTTGATGATGTGAAGGTATAAAAAAAAGCGATCCTTTTTCAAAGATCGCTTTCAATATATATTCTGAATTATCGTTAATACAAGAAGCTCAGCAAAATACCGGCAGCTATGGCACTTCCAATCAACCCGGCGGCATTTGGACCAACTGCATGCATGAGCAGGTGGTTGGTTTTATCATACTTCAATCCGATAACCTGCGAAATGCGGGCACTTCCAGGAACAGCCGCTAATCCTGCATTTCCAATCAAAGGGTTAATCTTATTCCCTTCTTTCAGAAAAATATTCATGATTTTTACAAATAAAACACCGCCGACAGTAGCTATTACGATCGATACTGCTCCCAGTGCGAAAATACTCAGGGTCTTCATCGTCAAAAATGTTGCTGCCTGAGCGGATGCACCAATGGTCAAACCAATCAGAATTGTGACAATATCAATCATAACCCCCTTTGCTGCTTCAGCTAACCGTTTTGTTACAGCGCTTTCTTTCAATAGATTACCGAAAAACAACATGCCCAACAGAGGAAGAGCCGCAGGAACCAGCAGACACGTTAATAATAACCCTGCAATTGGAAAGAGGATTTTCTCCCTTTGGGATACCATTCTTAGGGGCTGCATCCTGATTACCCGTTCTTTACTGGTTGTCAAAAATTTCATAAAGATTGGCTGCAATAACGGAATCAGGGCCATATAAGCATAAGCTGAAATCGCAATGGCACCGATCAAATCAGGAGCAAGTTTCGAAGAGAGGAATATGGAGGTTGGACCATCAGCGCCACCGATAATTCCAATTGCTCCCGCCTCTGATGGGGTAAATCCCAGGTGAACGGCCATAAAATAGGCACTGAAAATTCCCAGTTGGGTGGCTACACCGATAAGAATCAACTTAGGATTAGAAATCAAGGCCGAAAAGTCAGTCATCGCACCAATGCCCAGAAATATCAGTGATGGGTAAATTCCGCGCAGAACTCCGAGATAGAGGTAATTGAGGACACTTCCGCTTTCAGAAATTCCGATCTGTAATCCAGGATGAAAAGCGATATTCCCTATTAAAATTCCGAATCCAACAGGAACCAGCAGCATTGGCTCATACTCTCTGACAATAGCCAGATAGATAAAACACACACCGATCAGGATCATCAATACATTGCCAATCGTTAAATTTGCAAAGGCTGTGTATTGAAAAAACTGACTCAGTTGTGCAGTAATAAAAGTTAGAGAACCTAAATTTTCCATGGTTATTCTCCAATCACAATTAATACATCACCTTCCATTACCGAATCTCCCTTGTTCTTGGCAATTGAAGCAATTTTCCCGGCTTTGTCAGCCTCAATATTGTTCTCCATTTTCATCGCCTCAAGGACAAGCAAGCGTTGTCCAATCTTTACGGTATCTCCGACTTTCACAAAAAGATCAAGAATTACCCCAGGTAATGGTGATTTAATAGTTCCGCCACCTTTGGGAGCTGATGGGCTACTTGTTTTTGCCACTGCAGGATGAATATCAGTTGAAGGAACAGAAATACTTCGTACCAATTTAGGTGTTTTAACCGGTTGCATGTCCTTGTCCACTTCAACACTGTATCTGGTTCCATTGATTTCAATCTCTGCAATATTATCTTCAATACTTAGCACCTCTGCATTGTATTGATTTCCGTTAATTTTAAACTTAAATTTTTTCATTTTCAGTCCGCTTTATCTTGGTGATTTTCTTAATCCGTAAATTTTTGAACTCCATGGTGAGTAGGTACGTGATACCTTGGTCATGGTAATCACTGGATCTTCCTGATCATGTAACTCACTACCATACAGATATAATGCCATTACAATAGCTGCGTTGACTTCTCCGGAAAGTTTTTCCTTTGCCAGGCCGGGAGAAGAAGCATCCAGCATTTTTTTTGCTTTTCTGGCATCGATCGTCATAATATGTCCTATAATTTTAAATAGAAAATACAATAACAGAAGGGCTATAAAAACAAAAATAAATGCAGGCATAATAGCTCCGATTCCAGGGGTATTATCTAATGGCAAAGCTTTGGTATTCTGAGCATTGACATTCTCCATCCCATTACAAAGCAGAAAAAGTGCAATCAGCTTTAAAATACTTAATTTATTTTTTAGCATAACTACAAAGAATTAAAGCGGAAGGTTTGAATGTTTCTTGGCTGGCATCGTATCCTTTTTGGTTGCCAGCGACTG
>Ga0073936_10003904_pt1 | contig 20973 bp, 20 predicted proteins | sample AliMusrvi5mmetaG_FD_87041 | JGI IMG/M metagenome (GOLD analysis project Ga0073936, IMG submission 87041) | Freshwater lake bacterial and archeal communities from Alinen Mustajarvi, Finland, to study Microbial Dark Matter (Phase II) - Alinen... | ecosystem: Environmental > Aquatic > Freshwater >... | reverse complement strand
GGCGTCTGGCTGTCCAAACCTGGTTACAGTCTAACGGGATGATCACCATCTCTCAGGGACGGAAACTGTTACCCATTTTCCCATGACTTTTAGTCTCATAAATAGGGTTGCACTACAACGTCTTAATTCCCGTACCCTGCACTGGCCACGTAGCTGCAAAGATCTGGGACGAGATCAAATCCGACCTGCAAAACTATTTCGGCGAAGTTGATGTTACAGGTGAGTTTGCAGTGTTACAGAACGGGAGCAAGTCCGAAGATGAATGGATCGAGGCAATCTTTAGTATCCTCAAGAAGGCGAGAAAGGAATAACACAGATGGCCTATATTACTGAAAATCAACTAAGGGACTTCGCTGCACGACCTAGATACGAGGCTTTCAGCAATATTAAAACTGCCAGCAGATTGGCTAATCTTAGTATTTTCCTATCACACAGTCACAGAGACAAGAATCTAGTTGAAGGACTGATCGTCTATTTCGAAACCCTTGGCATCACCATCTACGTTGATTGGAACGACACGCAGATGCCTCGCATCACAAATCGCGCAACAGCTGAGCGCATTAAGACGAATATTCGAGATCTTAATCTCTTTATAGTGCTTGCCACGAGAAATGCGCTGGCATCAAAATGGGTACCATGGGAAGTTGGTGTAGCTGATCAAATCAAAGGAGAAGAATCGATCCTGGTCATTCCGGTTGCCGACAATTCCGGACAATTTGAGGGGAGCGAATACTTGCAGCTATATCGGCGGGTTGTACCTGCTGAGTTCGGCGGATACGGGGTATTCCAGCCCGCCCAGACGAGTGGCATCTTACTTGAAAACCATCTAAAGAAATTCGCCCAGGTTGTGTGAACTTGTCAGCCAGGTAAACCACCGCCATTCTGATGACGGAATTTAGATCTAGTTCATCCCCCACCCTGTTTGCCTCGCTTTTGCCCCACGGCAAAAGGAACACTTGATCAAGCATCTGCGCCTGTACGCAACCCAGCCACCGAAATGATTTCAATCAGCACCACCCCGGCAATCATACGCAACAGAGCGCAAATGCGGGTGATTGGTTTGACAAACTGGTAGACTTGCAACGAGTGATGTGGCACTACAAGAATCTGGAGAATCGCTGCCTTATATCACGACACTGATTTTGAGTTTGCCACATCTTCGGCTTCGCAGGCCATTTTGTAAGCATCGGCGGCGACCTTGTAGGCATTGGCGGCGGCGCGGTTAGTGGGTGTGGCTGTGCAGGTAATGCGGGCATTGGTATAGGCCATGCGAGCTGTTTCTTTTGCTTTCAGCAGTTTCATGCGTTGGGCCTTGTTCATAACTCATTCCCTCCTGTCGCTTCATGAACTACATTTTAAATCCGTATTCAGCTATTCGGCTTACACCGACAATATATCTCCATCATTTCGATATGTCTATACCCTGATTAACGGGTACTGTGAGTGTAATAGGTGTTTCACATGATGAAATGATCAATCCCGGCAGAATCCTTTTGTGCCCACCAAACCCCATCCTGTTCCCTATTCCTTTCAGGCCCCGGCGGCTACACTATTTCCCAGGATTGAGCTTTCTTTTGGGACGTGGAGCAATGAATACGGAAAACAAACTACTGACCCTTTCTGAGCTGGCGGCATTTCTTGCCGTCAGCGTCAGGACTACTCGTCGCCTGGTTGCCGCAGGCGTGATCCCGTATTATCGACTTTCCCGGAAAGCACTACGATTCAATGTGGATGAGGTTAGTCAAGCCCTCAGTAAAATCAGGATTCCGTCGAGAATGGAGTCGGCAAAGTAAGATCATGAGACATGGTTAGTTGAATTCCATTGTCAAAGTGTAGGTCTTTTCATTTCGGCGATGTTGATTTCTTGTACTCCTCCGCCCCATTCCCCTATCATTGCAACAGTTGTGTATTCTGAACAACCGATTATTTCATGTCACCAAATGTCACCAAAATCGATAGTCATCACTGTCCGCGATCGATTTTAATTGGCCGCGATTGGCCGCAATTGTCGCAAATGTAACGTGTTGAAGCGACATTACTTACGAACGCAATAGGTTGATATTGAAGAGGTTGTGAAATTTGGGCTTCAAACATTTCCAGTGCTGCGCCTTAGACCACTCGGCCACCTCTCCATGAACGAAGGTCCGAACCATACAAAATGGAACGGCCTCATGGCAAGTTGATACTCACACAGATGGACGTTCCATCCCTATTGCGCTTCCGCGCAATGCAAGGTAAAGTCACATCTATTAGGGCAATTTTACATAATCATTAATACGAAAGAAGACGCACAATGAATAAAAAGACACTCGCAGGATTTGTGGTTATGATCTTGGTCACATTTGGCTTAAAAACCGAAGCCGCCGACTGGGAAACGGACTTTACAAAAGCATCAACCAACGCAAGTCAGGCAGGCATGTATATGCTTCTTGATTTCAGTGGGTCTGACTGGTGCGGCTGGTGCATGAAACTCGACAAAGAAGTTTTCAGCAAGCCCGATTTCAAGGTATTCGCCAAAACAAACTTGGTTTGTGTATTGGTGGATTTTCCACGGCAGAAAAAACAGAGCAAAAAATTGAAGGATCAGAACTCCGAGTTGGCCAAAAAATACAGCATCAGGGGTTACCCTACTGTTCTCGTTCTGGCCCCTGATGGTTCCCTGATAGGCACAACAGGTTATCAGGAAGGCGGAGCCAAGAAATATGTCGACCATTTGAAAGAGATGATCGACGAACATAAAAAGCAACAACCCCAAAAGGAAGACGAGAAAAAAAACGCCTCCAAACCGGTTGCAGGCGAAGGCAAATAGTCGCCATGGCTCTGTCAATTCCCCCCCCTTTTCAGGAGATAAAATATGCAAATCAGACCTTTTAAATCTTGGTGCGCTCGCCCCGATTTGGCATCCAAAGTGGCCGCCGTTCCCTATGATGTCGTAAACACCGCAGAGGCCGCGGCACTGGCTGCAGGCAATCCCTATAGTTTTCTCCATATTTCCCGCGCAGAAATTGATATGACTCCCGGCATCGACCCTTACAGTGACCCCGTATACATTCACGGGCGTGACACCCTGAATCGGTTCCAGAAGGAAGGTGTTTTGATTCAGGAATCAACACCTCAGCTTTTTCTTTACCGGCAAACCATGGGGAAGCACGTTCAACGGGGTATCGTCGCCTGCTGCTCCACTGTTGAGTACGAGCAGAAAATCATCAGAATTCACGAAAAAACACGTCAGGATAAGGAAGATGACAGAACCCGCCATATTAAGACCCTTAACGCCCAGAGCGGTCCGGTTTTTCTTATCTACCGGGACGATGCCACACTGAATGCCCTTGTCGCAGAGACGGAAAAAAACGCCCCTCTATTCGATTTCATTGCCGCGGATGGGATCGCCCATGCTGGATGGAAGTTTGCCGATCCGGGGAAAGTAGTCTCGGCATTCCACCGTGTTCCCGTAGCCTATATCGCCGATGGACATCACCGCGCCGCTTCCGCCGTGCGTGTTGCCAAAGAGTGCCGGGCCGCCCAGCCCCGTCAAACAGGGGAGGAATCCTACAATTGGTTTCTCGGCGTCCTTTTTCCTTCCAGCCAAATGCAAATTCTGGCCTATAACCGCCTTGTCAAAGATCTTAACGGTCTGACCCCAGTGACCTTCCTCGAGACAGTCAAAAGCCGCTTTACCGTCAAATCCATTGCCAACCCAGTACCCGCCGCACCAGGCTCTGTTTGTATGCTGTTGGGCGGTATCTGGTACGAACTCACCTGGACGCTGCCTCCAAACACATTACTCGAAAGCCGCTTAGATGTCTCCGTGCTTCAAGAACGCCTGCTGGCCCCCGTTCTGGGCATTGATGACCCCCGGACAAGCAAACGCATTGAATTTGTCGGCGGCATCCGAGGAACCGCTGAGTTGGTGAAGCGGATCGCCACCGGGGAACATGCTGTCGCCTTCTCCATGCATCCAACTACTGTTGAACAACTGATGGATATTGCTGATGTGGGCGGCATCATGCCTCCCAAAAGCACCTGGTTTGAGCCCAAGCTGCGGGACGGACTGTTCACCCACGTACTGGCACCTTGAAGCAAAGTTTCGACAAACGCTCCAGTCACTGATAGCATCTCCACGATGAATCACAAAGTCTTAGTCATGGATGACGATCCTTCAATCTGCAAGATTTGCACCTTGCTGTTAAATCGGATCGGCTATGATGTGGACACAGCGCCTTGTGGAGAGAAAGCGATCGAACTTTTTTCTAATGCCATCAAAGCCAAAACACCTTATCTTGCCGTTATTCTGGATCTAACCGTTCAAACAGGGATGGGAGGAATCGATGCGGTAAAAAAACTCCGCGCCTTGGATCCTTCCGTATATGCAATCATGGCCAGCGGGTCATCGGTGGACAACATGGTCGCCTCTTACAAAGCCCACGGGTTTAAGGCCGTCCTGCCTAAACCATTCCGGATCCAAGACATCACTGAATGCATGAAAAACATCCCCTCCTCAGGAAACTGATCAGGCCATTGAAAAGAACTCAACTATGGGTAAATCTTCTTCCGACAATCTGATTCGTCTTAATGCCTCATGGCCCGCAGTGGAAGTCCTTGTGGAAGATGACAGTATTATGGCCATCAACAAGCCCTCTGGCCTGCTTATCGCCGCCGACCGGCTTGACAAGTCCCGTGAAAACCTGCTGAGCCTTATCCATGCCGGCATTCATCTTCATCGCCCTTGGGCCAAAACCCGCAAATTGAGCTATCTGGCCCATGTACACCGGCTCGATCAAGGGACCAGCGGGATCGCACTTTTCGCCCGGGATAAAGCAGCTCTGACCAATCTGGTCCGGCAATTCCGTCAGCAGAAACCCCGCCATTCGTACTTAGCCCTCATCCAAGGCACGCTTGCTGAACCTGAAATGGAGATTTCTTTGCCTCTGGCTCACAGTCTAGCCTCTCCGGGAATTACCGTCGTAGACCATCACCGTGGCAAACCCTGTGTCACCCACGTCACCCAGCTTGAATCCTTTCGCGGCTATTCCCTGATCAAAGCCGAAATGGTGACCGATCACCCTCATCAAATCCGGGTTCATCTTCGTGAGGTCGGCTGCCCCCTGGTGGCGGATCATGATTACGGCACCGGGTTCCCCCTGCTCTTGTCGGAATTGAAAAAGCACTACCGGATGAAACCGGAAGGCGAACACCCTTTAATGGCACGACCTGCCCTGCACGCTGAGCGGCTTGAACTTCTGCATCCCATGACCGGCGCGCCGATGGTCATTGAGGCCTCCTGGCCAAAAGACCTGACGGTATCGGTAAAATACCTGAGGAAATTTGCGGCCCATTAAGACTTACTGCCGGTAGTCATGGGGGTGAATGCCTAGATGCTTGATCCGGTAATTAACCACCCGTTGTGTCGTTTGAAGATGGCGTGCCACGGCAGCAGCAACCCCGCGATGACGCTTCAAGGCATCCACAATAATTTCCCGTTCAAACGACTCAACCATCGTCTGAAGACTGGCCCCGGATTCTGGCAATAAGGACGTATTGGTTGCCTCACTTGTCTGTAATGTCGGCGGCAGGGAATAACCGTGAATGACCTCGTCGGTTGAAGTCAGCACCGCTCGTTCCATACAATTTTCCAATTCCCGGACATTCCCCGGCCAATGATAGGCCATGATCATGTTAATCGCGGGCGTGGAGACCCGCTTCACCTTCTTGCTGTACGCCTCATTATATTTTTGCAGAAAATGATCCACCAAAAGAAGAATGTCCGAACGGCGTTCGCGGAGCGGGGGTAAATGAATCGGGAACACATTGAGCCGATAGTAAAGGTCTTCACGGAAACGGCCCGACCGGATGGCATCCTCAAGATTCCGACTGGTTGCGGCAATGACCCGTACACTGACATTAATCGGCACATTCCCCCCCACCCGCTCAAAAGAACGTTCCTGCAAAACCCTCAAAAGACGTACTTGCACTGCAGGCGTAATATCCCCAATTTCGTCTAAAAACAAGGTTCCACCATTCGCCAGTTCGAACCGCCCTTTCCGTAACTGGGCGGCTCCCGTAAAGGAACCTTTTTCGTGTCCAAACAGCTCACTCTCAATCAGATTCTCCGGTAACGCCGCACAATTCACACTGATAAAAGGATTATTACGCCGCGAACTGCCAAAATGGATAGCACGGGCAACCAACTCTTTGCCAGTCCCCGTCTCACCACGGATCAACACCGTGGCCTGACTGTCCGCCACTTGCGCAATCTGGTCATACATCACCCGCATTTCCTTCGAGTTCCCGACCAGATTGTGCGGCTGATACTTATCCCCTAACTGCCGTCGCAGACGTTCATTCTCCGCTTTCAGGCTCTCCTGTTCACCAATCTGCTCCCGGATACTCGCCACCGCTTCAGCCAACAGATTGGCAACCAGCCGCAAAAATTCGAGATCCTTGTCCAATTTGGATTTTTCGGCGGCGGGGCGATCAATACTGATGGTCCCAATGACCTGTCGATGATGAATGATCGGCACACAAATGAAAGCAACACGCCCCCCTTTTCGGGTTCGGGTCCGATTCAGAAAACGCGGATCCTGACTGATATCAGGCACAATCTCAGGCATCCCGCTCTTGGCAACTGTCCCGGTAATACCCTCCCCAAAACGGTATTGCCCCCGTTTATGTTCTTCAGGCGTCATTCCTCGAACGGCTTCAATGACAAAAACATCCGTATCCGGTCGCCGCAGAGTCAAAGTTCCAAAGGATAAACCCATATCCTTTTCCAAAATATCGAACACTTCCTGCAAGAGGGCCGAAATGTCACGACGATGGGCCACCGCCTGGGATATCCGATAAAGGACGCTTAACTCGATGATTTCACGTTTTTCCATGATGGGCTCCAAATTGAATGCTATTCATATCAAACCCCATCCGGCGATTCAAGACTGTCACGTCCTGATTACCACTGTTTTCTTGGCTTGAGCATCACACAGGAGAGTCGTAGTCTTTCGCCATGTTTGACCTAAATACCTATCTTGACACTCGACGACAGTCCATTGAAGCGGAACTGAACAGGATGATGCCTGCGGAAACAACCCGTCCCACCGTTCTCCATCGCGCCATGCGTTACTCCGTCATGGCGGGCGGCAAACGCTTGCGCCCCATTCTCTGCATGGCTGCCTGTGAGGCAGTGGGGGAACGTTCAGAGGCCGCCTCTTTATCGGGAATTGCCATTGAAATCCTGCATACTTACACTCTGATTCACGATGATCTTCCCTGTATGGATGATGACGCACTCCGGCGCGGACGGCCAACTTCCCATGTAGTCTTCGGCGAAGCCAACGCCCTCCTCGCCGGTGACGCTCTACTCACGCTGGCCTTCGAATGGCTCGCTCAAATCAAACCGCCTTCCCCCTACCATGCCAGCCAGTTAGTCTTGGAACTCGCGACCGCCTCCGGTAGTCAGGGAGTCATTGGAGGACAGGTCGAAGACCTTGCCGCAGAAGGCCGGGAGGCCGACGCAGATCTTGTGGACTACATTCACCGCCATAAAACCGCTGCGCTGATACGCGCCTCCGTTCGGATGGGCGGGATTTGCGGCGGCGCCTCACCCGCCGCCTTGAAAGCCCTCACCCGATATGGTGACTGTGCAGGCCTCGCTTTCCAGATCGCCGACGACATCCTGAACGTAACCGCCACCGCAGAACAACTGGGCAAACCCGTAGGCAATGATGAGAAATTGAAAAAATTGACCTATGTGGCCGTTCACGGACTGGAGGCCAGCCGCCAGAAGGCCCAGACATTGATCACCCAAGCCGTTGACGCCATTCGGTCCCTTCCCGGTGATCCGGCCCCATTAATCGCACTGGCAGAATATACTGTCAAACGTGCCTGGTAACACCCTATGGAGACTCAAGTCACCATTTACCGCCGACCCGTTCCTTACACCGAGGGACTCCGTCTACAAGAGCAATGGGTGGCGGAACGCCAGGCTGACCAGATCCCCGACCGCCTGATCTTATTGGAACATACCCCCGTGATCACACTTGGGGTCCGGGCAAAAAATGAGCATATCCTTCTTTCCAAAGAAGCACTAGCAAAGCGCGGAATTGAACTTCATGAGACGCCACGGGGCGGGGATGTGACTTATCATGCACCGGGGCAACTCATTCTCTACCCCATTATGAAGCTCACCGGCCTCGAAGCCGATGCCCATGCCTTTGTCGGTAAACTGGAAGAAATCGCCATCCTGACAGCAGACGCCTTTTGCGTAAAAGCCTTCCGGCGAAAAGGGAAAACAGGAGTCTGGACCGATCAGGGAAAATTGGCAGCCATCGGCGTCCGGTTTAAAAAATGGGTTTCATCCCATGGCATGAGTTTCAATGTCAATGTTGACCTTGGAGGATTTGACGCCATCGTCCCTTGCGGGCTTTATGGCGAAAAAGTAACCTCTTTGAAGATAATCCTGAAAGAACAATGCCCGACGATACAAGAAGTCAGGGCCGTCATGATGCGTCATTTTGAACGTGTTATGAACCGGACGGTAGTGATGTCCTAACCTGCTGCCAACCAGCCGTCATCAGTCGCACCCGTCCGGAATCAGACATTCTGCCGCTCAGACATAAGTGAGAGATGCCGGCGGCGTTTCGCAGTCCTTTGCCGGCCGTATCCTTGAGTTCTTTCAGCTGAATGCCCTGTGCCAGCGCGACCGCCGGAAAATCCATTTGAAACCGTTGCTCACGCGGCGACCCGGTATATTTTGAGACCGCCAAATTGATCGGATCTTGAATGGGGCCTTCCAATCTGCAGCAAAACTGATCGCCGGGTAAAGGCCGATACGGGGGTGCCACCACCAGGCGGGTATTGAACTGATAAGTCTGGTTGCGACTATCATCCGCCGTACATTCCAAGCCCAGCCTAGAAACATCTACAGACAACGGTGAGTAAGGATAAAACGGATCTACATCCCAACGGCCGTACCACAAATCAGGCGTCAGTGGAAAATGGACCTCCCGCCGCGTCCGTGCCGAACGGGACGTGGAGTTCACAACTCGATTTACCCGCACAGGAATACTGCTGCTTTCCACACCGTTCTCTAGCCACTGGTGGGCAAATACCATGGCCTTAGGCGACGTGAGGGCGGTCGCCGGTAGCTGGGCAGTAAATACCCCCGCCTTCAGAACCGCAGGAATAGGCTGCCAGAAATAATCCGGCCCGACGCCCTTTCCGGCAGCTACAAAAAACTTGGCTGATTCCGCGCCTGCCAATTGCGGACTCCGTACAACCAAACCGGACATCCGCTTCACCACTTCAAGCTGCGTCGCTTGCGGGAAAGCTCTCCCCCGGAGATGATGATCAAGCCAAGACAGGATGGTCGGGTTCAAGGCGGCCACACCATGACTGATATGCGGAGCGAAGGCACAACGGTGCCGACTGTCGAGCTTCCCGGCCAATTGACGGTAAGTATTCATCCAACCAAAAAAGTCATTGGTACCATTGATAAACAAAACCGGGGCATGCTGAGAGTGGGCATAATTTTCAGGATGAAAGAGTTCAAACCAGCGTTTTTCATCAAACCCACCAAACCGCTTTACCTCATCCCGGAAATAACAAGAGGCCTGCCCCGGTGTGATGCCGCAGCCATAAATGGCAATGGCCGCCTTGAGCCGGTCGTCCACCGCATTAAGCAACCATGTCTGAAGACCACCCCAGGAGATCCCGAATTCACCAAGCCGTTCCCCGTCCACCTTGGGATGGGCAACCAGTAAGTTCAGACATTGACGAGCAGCATTCAGCGCCCGAATCAAATAGGATTCATCCGGCGTCACTGCAGAATAGCGAACGTCAGACTCCGGCCACCGCGTGACATGTTCCCTTTCTTCAAAAGGACCAGTCCAATCAAAACTGATCGCGGCATAACCGTACCTCACTAGAGCTTCCACCAGGTGAGGCCAGGCACTCTGCCCGCCGCCATGATAGTGGAGAACACCGGGAAACGGCCCCTGCCCCAACGGAATCCCCAGCACCGCATAGACCGGCACTTCCCCGCCGTGACTAACTTCCGAACGAAAATAGAAGGCGGTAAACTGGCCCGCCTCCGTAGTCCATTCACGTACAGTCCGAAGCACCCGGCCATCACCCGTACACATCCGGGAGTTGATAATTTCAGCCAAATCGGAATTCATGCTGATTAGATCCCCGCAGCCTTATTTTTCAGCTTCAGCTTGAGGAAGTCCATATACCGGCCCCAGTCGGCGCGTGAAAGAAAGTGTCCTCCGGAGCGAAGGTGGTAACCGATATTGCCCTTTGTCAGTATTGTTCCCGGGCTCGGAAGCTCGTCCGGGGTAACCAGACCTTTGTGTCCGAGCAATTCCCATACCGGTGATGCGGCATAGGCCGCCAGGAATTCGCTCTCGGGGTCGGCGCCCTTATCCAGTTCCGCGCTGCCAATCGCAAGCAGACGGGGGGCGATCAGGGCAAGAAGCATATGTTGGTCGTAGGGAAGCTGATCCTCGCATCCGATGAATGACAGATACTGCGGACAGAACCAGTCCCACGAACCACAGCGCCTGAAATCATCCACACGTTCTCCGGTTCCATGCTTGGCAATCGCCGCACCGCCGAACCCGGAGTTGTTTGAAATTGCCGCCCAGAAACGTTCATCCTGCGCACCACACCAAAGTGCTGTTTTGCCAAGACGGGAGTGTCCGACCACAGCAACACGTTCGGAATTGATCTCAGGCAGAGTGGCCAAGTAATCGTATACGCGACTTGCACAGTATGCCCACATACCGATTTTACCCCACTCGTTGGATTTGCGCTCACCGCGTATATACAACTTCGCCAACCCGTCCGAGTAGTCCCCACCAAGATTGTCGTTGACCGCATCCTTGTAGCAGAGGATCGCCAGCGCGAATCCGTTATCCGTTATTTCCTCAATAGGAACGTATTTATCAGGACAATTATTACTGAAGGCAAGATGCAGGAAAACAGGCAGCGGTTTGTCACTTTTCGGCACAAAGAGGTCTATAGGGAAAGTGCAGTCGCCCGCCGGAGTATCAAAAATTATGTCAATGTGGCGTTCCATCACCTTGCCTGCGTACGCGTTCACAGACTCGAACTTCACCCTACCTGACACCGATTCCGGCGGCGCAGGCGTATAACCGTAGAGGTTTTCGCGTAGTATTTCAAACAGCTCGGCTCGTCGTTTTCCCCAATTATCTGCAATGACCTCACTCCCGTCGCTGAGGGTGAGCAGCGGGATAAGCTCACGGGAATCAAGTACCTTTTTTAAAACCGGCATAATCAACAACCTCCTGATCCTACACCCCTCCCTTGATCATGCTCAGGCTGATTCCCCGAGTGCCAACAAAATTTGCCGGGCGACGAAAGCATTTCCCGCTTCGTTCAAATGACAGGTGTCCGCCGTCAAGATTCCCAACTCCTGGTTTGAGGGATTATGGCTTTCCAGATGATCCTTAAACATCTGACGAAGATCGCAAACGGGAACAGCCAGCTTGGCCGCAACCTGACGGCTCAGCCCTGAATATTCTTCCAGCATGGCATCCAACGGATTCGCTCCGTTTTTCTTTTCACCGATCACGCTTGGCGTACAAAGCAACACACGAACCCCGGTTTTTTGGATTCGGGAAAGTACATCCGTCAACCCACTCACATAACGATCTTTGGGTGTTCCATCGTTCGACAGGGAGTGCCAAACATCATTGATGCCGATATAAACAACCACCACTGTCGGTTTTCGGGATAACACATCCTTTTCCAGGCGCGCTTGAATATCCGGCACTTTGTGACCGCCGATCCCGGCATTAATGATCTCTATTCCCCAAGCCGCATGCCGGGTTTCCATCGCCTGCTTGATCAGGCTGACATACCCCTTGGGGTCCGCACCCTGTTGTGTAATGGAATCACCTAGAAAAACAATACGATCCTTGGATTTCAAACCCATTTTATTAACCTTTGGGGCCATACCAACTTTTCCTTTCACACCGATTATTTCAATATTGCTCAGCGATATTATTTAAAATGCAGCGGCAATAATGTCATAGAAAAGTCTACGAAACACGTAAAATCCACAGAAACGCTTTCTCTTTTTTTGGAACTTTTTTTCGTTGCATTCAGGCGCATGGCACCGCATCCTTCCCCTTCAAACCAAATCAAACAGGAGTTTTAGATGACACAAAAGCTTTGCAAAAAAGACTATGAACAGCAGGTTGCCTCCACCCGGGATCGTCGCATGCAATGGTGGCGGGAAGCCCGCTTCGGCATGTTCGTCCACTATGGCCTCTATGCCCTAGTCGGGCGAAACGAATGGGTGATGGCCCTTGAGAACATGCCCATCGACGCATATGAAAAGCTGGCCAATAATTTCCAGCCCAAACCCGGTGCCCCGCGGGAGTGGGCGGCCTTGGCGAAAAAAGCCGGCATGAAATATATGGTCTTGACCACCCGGCATCATGAAGGCTTCAGCCTGTGGGACTCCAAGGCCAACCCCTACAACTCCGTCAATTTCGGTCCGAAACGCGACATCGTCAGAGAGTTTGTCGATGCCTGCCGTGAATACGGCCTGGGTATCGGATTCTATTCAACGCTCATGGACTGGCATCATCCGGACAGCTGGCGCTGTGCCTTCGACACTGAGGCCCGCAGACGCTTTAACGCCTACCTCCGAGCCCTCAACACGGAACTGCTGACCCAATACGGGAAAATCGACATCCTCTGGTATGATGTCGCACAGCCCATGGAGTCCTGGGAGGGTTGGGATTCACTGGAGATGAACCAGCACTTGCGCTCACTGCAGCCCGACATCCTCATCAATGATCGCAGTTGTCTGCCCGAGGATTTCGGCACACCGGAAGGGCACCTCACCGCCGCTGACCGCGACTGGGAAGCCTGCATGACTTTCAATGACATCAGTTGGGGGTATGTGGACAGCAAACAAGCGGCCCCCTACAGTTACACGCCCCAGCGCATTATCAAAATGCTCAACACCTGCGCCTATGGCGGGGGGAACCTGCTGCTCAACATCGGCCCCGCCCCCGATGGCTCGGTTCCGGCTGAAGCGGTACAACCGCTGATCACCGTAGGGAATTGGCTAAAGGAAAATGGCAAAGCTGCCTATGGTCGACTGACCAAAGGCAAAGGTTGGGGAGAGTTCACTTTCTCGGGTAACGGAGTGACGGCCGCTTCATATGACGGCAAATCGGTCTATCTCTGGAATTGGATTTGGCCCACCACTGGCGAAATGACCATCGGCGGATATCGGAATGCCCCCAAAGCAGTACGCCTGCTCAAGGACGGTACCCCGCTGAAGTTTGAACACAAAGGCCACAGGATCCTCCTGAAAGACCTGCCCAAGTCAGCTCCCGACGCTCACGCAGGTATAACCGTCATCGAAATGGAATTCGGAACACAGCCTGAATTCCTTTTCTGCAGCTACTACCCGCAATTACACGCCGGCAGGGATATCACCGGCGGAAACAGACTATAAACGTTCCTGCACCAAGTGAGGGATATGATCGCCCGTGCCCATGGGGCATGGGTGATAAGCCCCAAATTCAGTCAAGAGACTTACGTAAATATCGGGAAGTCTTGCGGAGGGGAAGTGCTCACGGTTTTGTCCGATTCCCCACTACGAAGGCGCTTGATTTTCTGCCCGCCCTGGCGGCAGAGGAAGTAAATACCGAGAATGATTTCGGCGTCTTGATGCTTCGTCCCCCATTCGTTCCGTAGGATATAGAGGTACCAGAAACCGACCCCGAAACGCTGGTCACGCCAGACAATATCCTGCACCGCCGCCTTGGCATCACTACCGAACTCCACGCCATAGGCCAGTGCGGACAAGGTGAAAGCCGCATCGAAAAGCTGCACAGCACAAACATCGAGAGTGCCTTCTTCATAGGAGCCCCTGATCTTTGTGAGCCGCTCGCAAAGTGCCCGGCCGGCAGACTCGAACCGATCCCGTGCCCCTTCTTGGACATCCTTGGCAAGATCCTCCAACAGATTATCAACTTCGCAACAACGCCTTTTCCCCTCCCGAGTGATGACCCGATAACACTCCTCAGGTTCTCCCAGGAGATCACCTACGGCCACCGCCAGAGATTGCCGGAGCACCGGGTTGCAGGTGGAGCGCAGGTGGGGAAGGATTTCATGGATGGCCGCAAGTTCGCCCAGACGGGACAAGGCCTCACTGGAAGCGGAGACCGTTTTGGAATCACTGCTTTTCTGAAGCAATTCCAAAAGAGGGGCGGCGGCACGGCGATCACCCAAAGTTCCCAGCGTGCGGGCCGATTCGGCCCGGGTCTCCTGATCCGGATCGGAGAGTTTACGGATTAGGGGATCGACGCTACGTGGATCCTTAACCTGCCGCAGGGCACGGGCAATCTCCGGTCCAAGATCGGAATGGGGATCATCCAACTCGGCAAGAAGCGCGTTGATTGCCTCAGGCGAACCCAGACTGCCTAAAGCACTGGCGGCCTCCTCCCGGACATCCGCCGATGGATCATCGAGTTTCTCTACCAGATCATTAACCGCAATGGTGATGCGATTTTCGCCGATCTCCTTGACCGCACGAGCACGCCTGATGCTGGTTACATCCGCCCCCATCGTATAGATACTGAAAATATTGGAGAGCAAACGGACGGGATTCACAACGAAAATACGCGAAACCGCCGTGGCCACCGATAGATCTTGACGTTTGGGCGGCAAACAAGCCAGAAGCGGTATCGCCACCAACCAGGCGATAACCACGTGAATGGCTAGCAGGACATGGTTGAAATGGAACTGCGCCCCCGTAGGCATGATCCAATGGACATTAAATCCATCCACCAGGTCAACCACCTTACCGCCAAAAAGGCTGGCAAGACAGCAACTCATGCCGATCAAGGTAAAATAGATTGCCATGGACATGGTGCGCCCTTCCTTGGGCATGTATTCACCATAGAGAGTTATCAGTGCCACGCCGACTCCGGAGTAAGCCCAACTGCAGCAGAAAGCACCGATGATCAAAAGCCAGATGGCTTGAGGCATATGCAATTGTGCCAGCCAGGGCAAATGACTGGCACACCCCGCCATCGCCCAACCAAGTCCAGGGATGCCAGCCGTCAGGGCTTCAATGCCAATCACATCCGGTTTAATGAAAAACCAGGGGACCACGCCAATTAATGGTCCGGCAAACATGGTAATAAGGCCAAAAGTACGTGCCCCCACCCGGTCAACGACATACCCGATGAAAAAACCAGACAGGATGAAACCCAGTTGGCCACTCAAAATCCACCATGATATATGCGAATAAGTACAGCCATAAAACCGTTTGACCGCGATCTGGTTGAAGCCACCAAGTATGGCACAGGAAAAAAACCAAGCCGCGCCAGACAGGGCAAAAAGGCGGAACTCCCGGCTTTTGATAGGTTCCGAAACAGACTGCCAGAAAGCGGCCACGCGCTTGGTCGACTGCGGTTTCGGCTCCGGCACCCAGATATAAAGTAGCGCTTCCACCAACCCGGCAACGGAGCCAATCGCAAAAACAATCACGAAACCAGTATAATGTCCTCCCGAAGAGGCCTTCGCAGGGCTGAACCAATCCAGCAGATAGCCGGCAGCCGCAGTGGAAAACAGCAGAAAAATTGTAGAGATGCAGTTAAACAAACTCCAAAAACGGCCGCGCTCCTTCTCAGGCACAAGATCAACCACCCAGCTGTTCCAAGGGGCACAGGCCGCCTGACCAAGAATGCTACTGATCGCCAGAACGACAATGATGACGACGGCGGCCGTTTCATTCCCACCTCTGACCAGCAGAGGAATCAAGGTGAGGGAAAGCCAGAGCGCATTGCTAGCCAGCTTGGTTTTGACAGTAAATCGCCTGCGTTCCGAAAGCCGGTTGACTAAATAGGCGGCAGGCAGTTGTATCAGGGAAGAAAACTGCTGCGCCGCCGCCAGAACACCAATCATCAGACCGGAGACGCCAAGGTACTCGAAAAGCATGGTCAGCGAGATAGCCTGCGTGAAACCACGGAAAAGAGTGGCCATGCAGTTGGCGACGATCACGAGTTTCAGCCCGGCATGAACCTCACGGTCGGTGAGACGTGTACCGTCGGGCTTGAAAGAAACTGTCTTCATTTTGAGACACCACGTAGCCGCTACTTGAGCCTACAGGCAACCATGTCACTCCCGCACTTGGCCATCCCCGGTAATAACGTATTTGTAGGTGGTCAGTTCCTCGAGCCCCATCGGACCGCGACAGTGCAGCTTATCGGTACTGATACCGATTTCCGCGCCCATACCAAATTCAGCACCATCCGTAAAGCGGGTGGAAGCATTGACATAAACCACGGCGGACCCCACATCATGGGTAAATTCTTTTTGGGCCTCTTCACTGTTCGAAATGATGGCATCAGAATGGTTAGAGCCGTATTTATTGATGTGCTCAATGGCCGCCGTCACCGAGGAAACCACTTTGACCGCCAGAATCAAATCCAGATACTCCGCATACCAGTCGTCCTCTGTCGCCGGTTTCATGGTCGACACTAAGGCGCGCGCCGCCTCGTCTCCACGGAGTTCAACCTTCAACTCCACCCCGAGTCGCTGGGCAAGAATAGGCAGGAACTTAGCCGCAACGGCCTCGTGCACCAGAAGCGTTTCCATCGCGTTACAAGTGCCCGGCCGCTGGCACTTGGCATTTTCACAAATCTTCAAAGCTTTTTCCAGATCGGCTGTTTCGTCAACATAGGTGTGACACACGCCCTTGTAGTGCTTGATCACAGGGATACGCGCCTGCTCCACCACGGCGCGAATGAGACTCTCGCCACCCCGCGGAATAGCCAGATCCACCAATCCTTCTAACTGCACCAATTCCTTGACGGCCTCACGATCCGTGGTGGAAACCCACTGAATCGCATTCTCCGGCAGGCCTGCTTTGGCACCACCCGCCTGTAAAGACTGCACAATCGCCCCATTGGATTGCAGGGACTCTTTGCCGCCTCGTAATATGACCGCATTGGACGTCTTGAAACACAACCCAGCCGCATCTGAAGTCACGTTCGGGCGCGCTTCATAAATGATGGCAATCACGCCTATGGGGACGCGAACTTTAACAATCTCCAAACCATTCGGGCGAATCCAGCGACTGATCACCGTACCAACCGGATCCTTGAGACCGGCCACTTCACGTAATCCCTTGGCCATGCCATTGATGCGTGAATCTGTCAGGGAGAGCCGGTCAATGATCGCCGCCGTCATCCCCGTCGCTTTGGCCGCCTCCACATCCAAGGCATTCGCCTTTTTGATGGACTCGCGCTGAGCTTCAACTTCATCGGCCATGGCCAACAGAATGGACATCTTCTTCCGTGCGGGCAACCATGCCAGCTTTCTTGAAGCGACTAACGCTTTCTGGCCCATCATCAACATTTCTTCATGAAGACCCATAGATACCGCCTTCTCAATGCTTATAAAGATGCCACCACAAAAGTTCCAACATCCAACCCTTGCACCACTCGGGTAATGGTTCCCGCTTTCCGGCCATCTGCAATCACGACATGGCAACCCGCCTGGGCAGCCAGCTTGGCCGCATGTAATTTGGAGCCCATGCCCCCTTTTGAAAGAGCGTTTTTCTGACCAGTGACCAGCGCCAGTGTTTTCTTATCCACCTTTTCCAGGTAGGAAACCCGGCGGGTTCTTCCATTGGCACCGGGAGCACGAAGCCCATCCACCGTGCTTAAAATAATCAGAAGATCTGCACGGATCATGCGCACTACCAAGGAGGCCATGAAATCGTTGTCACCCAGCTTGATATCCGCACGGATTTCCTCATCTGCCACAACATCATTTTCATTCACAATCGGGATGACCTTGTGCCGCAACATGTTCTCTATAGTACGTCGGGCATTCGTCAGGCGAATCTTGTGATTGAAGTCATCATGAGTCAACAGCACCTGCCCCACTTTACAGCGCTTTGCCGAAAACAGCTTATCATAGGTAGCCATCAACCGGCTTTGTCCCACCGCCGCGGCCATTTGAAGATCCGGCAGTTCGGTCGGACGCAAGGACATACCCAGAGCCTCCATACCCGCCCCAATGGCACCCGACGTCACCACCAGAACTTCAACGCCCGCCTGGCGCAATTTCGCCATTTCATCGACCAATGCCTTAATACGGCGATGTTCCGGACGCCCCGTTTTCTGCACCAATACGCGACTACCAATCTTCACAACCACCCGACGCACGTCGGCAATACTCTGCCTCAACTTCAGTGATTCATTCATAACCAAAACCACTCCTTCAATAATCTTCACGAACGAAGGCGGAATTTATACAACAAATTCACTATTTCTGTCGAGCCGCCGCCCATTTAAAGAAATTACGCAGAACCTTAAACCCGTCAGGATAACCTTCACAGGCCTCTTCAGGATGAAACTGCACCCCATAGAAGGGTTTAGCCCGGTGCCGGAAGGCCTGCACCTTACAGGCAGAGCTGCTGGCCAATACCACAACCTCATGTCCAATCTCCTTGATCTCGCTCCGGTGGAACTGCTGCACACGGATGGTCTTGCCTAGTCCCTCAAACAGTGGATCTTTCTGCAAAACGGTTACGGGATAAACACCCCACTCTTTGTATTCCCCTGGGTGATACTTGGGATTATGATCAGCCTCATCCTCTCGCATCAAATGCATGAGCCCCAAGGTACAGCCAAAAAACGCCGCCGCCAATTGATGGCCCCCGCAAATCCCCAACTGCGGAACCGCTGAGGTCATCACCACTTGCCGGTAGTTACGGGTCTGCTGAACGTCGTAATCTTCAAAAGGCGTGGAGGCGCCGCTATAGACAATCGCCCATGGACGCAGAGTGGACAGCAGCTTTAAACTCACTTGCTTGTAATGGATCATCAAACACAGGTCACCGCCAGCTTCTTCCAAAGTCAAGCGCTGACGATGCCAGTTGCCCGACAGATACTTTTCCGCTGTTTCCATTATCACATACAAAATCATGTCCGTTTTTCTCCTTATTGACAGGGCGAAACGAAGTATAGATTATGCAGTACATGTACCCATTTGACCAGAAATTAGGGAAAGCGATCATCGCCACTTTATTCTATTTCGCGATCGGATTACCCACCTTTTCCGCCACGCCCCTGTTTGCCCGCTTTTCCACAGACCGCACCACCATCCATGCAGGCGAAGCATTTCAAATCACCTTGGCCATTTATGTTTCGGGTGAAACCCTGGCCCCCCAAATTTCAACTGATGCGTTTCCCTCACCCGACCAGTTACAACTCTATCCATTTCAAGAGCTTCCCAATGAAACCACCACCCTTGACGGCCTCTCTTACGAAATCCGGAAATTCCGAGCTTGGGCACGGGCACCCCAAGCCGGTTCGATTACCGTAGCACCCCATCTGATGGGAATTTTCATCCAAACCACCCGTTCTTTTTTCATGACGCAAGAATCACGACGATCCGTCAATATTCCTGTCGAAACGCTGGCGATCTCCATCAATCCTCTTCCCATAGCAGAACGCCCGGCAGACTTCTCCGGACTCGTAGGGCGGTTTTCTTTTTCCGTTTTGCCAGTACCACTCAATGTTGCCTTGGGAGATTTAATCACGGTCACCTTCACCATTGAGGGAGATTTGTTACCGGACACCTATTTGAAGCCAAGTATTTCATCACTCCCTGAGCTCAAGGTCTACGAGTTGAAACCGGTTGCTGGCGAAAGTACCCCTACCCGCCAGATCTTCAGCCAGACAATTGTCCCGACCAACAGTAACCTCATCGCCATTCCGACCTGCTCACTGAGCTTCTATGACACCCGGGAAATGCGCTACAAGACACTCACCGCCGGCCCTTTCCCCATCCGTTACCACGCCGAACGCGTTCCTGTTCAAGCTGTATATTCACCCACTCAAACCACGGCCAAAGCGGGAACGACCAATGCCCATGAACTCATGCCCCACTCCGAAAGCCGCACCCTTTGGGCCCATCTCTGGCAACGACTAAGGCATGAGGAATCGGCCACCCTCACCGGGATAAAAGAAATTCAAGTGTATTTGGCCCCATCCGAATCTTCACAAAAACTCTTTTCCCTGAAGCCTGGTGCCTCCGTTACCCTCGGGGCAACCAACGAAAGCTGGATTTATATTTCTACACCAGACGGTATGGGCTGGATCCCCACAACGGCGATTAGCCCTTGATAAATGTGCCTTCGTTCAGTTCTCTGCGGGTGACTTCCAATTCTTTCTCAGTATTCATTACAATCGGTCCATACCAGGCCACGGGTTCACCTAGCGGTCTGCCCGAGACTTGAAGAAAACGTACACCAACATGACCCGCCGTAATCACAAGACCATCCCCCTCACCAAACAGAACGGCTTGGAGGTCATTAAAACCGGATCTGAAAAACAGGCGGTTTGGAGTCATTTTCGCCTTAGTTTTCTAGGAAACTCGAAAATTGAGTCCAGCCGGTTGGACTGCCGAAATGGCTAGTAACGTCATGGGTGAGCGGCCTAATGACCTGAACCCGCCTGCCTAAAGAATCGTACCGGTAGGTTTCCAGCACCACGCCATTACTGCTGACTTGCGTGAGCTGGTAAGCACCATCCCATTTGAGCCCCAGTTTCCTGCTCGTGCTGAATTGCAGATTCGTTACGTTCCCAGCCAAATCATGCTACACCAGCGTTCCGGAGCCGAAGTTTGTCAGGATGTTTCCCGCCGCGTAACTGTAGAGATTCGTTACGCCATTCGTAACCGCCGCCGTGCGGTTTCCGGCTAAATCATAATTCCACGACGCAGTATAGGTCAGCCCGGTGCTGGCGTACTGTTTCTCGGAAAGGAGCCTATCCAAAGAATCGTAGGTATTGGTATACCCGCAGGCATAGGACAGTTGGCCGTCCGCGGTCCAAATAACGTGACTTCCCTTTGCCCCATTCATCACGAACAGCAAGCGCCCATCTGCACCGTAGTAATTCGTCACTACCG
>Ga0073936_10003901_pt1 | contig 20996 bp, 26 predicted proteins | sample AliMusrvi5mmetaG_FD_87041 | JGI IMG/M metagenome (GOLD analysis project Ga0073936, IMG submission 87041) | Freshwater lake bacterial and archeal communities from Alinen Mustajarvi, Finland, to study Microbial Dark Matter (Phase II) - Alinen... | ecosystem: Environmental > Aquatic > Freshwater >... | reverse complement strand
GGCCTAGGCCGGTGGAGAAAATCACAAAGAGCAGAGCGGCCACGGTCAGCGCGAGGAAGTTGCCTTTGACTGGCACATGAAAGACGGAAATTGCCAGCAGCGTCATTAGGCCGAAGTTGAGCATCGCCAGCACGACGTATGGCAGTTGCTTGCCCAGCAGGAATTCGCTGCGTGTGACCGGCGTGACGTAGAGATTGATGATTGAACCCAGCTCTTTCTCTCGCACGACCGAGAGCGCAGCCAGCATCGCGGGGATCATCAGCAGGAGCATCGGGATGACGGCGGGCACCATCGCAGGCAGACTCTTCACGTCAGGATTGTAGCGATACCGGGTTTCGATGGTGCTCAAGCTCACGGCGCTCTGGCCGAGCCGGCGCGTGGCCATATCCAACAGCCAGCCCTGGTGCATGCCTTGCACATAGCCGCGCACGGTCTCGGCGCGTCGCGGCATCGCTCCATCCACCCAGGCACCGATCTGCACGGAGTCGCCCCGGGCCACGTCGCGCGCAAAACCTGGAGGTATCTCGACGGCCAGTGCGAGTTCGCCAGCGCGCATCCGTCGATCCAGTTCCACATAGTCGTTAAGCGGCGGATGTTCAACGAAGTAGCGCGAACCGGAGAGATTGAGCGCGTAGTTCTGACTCAACGTGGTCTGGTCGCGATCCAGCACGGCGTAACTTAGGTTCTCGACGTCGAGACTGATACCGTAGCCGAAGACAAACATGAGAATACCAGTTCCCAGCAAGGCCATGGTGGCGCGTACCGGATCATGTTTAAGCTCGAGCGTTTCTCGCAGGCTGTAACTCCAAGCTCGGCTGAGGCTGAAGAGTCTTCTTCGCGTTGGCATGATGATTGGCGCAGTCGCTGGGCTGGGCAGCGTGACTTCCTCAAGCGGCCTTTCATCTTTTGCGTTGGCATCCTTAAGATAGCTGATGAAAGCTTCTTCCAGCGTTGCAACTCCGCGCTGACGCACAAGTTCAGCGGGGACGTCGGTGACCAGGACTTTGCCGGCGTGCATCAGCGAGATGCGGTCGCAACGTCCGGCTTCATTCATGAAATGAGTGGAGATGAAAACCGTGACTTTGTCGTTACGCGCCAAATCAATCATCAATTGCCAGATGCGGTCGCGCGCGATTGGGTCCACGCCCGAGGTCGGCTCGTCGAGAATCAGCAGCTCCGGTTTGTGAACCATCGCGACGGCCAATGACAGGCGTTGGCGAATGCCTAGCGGCAAGTTGTCAGGCATCGAGTCCACCTCGTTAGCGAGACCAAAGCGCTGCACCATTTCACTGACACGTTCCGGAATTACCGCGGCCGGGACAGAAAACAAACGCGCGTGCAGCACGAGGTTCTGGCGCACTGATAATTCCGAATAGAGTGAGAACGATTGCGACATGTAGCCCACGCGCCGACGGGTGGTTAGATCGCTGGCATTGACCTCGTGGCCGAGCAACGCTGCGTGGCCCTTATCAGCCGGCAACAGGCCGGTCAGCATTTTCATCGTCGTGGACTTGCCGCACCCATTGGAACCGATGAACCCAAATATTTCGCCGCGGCGAATGCGGAAACTCGCGTGATCAACGGCGACAAAATCACCAAAGCGCTTGGTAAGATCAGTGGCCTCGATGGCGATCTCGGCGTCACTTTCGTCGCCCAACGGCGGGATCGTGACTTCGTGATAACCGCGCCGTGCCTCTTCGGGTAGCAAGGCAATGAACGCCGCGTCGAGTGACCTGCTATCGGTGCGAGCGAGCAGGTCGCCAGGTGTGCCGGTGGCCAAAATTATGCCTGCATCCATCGCCACCAACCAGTCGAAACGCTGCGCCTCGTCCATATAGGCGGTGGCAACGATCACACTCATGCCTGGGTGCTGGTCGCGGATGTGTTTGATCAAATCCCAAAACTGCGCCCGCGCCAGCGGATCGACGCCGGTGGTGGGTTCATCGAGAATCAACAGGTCTGGGTCGTGGATCAGCGCGCAGCACAAACCCAGTTTCTGCTTCATGCCGCCGGACAGTTTGCCCGCTGGACGCGAGAGAAACGGAGTCAGGCCCGTGCTGCGCGTCAGCTCGTCAATGCGACGGCGACGCTCGGGCGCGCTGTGGCCGAACAAGCGACCGAAGAATTGCAGGTTTTCCTCAACTGACAAAGTTGGGTAAAGATTCTTGCCCAACCCCTGCGGCATGTAGGCGATGTGCGGGCAAACCCTTTCTCGGTGAGCCGTGCTCGCCATGTCACCGCCGAGCGCTTCCACACGTCCCTGCTGAAAGGCGCGCGCCCCGGCAAGCAGCGATAACAGACTCGACTTGCCCACACCATCCGGTCCGATTAATCCGACCATGCGTTCCGCCGGAATGTCCAGGGTGACGCCCGCCAGCGCGACGGTTTTGCCGTAGCGCAAACTGACATCAATCAGGCGGGCGACCGGCGTGCAACTAAGTTGCTCCGGATTCATTCCGGCACTTTGATCGCCAAGTTCGCCGGCCATTGTGCTTTCTCATCTAGTTTGAGCCACGCCACGCCCGGCAGACCTGTCTTTACCACTTTCAGATTGTCCTGTAGCAGCTTGTGACCGAACTGCGCTTTGACGCGGAACATCAACTTCTGCCGTTCACTGGCGGTCTCCACCGTCTTGGGTGTGAACTGCGCGACACTGGCGACATAGGAGACTTTCGCGGGAATCACATACTGCGGCGCGGCATCGAGGATGACGCGCACCTCGCCACCCAGTAACACTCTGCCAACAGCCGTCTCCGGCAGAAAAAAAGTAAGATAAACATCGCTGAGATCAACGAGGTTCAAAACCTTGCCGCCGGCTGCCAAAACTTCGCCGGGCTGAGCGACTCGATATTGCACACGGCCATCACGCGGTGACTTAAGTTGACTGTCAGCGATGTCGGCTTCGACGCGGGCAATGGTGGCTTCGCTCGCAGTCACACCGGAGTTCGCCCCGGCGACTTGCGCCTGTGCAGCTTTGATTGCGGCTTGCGCCGCCGCCACCTGAGCTTGCGCTGTGGTGACGGCTGCTTCGGTTCCATGCAGCGTGGCGCGGTCGTCGTCGAGTTCCTGCATCGTGGCTATACCGTCTGTCGAGAGGATTTTGGTACGTGTAAACCGTCGTTGCGCGGCATCGAGTTCGCTGGAACGCTGACTCACCACAGCCTGGGCGGCGGCAGTGTCACTTTTACGCGCGGCCACCTGCGCCTCGGCGCTGGCGACCGCAGTGACGGCCTGCTGTGACTGTGCCTGCGCTTCGTCCCGTTGCGCGTCGAGCACATCGATCTGCATTTGCGCCAATGGCTGGCCGATTTTCACGAAATCCCCTTCGTTCACCAGAATCTCCTGCACGCGTCCGGCGAGCTTCGTTGCAACATCAATTTCCGTGGCTTCAATACGACCATTGCCGCTGACGAACCCTTCACCCGGGCCGGATGGTTTCATTTTCACCCAAGCGACGACCGCGATGACAGCGACGACGACAGCAATCCCCGCCCAAGGCAATAATTTCTTCCACCATGCTTTTGTCGGCTGCGCTTGAGCAGCGGGCGTAGCGGGCAAAGTTGCCGGTGAGTCAAGTGGACCTGTTGTCGAAGTTGCTTCGGCAGTCGGTTTGGCGGGCGGGGCATTCATGTAAGTGTGGGTTCGTGGTGGGATGCGGTCAGTCTGGCGAGCGCGTCAGGACCGACAGGTTCTTCGGGTTGCCATGGCAGCCAGGAATTGCGGTTGGATTGTGGCTTGACGACTTCGAGCAAGTAACGATGCTCAGCTTCCTCGCGGCCACCGCCACCTTTCTTGGCGTTCTCACAACTGAGATGGACTTCCACAGGGCTACTCCTCGAGTTGAGAGCGCGACGTGGCCACGCGCTGTGCCCTCGCAACACCACCAAGTTGCATGATGCGCTCGACGATCATGTCCGCATAGGAATTGACGCCGTCGTGCACCTGGTCGGAGAGTTCGTGCAGGCCGATGAAGCTCGGGCCTTTCACTTTCCAATGCGCCTGTTTCATCTGCGTTTGCAGATCCATGGCGGACGCCAACCGCTGGTTCATGAGCGTGTTCAGTTCCGACCGGCGTTTTTCTGAGATGTTGTTTTCGGTCCCATTAATCTTAAGTGGTTCCGCGAGTGGGCGGTTCATGGTGTTCATGTAACTGTGATCTTCGTTTTGTGTTTAGTGATTGGCTCGTCTGGCGCAATCAACCTGACCCGTCGGTATCCGCAAGTCTTTGCCTGAATACCGGTGGCGGTTTTGACCAAATTCTCCAACTCTGGTTGACTATGGTTAGTAAGGCCGCTCGTCTCCTAACCACATTGATGTGCTTGTTTACGCGAGTTCTCCTTCTTTCTCTAGCTAAAGGAGTGCCAGTCTGCCTTCTAGCATTCTAACCTCTTGTATCCAAGTAGATTAGAGCGTATTGGCGTGCCCTTTGGTGAGCGCTGAGGGAGGTGAATCCATTGCAATTTGCACGACCTCAGCCCCCGCACCGTGCATTTTGCAAAAGGGGGACAGAAGGTCTGGATTGGCTCGCTAGTGCTCAAGTTATTGCGTGGATTCGTCCGGCCGAGGCGATCCTGCTCTTCGGCCCCGGCGAGGCCAAGGGCGAGTTCAGGAGGCGTGTTGAGCGAGGCAAACTCGATCTGAGCATCATCTGCTTCGAAACGGCCGACTAGATGGCGGAGCGCCAAATCTAGCAAAAAGAAAGGCGTCACTGTTCAGCGGTGCGCACTGCCCGATCCCTCTGCCGAGGAAACAGGCGATGAGCACGAGCTGAGGCAAACTCCTGTGCCAATAGTCAACCCATGCACTTGAAAGGACACCTTCCTCCCTCCAGACGAGTTTCCGCGACAAACGAGTCTATTGGTTCGAATTGATGTCGCCGGAGTTTTTGATGGCGCGCAGCGGCCGCCAACCGAGACACACCGCGATCAGGTAACCCTCAACAGCGTCGCGGAAAGCACCACAATGATGAGTACGTTGAGCAGCGCGAGCGGGCTCCAGCATATTGATCGTGGTGGTCTCAAGTGGGTTTGCTACGGCGAACCCCCCGGCGTTGGCTGTGGCGCGGCAAAGATCTTGTGCAAGGTGAGGTGCGTGGGATTTCATGGGCAGGTCGTTTGCAGAACCTCAGTCAGATTTGGTGTGAGAGGGCTTCAAGCCCGACAGCGCACCCAGGATGCTCTTTTGCACCTCCGGATTGATAAGATTCCCCAGGTGCCCCCCCTGCTCGAAAACCGTTAATTGCCCCGGGGTAAACGTATCGCGGAGCCAGGCCAGGTCCTCGTCCGCCAGCAGAAAGTCGTTTTGATTGACGATGATGCGGATGTTGGGGTTGGCACGCAGACCGGCGGCGTAGTGCCGCAAACTACTGGCCTCCGCCAGCGCGTCGGGTGTACCTAATTCAATACCGCGGCACCAATAATAGGGAATCAAGAATCTCTGAAGGTAATCGTAGTATGAGTACTGGAGGATCTCCTGATACACTGGCGTCCGCCTCAATTTCCTGATCGGGTGTTCCAGGACTCCCTGGTTATTTCGCTGCTGGCTGCTGAAGATAGCGTCTCGCAGGATGAACCTAAAGGTCATGCCGATCAGAAACTTCGACTCGATGCCGCTGAAGGGCAACGACGTTTCGGGCGTGAGCGACGTCCTGCTCAAGGCCGCGACCTTTAAGAACGTGTTTTCGAGATTACCAGCTCGCTCCCCTGCAGGCCAGGCCAGCGGGGACTGGAAATACTCGTCCAGTTTTGACATGCCATAGAGCAAGCGGACCGGGGCATTGATGGCAACGTAACGGTCAAACTTGATCAACGGCGCCTCGTTGGTCGATTCGGTGGCGGCCAGGAACAGAGACTCGAATGCCCCCATGGAATACCCCATCAGCGCCGTGGGGCCAAGCCGCTCCGGATAGAGCTTTTCCAATCGGTGATTGATTTCGGTAAGCGCGACGTGCAAATCGTGAATATCGACGGGCATGTAGGCCGGTACGGCCGCCGTTGCGGCCTGCTCCATGAACTCGAAGTTGAATGTGCTGCTGACGCATACGGCCGAGAAGCCGTTCTCATAAGCCAACTCGGCCAACGCCAGCGCGGATGCTGCCAGACGATGGGAACCCAACCCCGGAACGATATAGACCACGGCGGCCTTCTTCGGTTGCAGCCAATAAGTAAACTTCAATTTTCGGCCCGTGGCGGGAATCAAGACCGACCGCGTCTTGCCTCGGCCCGGAAACCCGGGCTTCCGGAATGTGAAGAAGACCGATTCGAGTGTCTCTAGAGAGGCTGCGTCGGGTTTCCCTTTCACTTGAAAATCAGCAACCCGGTTTTCCCGCACGAAGGTCCAAGCATATTGAAGTTCGGAATAGGCATCCTTTTCCGACTGGAGGACTCGCACATAGTTATCTGCGGTATCGCTGAGGTTGTTATACAAGATTCCGTAGGAGATGTAGGTGTAAGGGCTGACGAACGTCAGCGCCTTAGGCGTCCTGGCAGGGTAAGGAGCGATATAGGTGAGCGGATCAGCGGCAGTGTCCGCGGCTAAACCGACAGTATCCCGCTCGTTGCTCGGCCCGAAGATCGGCAGCATTAGGTAGCATGCCGGCTTCCAGCCCCATTGGCCGAACGTCTGGCCGAAATCCGCGGCCGATTTCAGGATGTTCCACTTGCTCGCCACATCGAAGAACCCCGCCACACCGACCGTCGTGTTACAGCCAAATCGGTAGGTTTCATCGCGTGCCCCGGCCCACTTTCCCTGAAGCAGGTTATTGATCAGCCGTCCGGGATACGTGATGTTCTTGCCGAAATTATCAATCCCCTTCCGGACTGGCTTGAGGACGATAAGCCGATAGACTTTGGCGGTCGGCTTGACCGCGCCAGTCATGAGCCCCTTGTTGAAAGCATAGACAATGCGATTGACTGGTTCGAGAGGGTCGGGAATGGATTTAGGGAGGACGACTACCTCCGCACTGGGCTTGTGCAGCGTCGTCGTTCGAGCCAGCTCGCTTGGAACCGAGGGTGGAGTTTGTGCCAGGGAACTCGTACCGAAGGACCAGGCCAACGCGATCGGCAGCGTGACGCCTCCCCAAGCGAAATGGTTCATTTGCTTTTTTTATGCGTTATAGCAGTCGGCCCGCTAGGGCTTAAACCAATCTGCTGTCCACGCGCGCGCTTGGGCGGACGGCTTGGAGCATTTGATCGGGTTCGCCCCTTAACTGCTGCCGCGCTTTCCCGAAACCGGGAGCTGACACCAGATGCAGCCAATCGCCACTAATGATTGCCAGTTCCTCAGCGCGTCCCAGCACCTTCTTTCGGGTCACGGTGCCTACGCCGACGGAATTCTCGGGTATATTGCCTTCCTTGAATGGATTTCTTGTCATGCTTCTCACTAGCTAGAGACGTGCCGCGCGCCTTTTGCAGGTCAGTCTTCAATTATGCGAGGGGTTATGAGCTTCCAGGATTTGGGGTGTGTTTGCTAATCGTGCAATTTGCCACGGGTCGGCTCACAAGACATTGCACTTTGCACGAGTGCTGCCCACGTCTCGGGCGTCATTCCATTAACATGGCTCACTCTTTCCTATCTCTTTCGTTTGTCGGAAACTCCCAGACGCAGCTCAGGATGAGTTCTTCGGCGTCATGGTCGAGGTCCCTATCGTGGAAGGGAAAATGAGCGCGGCGCGCCGGCTATCCCGATTTGGTGTCCGCCGAGAATTGTCTAGCAAAGGCGAGCAGATGGTCGGCAACTTCCTGGTTGGCCCGGTCTTTGGTCACTTCGCCGCGGCCAAAGCGCTCAAAATGGCCTGCGATTATGGACACGGAGCGAATGGAATTTGAGGAAGCGAGGGATACGGCTTTGTTCAGGCTCATGCACCAGGGCGTGAGTGCCAGAGCTTCCAGCAGATCGGCAGCGGCCAGGTAAGCGTCGATCCGGGTCTTGTCTTTCTCATCTGCGTCGAAGATCTTCACGCCATAGGGTTTCCCGCCGAATTGCGCGTTGAGCGTGTCGAGCCGTTTCCTGAGATGGACTTCTTCCGCCGCGGGGGATCCCATGAAGGCCCGTTCGAGACGCCGGAAGGAGTGAAAGGCTTCGCAGTAATCCCTATTTTGCAGCAGGTGCTCGAAAATGGGTATGCCAAAAAGTCCCTGCTGCATCATAAAGGACATCAATTGGTCGCGTTCGACCTCCGCCCCCAGAATGAACAGAGCGGTGGAGAGGAAGGAGCGGCCATGCTCCTTGCTGCCGGTAAGGTCGTTTACCAGCGAAGCACCTCCCTGCGGGGCGTCGGATTGCAGCGCGAACCCCAGCATATGCTCGAAGACCGCCCTAAAGAGCCGGCAGGTCAACGGCGTGTTTCCCGCAAGCAGGGGCTTCAAGCTGTCGGGTCGAATTTCCTCCTCGGTGTTGGGCTGTGGCCGAGCCGCAGGCGGTTCGCACTTGGGTTGAGTCCAGCCAGGTGCAAGAGCGCCCATGGCGCCCCCCTGGTGCGGACCGGCGTTTATGTGCCCGGCCGTTGGATCCTCGCAATGCGCGGTAGAGACTAGCCCGGTCAGAAGCAATCGTGAGTTATCGAAGACACGAGCGACATGATCGGTAACCGAAGGTTCTCCCCAGATCATGACGAACCTCTGGGCGCCGATCAGGGCGGCGATGGTTTGAGGATCTTTGAACACCGCCTCGTCCACGCCGACAAGTCTGCTCGTCTCGTACAATCCTTCCTTCAGCGTCCGTGTACTGGAAGAAGCCGGCAGCCTCCGTTTCAGCTCCGACGGGTTTTCGAGCAGCTTCAGGCAGTTGTGCAGAGACTTAAGCGTGATTGGGGACATACGATGCTCTCTTTTATTGTGCGAGCGCTTCGGACTGGCCGGCGCAGAGGCAGGCGCCGAAGATGAAAACGCACCCGGAAAGATAAATCCACAGCAGCAAGGCCAGCATTCCGCCAAACGCGCCGTATACCGCGTTCAACATGGCGAAGTCTTCCAGGTAGATCACAAACAGACTCTCGCCCAGCCGCAAGATAAGCGTGGCGCACAGGGCTGCGGCCCAGACTTCGGCAAACCGCGTGGGCCGGCGTGGGGCGAGCCGGTAAAACAGGCTTAGGCTGAAGAACACCACCAGCAAAGGGATGAAAAAGCTTCCCAGGCCATAGGCCCAGGAACGGAAATCACCCACTGGAAATAGCCGGCCTTCCGCCATCTTCATCAGCACCGGCACCGCCATGCCCACGAGGAGCGCGCCCGCCGTGATGCCCAGCAACGCCAGGCTTTTCAGCGGCAGCCGCCACCAATTGTACACCGTCGTGCCCCAGGCGCGGTTGGTCGCGCAGATGAAGGTGGTGAAGCACTGGAGGGCGGCCCAGACCAGGATGAGCAACGCGACCGCGCTCGCCTGCTGGCGCGCTTTGATCACGCCGGCGATGGTGTCAAAAATCTGACGTTGCATCTCGCCACTAATCGGGACGTAGCCTTCCACGTAGGCAATGACCGCTTTCCCGGCCCGGTCCCGATCAACAAACGAAGAGGCGACCGCGACGAGCAGGATCATCAAGGGAAACAGTGAGAAGAACGCGTTGAAGGCGAACGCTCCCGCCCACTGTGCTCCGTCAATCCTCAAAAACGTTTTGACGGCAATACAAAGTACCGTCCAGACCCGGCGAGTCTGCAGGCCAAGCCGGCTTGGGAAGCCGGACACGCTGGAAGTCGCGGCGCTCATAGATCGCCCATGGCGGTGCGTGGTTGCGTTGGGCTCAGGGCGATTGCATGAACTCGGTGGGGCGCACCCCCTCGCGCTGGCGGGCGGCGCGGTACTGGGTTCGGATCAACTCTTTGACTTTGGTCGGACTTGAGATTCCCACCAGGTCCACTTCCGGGGTGGTGTCATCGGCTGCCAGCACTGTGACGGTGCCGTAACCCAGCAGACGTTGCAGGCCCGCCTGATCCACCACCACGTCTTTGATCCGATACAACTCGAGTTCATTCACATGCTTTGCCAACCAACCGCGACGGACGAATAACCGTTGGTCGGTCAAGCGGTAGCTACAAGACTTGACCCTGATCCAAAGTAGCAGCAGCACAAGCACACCGAGAGCGAGCGGGACCAGCGCTACCCAGCGTGGCCAGGAGAAATCCTGAGCACGAATCGCAAGACCAACTCCCAGACCAATGAAGATCATTCCCAGGAGGATCTGACCCGGAAAGGCACGAGCGACCGGAGACAGTTTGAAAATTTCGGTTTCCTCGTCAGCCTGGACCGGGACAATCGGGGTGCCGGCAGCCGGTTCCTGAATCAACCGAGCGGTTTGGGGCTCCGCGCTGGCGGGCGCCTGAGGCACGAGAATCTCCGCCTGACACTTCCGGCACTTGACTCGTTGGCCATATAATAATTCATCGCCGGAGATGATTTCATGACAGTGAGGACATTCAAATTTGATCGGGTTCATAATGCTTCGGTAGTTTGGCTCAACTCGTGAGCAGTTCGCTGACGGATGACATAGTGGGGACGCGATCACAAATGACTTTGATCGAGACCAGGATCGGCACCGACAACAAGGCTCCGGGCACACCCCAAAGCCAGGTCCAGAAGATCAACGAAACGAAAATGACCACGGGATTGAGCGTGAAGCGGCGCCCCAGCAAGACCGGCGTGATGAGGTTGGCTTCCAAAAGGTGGAGCAGCAGGTACCAGGCGGGCGGCAGGAGCCCTTTCCACAGTGAGTCGAACGTAAGGAGGCCGACCGTGGCCAGCAGGAGGATTCCGGCGACGGGGCCGAAGTAGGGGATAAAATTCAGCACCGCCACGAGCACTCCCCACATTACGGCGTTGGGCACACCCAACAAGTAGAGGCCACCGCTGACGAGCGCGCCCAAGCCGATGTTGATCAGGGACACGGAGAACAAGTAATTAGAAATGTTCTGCTGGATTTCGTGGCTGATCTCGACGGCATTCTTCTTCTCGCGGAACGTGGGCATCACGTGGACCAGTTTCTGCAAGAACAAATCGCCCGAGGCCAGCATCAGATAGAGCAAGACCAACATCTCGCCGACTCCCACCAGGAAAGTCCCAGTCCAGTTAATGAAGGTGCTGGGGACACGGCTGGTTTTGAGTTCCACCGTAGTCACCTTCTTCTGCTCTTCCTCCGCCGCTCCCAGGTTGTTCACTGCATCCGCAGCCAGGTTGAAGCGCGCCACCCGCGGGAACATTCTCAGAAGCCGATGCCTCAACTCGGCCATGTGTGTCGGCGCGTCGTTCATCCAGGTCATCGCCGGACGGCCCAATTGGAAGAAGCCAATCCCGACGGAGGCCACCAGGAGACAAAGCACGACGGCGGCCGACATCGCTGGCGGAATGTGGCCGTAGGACAACCATCGGATGAGCGGTTTCAGGGCCATTCCTGCTACACAAGCCAGGAAGACAGGCAAGACCACGGGACGGGCAAAGTAAAGGAAGGCAATCGTTCCCAGCACCATCAAGACGATTTGGAGGGGTGTCGGCTTGGTCGCCGCGGCGGCGCTCGATGGAGCGGGCGGTGGTTCGCTGCCGGGCGCAGCTTTAACTGGCACCTCGAGCGTCTTGGCTGGGGAGTCGAGACGCTCCGGCGCCGTTGAAAATCCAATGACCTGGTTCATTCCGATGTTTGCGCTGGTCGGAGGTGAATTGAGCCAGAGACCATGGTGGCGTCGCCCGGCTTGAATTCCATAGCGCGTGACTCAAACAAGTGACTCGGTGCCCCGCCAGCTTTCAGGTTTTTGGCACGTGGAAAGGTGAACGCCGGTGCTTCCAATGCCAAGGCGAGACCGAAATCGAGCATCGCTTCGTTGCCGGCTCGTTCCACCGCAATCGGCTGGACAAACAGGTTCACCGCAGTCCCCTTCAGGCCGCCTATGAAGTTCTGCAAAAAATTATTGCCCACGTCCTTCGGTTTCACCGACGCCACCGTGATAGCCATTCTGTTCGGGCCTGGCTTTCTTTGAAAAATCAGGGTGTTGACTCGGGCGACCTTTTCATTGTGAAGCCGGAATGAACCGTCGAGATACCGGACGTCGTGTAGGCCGATGGTCACCGGGCTTGGCTGTCCGCGGCCATTGAATCGCAGCCGAACCTCAGTAACGGTCGGAACCCCGTCGGCCATCGTCCCCGCCACCTCGATGCTGACACTGCCGGCCCCCTCGACGTCGATGGAACCGAGCTGATGGTCGAGCGCGCCGCCTTCCTTGAGCTCTTGCTCGTGCCGGCGGATTTTCTCCGTGTGGTCAAAAAGGTTTCTTTGATTGCCTTCGCCGATGAACTCGAATTCGCAGGTCACCAGGAATGACCTGGCCGTGAAGGACCGCGTGGCGGATACCATTCGCGCGCGTTGGGTGTTGCCGGGGCTCTCGACAATGGAAACCGGCTCCGGAGAGATCAGCGGCACGAAATACATGAATTCGGCAACCGGATTTCCTGGGGATTCGCCGCGACCATAGTCCAAGCGGAGGGTTGGCCCGGGCGACTCGGGCGCTGGGTTGGCCTCGCTTTCTCTCATGGGTGGGAATAATGGCGTGGCAGCCAGCCGCTGGGCGGGAGTGAGAGATCCAGCCAGCAACAACAGGCCAAGCATGATGGTGCCGAAGTGCGGCGGCCTTAAGCCGCCTCCAACCCTGCAAACCTCCGGCTTTGCCGGTGGCTGGCGTTCTTCCTGTTGACCATGGGCGCGAAACGCGAACCAGATCGTCGAGGCCAGGCGCGCGCCGTTCAGAATTCTTTGGAACCAGGAAGAGCTCTTGGCCATGGGCGCGGGCTTCCTGCGCCGGGATGCCGCCAGACCGGCTAACAGCAACGCAGCCGACGGGACCCACGCGGCAATGGTTTTAGCCCCGTGGGCAAGGTCGCGAACTCCGTGCACCATTGTCTGCCATTCCTGGGACAACTGGGCGCGGTTGAGTTCACTTTCCGCGATCAACAGTTGCTTCTGCACTCCGAGCGGGATTACGAGAGGTTCTCTTCCAAACATGCGCGGTCCTTTCGGAGTTGATCGAGGGTGGCGGGAAGATTCTTCCAGTCGCGGAGCAACCGGGTGAGTCGCCAGTAAAGGTAAACCCCCGTCGCCCCGTAGGAGCTGGTCAGAGTCAGGAGAACCGCAAAGGGCGAGTATTGCCACAGCAGAACCGCGATGGTGGCGGTCAAGGCGATGGCGGCGAGCAGACCAAACGCCGCCACGCCGAGGGCCAACAGGATGGCGTGCAGGAGGCGTTCACGCTCCTCCTGCACTTCCACCATCAACAATTCAAAGCGGTTTTCACCGATGATCACCAGCCGTCGCGCGAAACGCTTCAGCGTCTCGACGAGTTGCCCAACACTGTTGGCGGACGATTCCATGACGGGATCAGTCGCTGTTGCGGCAGCAGCGGCGCGAGGCCAGATAGCCGATGAGTGCCCCCACACCAAGGGCGATGCCGATGGCTTGATAGGGATGCTCGTGGACGGCCTCGTCCGCAGCTTTTGCGCTTTCGACCGCTTTGTCGCGGACGCGGTCACACATTTCCTTCCCGCTTTCTAGTGCGGCGGCGAGACGCTTGCGGGCTTCGCTGACTTTTTCTCCGGCCACGTCGGCGGTGGCGGCCATCAAGGCGCGCGCGTCGTCGGCGAGCGTGCCCATGTCATCGCTGATTGCTTGTGTTTCTTTGCTCATATTTTCTGTGTTTTATCTTTGTTTGCGTCTTTCAGTGGCAAACTCTCCGCGTCGGCGAGATGGGTCGCTCCCAAGGAGTTGGGCACCTTAACTTCGATTTGCTGCGGTTTGGCCTTCTCGGTCTTGGTCAGGTGCACGCTCAGCACGCCGTCTTTGAACTCGGCGCTGACCTTCGATGGGCTGGCATCATCCGGGAAGGAAAAGTTGCGCACAAAAGTGCCGTAGGACCGTTCGACGCGGTGATACTTTTTGCCTTTCTCCTCTTTCTCGAATTTGCGTTCTCCCGTGATCGTCAGCGTGCCATCCTCCGCCGTGACCTTTACGTCCTCCTTCTTCACCTCAGGCAATTCGGCCTTGATCAGGTATTCCTTGTCATCTTCGCTGATGTCCACTAACGGAGCCCATTCAGGTACCGCTATCTGTTCCTCCTGGCCCTCGGGCCACTGGCCCTGAGACCGGTTAAACAGGCTGCCTAAACCGTGTTGCAGGGCTTCCAGTTGTCTTAACTGATTCCAACGTGTCATTGTATTCATTATTGTATTTCTTGTTGGCGGGTGTCGTTTTGGACCACCGCGCCTGCCCGCCAACAGTTCGGGCAGCGATGGTCAATGTCAGTTTTGGCTATAGCACATACTCATTTTAATTTGTCTGCGGCCGTAGGCCCGCCTGTGGCCAGGCAAAGACGATCTTAACGGTCTGGATGGTTGTCATACTTGCGCGTTTCGTTGGGTTGTTGTCAGGTCAGGACTGCGAACCCATTCTCGGGGGATAGACCACTGTGGCGCTGGGACCTCGATTTGCACCGGGTCAAACACCTCGCCCAGAACCCGGATGTCCAAAACCTGTTCCGGCAGCAGGCCCAGGGTATGAGTGCCCGTATTGCTCGTGTAGTCCCAAAGCCAATACCGGTTCACCCCGTCTTGAATTCCCGCTCCCAGACCGTAATCCATGGGAGCACAGACCAGGTCGATCACTCCGCTGTCGGCTTTGGAATAGAACTGCAGGCAAACCTTCTTCTTCTCTTTGATGGCTTCGATAAACTGCTTGTGATTTGGTATCATAGCATTGACGCGCTGGTTTTCATGACTTCTCCTTCATCCTCTAGCTAATGAAGGGCCAACCGACAAGCGGCCCTCCACTCGCTTCAATTCAGCTTGATTCCCTTGTTTTAGGGCAACTTTAGCGAGCGGTGAGGGACCAACAGGCATTGCAACTTGCACTGCCGCCCCCGCCGCACCATGCACTTTGCAAGGTGGCCGCGGAGTTCGAATTGGCTTCGCGAAAATTCTGGGGCTGATCGGTTGCCAACTCGTGTAGGCCGCAATTCCCAAGGGTTTTCGTTGCTGGCAGGGCAGTTACGAGTTTTTCGAGGGCGACCACGGCTAGCTGCATTTTCAGCCCGGGCCATGCCCGGGGGACCCGTGGCACACCACACGCTAAAGATACGGCACGGACATGAAGGGACTCCAAATGAAAGGGGCCCGGATTGCCGTCAATACGAGTCAAAACCTATGAATAACAAGACATTAATCGTCACATTCCTTTCCGCCGCTGCTTTTGCGGTAGGTTGCAATCAAGAGCCGACCACCTCCCAACAGATTGACAAGGTCCAGGCAGAAACAAAACAAGCCGCGCAGGACATGAAAGACTATACCTATGCGCAGAAAGCGGTGTTCGTCGAAACAATGCAAGCGCAGTTGGCCGCACTCAATCGGGATCTGGATCAACTCGCCGCCAAAGTCGAAAAAGCCACCGATGCGGTCAAGGCCGAAGCCAAACCCAGACTCCAGGCATTGCGCGATCAATTGGCCCAGTTGAACAAGCAACTTGACGAGGCCAGCAACGCCACCGAGTCAACCTGGGAAAGCGTAAAAGGTGGGTTCAAGAAAGCCTATGAAGCCTCGAAGGAAGGTTTCCAACAAGCACGCCAGTGGGTGAGCGACAAGATCGCGCCTTAAGCCGTAGAGGACAATTTTATGAATACAACCAGATACTTGGCAACCATCAGAATCGGATCAGTAATAGGCACTGCGCTCCTGGGAGTGCTGACAGGATGCGTCGGCTACGCGGACAGGCCGCCTCAACCGAGAGCGTATGCGCCGCCGCCACCGGCGTACGTGGAGACCAGAGTAGTGGTGCAAGACAACTACGTATATTACCCAGGTTACCAGGTCTATTACAGCGGCAACACACATCAATACGTATATCAGGAGGGCCGTTCATGGGTATCGCGGCCAGCGCCGCCGCGCGTCTCGGCGAACGTGCTGTTTGCCTCGCCGTCGGTAAGGCTCAATTTCCATGACTCGCCGGCGGTGCATCACGCGACGGTGGTCCGGCAGTACCCGAAGAATTGGGCGCCACCGGGATCGAGTCACGGCAACCAGCAGGGCCACGACGAAGGTAGCAGGAAGGGACACGATTAGCCATGGGCAGGAACACAGTGTCGGTAAACAAACAAACATCAAAATACGAAAGAGAGATCATGATCAAAACATCTGTAAATACGGGCCAAACCCTTATCCTTGTCGCAGCCAGCGCGCTGTTGCTCGCTGGCGCGCCTCTGCGCGCTTCTGAGACGGACGACCGTATCGAGTCCTCAGCCAAAAAGTCATACGTGTTCAAACATTACCTCACGGACGATTCGATTAAGACCGAGTCCCAGAATGGCGTTGTCACCTTGACGGGCACGGTGGCCGAAGAGTCCCATATCGGCCTGGCCAGTGACACGGTGTCAGGGCTTCCCGGCGTCAAGAGCGTTGATAATCAACTCACCGTAAAAGGTGAAGCTCCCGCTAAGCACTCGGACACGTGGATCGCCATGAAAGTGAAAACCGCGCTGTTGTTCCATCGCAACGTGAGAGCGACCAAGACGGACGTGAACGTCAGAGACGGCATCGTAACGTTGAGCGGCGAAGCCTCCAGCACGGCCCAAAAGAAGTTGACGACCGAATATGCCAAGGACATCGACAACGTCAAGGAGGTCAAAAACGAGATGACGGTGGTCAACACGCCAGCGAAGGCCGACGAAACCACGGGCGAGAAGATTGATGACGCGTCCATCACGGCCCAGGTCAAGGCGTCCTTGCTGTCGCACCAATCGACCAGAGGCCTGAAGACGAAGGTCGAGACGACGGATGGTGTGGTTACGATAAACGGCATTGCCAAGAACCCTGCCGAAAAGAGCCTCGTCACCAGACTGGCGACCGATGTCAACGGGGTCACCAGCGTGGTCAACAACATGATTATCGAGGTTGCGGCGGCAGCCAATAACTAAACCGGCGCATGGCTGTTGGCAGGTGCGAACTCAAAACCGCACCGGCCAGCCCAAGGCTGGAGACAAATTACAATAACAAGACGAAAGAAAAGCCAAATATTATGTTATACACAATTGCGGTAGTCCTGCTCATTCTGTGGCTGCTCGGTCTGGTGAGCGGTTACGCGATAGGAGGGTTAATTCACATCCTGCTGGTGATCGCCCTGGTGATGGTGCTGCTCCGCGTAATTCAGGGACGACGAGCACTCTGATTCGACAGTCTGCCCCAGCCGGGCAGGGATTGCTCATGTCCCAAAAGCAGCCGCGTTTAAGTGCGGCTGCGATGAAGGGTGCGGTTCGCTCACCTGCCGGCGTACTTCGACGGGTTGCGGATCCGGTCAAGCCGTTCCGTCTCAAACTGTTGCCGCGCCAGCTTCCGCCGCCTTTGCTGCAAGGCGAGCGGGACCGTTTGAGGCAGCAACCAGGCTTGTTTGACCAGGTAAACGATCGTCAGGCAGATCAATTTGAGTTTATTCATAAAGTTGGTTTTGTCCGAGGCCACCGGGTAATTCATCGCGTCGCGTCGGGCTTGAGGAGGCCGCCGGCGGAGGGCGCAAAGCCGTGCATGTCCATTTCCATTCGGCTCCAATTGTTGGCATAGTGTTTTGCCGTTTCTAGGGTCACGTACCCACCCTTGAAAAGCTGCATCAGATACTGGTCGAAGCTATGCATGCCCTCATTCACTGAGGCTTCGATATTGCTGGCCACCAGCGCCAGGTCATTCCGCGCGACCGCGTCCTGGGTGCCCACATTGCGCTTCATGATTTCCAGGCAAGGAATGCGCTTTCCGGAGCAGCTCGGGATGAGCCGTTGACAGATCATGGCATTCAGGCTGCGGGCCAACAGCGCGCTGGCGTTCGCCTGCTCCGGTGCCGGATAGAATTCCCGAATGCGATCAATGGCCCGCGGGACGGAATCCGCATGCATTGTGGTTAGCACCAGGTGGCCCGTTTCGGCGGCTTGCATCGCCGCCAGAATACTGTCTGCATCCCGGATCTCGCCCAGGAATATCACCTCGGGGTCCTGTCGCACCGCGTTGCGAATACCGTCCGCGAAAGAATCCGTATCCACGCCAACTTCGCGTTGTTCAAACTGGCATTTATCCTCTTCAAAAAGATACTCGATCGGATCTTCGATGGTGATGATGCGCAACGCCAAGGTCTCGTTGAGCCGCTGCAACAGGGCGCGGATCGTCGTGCTCTTGCCTTGGCCGGAGGCTCCGGTCACGATCAGGAGCCCGCGCGGCTCTTTCACCAAGTCGGCGACCGTGGCAGGCAACTCCAGGTCTTGCAGTTTAAGCATGTGCTGCGGCACGACCCGGAAGGAGCAGGACTGTTTGCCTTGCTGTTTGCTGAAGTTGGCTCGGTAGCGCACCTGCGCGCACAGGAAACTCAAGTCCATTTCGTGGGCCTTCTCGATCCGCTCGTAGAGTGAGCTCGAAAACGCCTGGCGCAGCAGCTTCATAACGTCATCATTGCTGGGCACCGGAAATTGCTCCGGGGCAATTCGCTTGAGCTTGCCATCCAAGCGAATCGAGTAGCGGCGGTCAGCCTGAGTATGGAGATCGGTGGCCTTCTGCTGGGCACCCCAAATGAGAATTTTGCCTAGCTCGGTTGTCGGATCGACGCGTTCCATGTGCTTTGACAAAGCTGGAACTGTGCCGCGAGGTTTTGCTCTTCGGGTACATCGCCATTTAAGGTATTATGGATGTCAGAGGTCTGGACGTGGGCTTTCTCGGCGAGGCGTGGCGTGCAAATTGCATGACGGGTGGCACGAAGGTCGAGCAATTTGCACGATAACGTCGGACCGGTGCCAGCAAATCTTCCTTTACCGCTTTCCCAAGATGCTTCCGCAGGAACAGGCAACAATAGCGCGTGGTCGCGGCAGGTGGGGTAATACCTCATTGAGCGTGGGTCAGATTGTCTGCAAAGTCATAGGCGTTATGGAAGTACTAATACGTGATGCAGGGAATGGTTGGTATGTTGGCAGGCAAGCACCTTGGGCAGCCAACCTGGAGAAGGCAGAAGAATTCGAGACGCTGGACCGCGGCGGGCCGGAAGGCCCGGGAGTTCGGAAAGGTGGACGCAGTGGTTGTTCTGAAGTACGAGAACCCGGAGTCTGAGCTGGCGCTGAACCCGGTGTATTGCGTGACCGACACTTCTGACGGAGGCAATGGATCGCGAACTTGAGGTGCGAGGGCGCGAGTGAACGCGAAGGGTACTCCTCACTCAATGGGGTCATAACGCAGGTCGCACCACAATTCTGGAACTTCCCGCCCCAATGAGGCCAACAACATGAGCTGCCAAGCAATCATCGCGTCGAGGGTGATGGCCTGCGGCAACACTCGGGCGTTACCTCTCAGTAATTCTCTTTCTTGTCGGCGCGAATGGTTTGGCAAGCCGCTCTCGCGTGGCCGGCAGGAGCTCGCCGCAGGGTTCAAAATCGTCTTCAGTCAGTCCTATGCCACGAGCGACACGCCGCTTCTCGATCAGACAATCGAAAGCGTGGCCGTCTGGGACATGCTTGATCGCAAGCTCGGCGTACTTTGCGAACTCCTTTAACGTGGAAGCTCTGAAACGCTAGTAAGCGCTGAAGTCGGCACCATCTTGTCCCAGTTCGCTAAAGGAGACCCGAATTTCGAGGGCAGCATGAATCAGATTTGCACGCCGACCGGATGAGCACCCACTATATGGCCAGCAATCAGTTTCGGTTGTGGGAAGCCATCTTTGCTTACCTGTTGTTGGAGCGCCTGCGCACGCAGGGCCTGCCGGGAAATGGGTTGGAGCGGGCCACGGCCGGGAGTCTGCGGCTCAAGCTCTTGAAAATAGCGACCCAGGTGCGCGTGAGCGTGCGCCGAGTGTATGTGCAGATGAGCAGCGCCTTACCGCTAGCGCTATAGTAACCAGTGCGCAGGCCCTCCACGTGTAGCTGCTCCGCCTCGCCCTCGTCCGTTAATTACGCCTGGAGCCCGAGCTGAGAGGCCACCCCCGCGACTATACGCCCCGCTGTGCCACCGATGCCGGGCGCGGCTGTCCACACCGCCCCGCCCCTCCATCTTCAACGTGCCCTTGCGTCCACAGGCGGCATTGAGCGGTTGCTAATCATTGGGCGGGAGGCTTTCTCCCCGTTCGTTTGGTCTTTATTGTTTTCCCGCCTCCAGGCCCTGCGCTCCCGTCGCTTCATGCAGACGCGCGCCAGCGAGCTGTCACTTTTTCGTCTGCTGATATTCCGCTCCCTGCTCGACGGGCCTTCCTGCGGTCGTTTGGTGGGCTTCCTCTCTGGTCCTGTTTTCTCTAGCTGGTGAAGAAAACAGCTCCCAGAAAGGGAAGCACAAACTGAAACATAATATGAATACCAAATCGAACAAGGCTCCGAAGACCCAACCCGCCCACCAGATCCGCAGTCGCTCAGTCAAAGCCGCCCTGTGGAAGAACGAGACCGACAAGGGCACGTTTTTCAACATCACGCTGGAGCGGCTCTACAAGGACGGGGAGGTCTGGAAGTCGGCCAGCTCCTTCGGCCTCGGTGACACCAGCGACATCGAGACCGTCCTCAAGCAGGCGCGGGAATGGGTGCAGGCCCAGCAACCCGTTGCGGCTCCCGTAGCGGCGTAGTCTCACGGGCCGGGGTCGAAAGGCTCCGGCTCTTTTTTTATGTCGGGCGGTCTCCCCCCGTCGCTCAAGCACTCAGCCCGACGCTAATCGCGTAAGGCTGCGACCTTTCGCTCCCCCGCCAAGGCAGACTTGTGAGCTTTCCTTCGCCCCTGCTCCGCTCCGCTATCACCCGACCTCGCTGACATAACCCGCTGACCTTAAAGGCCGGCTGACCGCTTCGCTACGCCCGGGCTTCGGAGACTCCCAAGACTGCCGGGGACAATATCAGCTCGCCTTCGGCTCCATAGTCGGGGGCTCGAATCGGTCGGCGTTGCCTACCCCTCATCCTCGCTGTTTGCCTTGTCGTTCAGTTCCCGCCTGTTTTCGTCGTTTTTCTGTTCCTCGCTTCATTTGGCCATCGCCTCACGGTGTC
>Ga0073936_10003899_pt1 | contig 21001 bp, 18 predicted proteins | sample AliMusrvi5mmetaG_FD_87041 | JGI IMG/M metagenome (GOLD analysis project Ga0073936, IMG submission 87041) | Freshwater lake bacterial and archeal communities from Alinen Mustajarvi, Finland, to study Microbial Dark Matter (Phase II) - Alinen... | ecosystem: Environmental > Aquatic > Freshwater >... | reverse complement strand
TGTTGGTAAGCCAACATTTTTTGTTCGCTTACTTACACTCAATGTTGGTAAGCCAACATTTTTTGTTCGCTTACTTACACTCAATGTTGGTAAGCCAACATTTTTTGTTCGCTTACTTACACTTAATGTTGGTAAGCCAACATTTTTTGTTGGCTTACTTTGCTTTTTTCTGTCCTTTTGCAAAGCTATTTGGTTCTCCAAAATCATATAAATTGACATTAACAATTAAAACCCCGCTTAAAAAATAATTATTTATTGATTTGTTGATTTGTTAACGCGAAAAAATTAGCATTGAAATTGAGCAGATTGCAATTGTTAATTCATTTTGAAGACTTCCTTTTGCACAAAGAATGTCTTCAAAATGACAAAGTATCTCTTCAAAGTGACAATGAAGACTTCATTAATACCAAAGAATCTCTTCAAAGAAACAAAGTATCTCTTCAAAGTGACAATGAAGGCTTCATTAATACCAAAGAATCTCTTCAAAGGAACAAAGTATCACTTCAAAGTGACAATGAAGACTTCATTAATACCAAAGAATCTCTTCAAAGAAACAAAGTAACTCTTCAAAGTGACAATGAAGACTTCATTAGCACTTAAAAATCTCTCCGAAGGAACAAAGCAGGCTTCATTAATAACAAATCAGCTCTTCTCATTTACATTGATAACTTTCTTAATAACCAATGATCTTTTCAATTCCCTTTAATGGGAATAAAAGCAACCTCGCGGATTTTATTTTTTAGTAGCTTTATTTTTATTAGTACTTTTGAATTGTGAAAATAAACAAAGGCAAAAAACAAAGAATCCTTACTTCAAAATTTAAAGTGAAAATACTTTGAAGTGAGAGGATTTACAAGTCAAGTTATGTGTTATTGAGAAAATGATGGCATTAAGATTCACTTTTATTTTAATTATTATCACCTGGACAGGATTCCTTTTTGGACAAAATAATGATTCCAAAACCAAAAACTGTGTGTTGCAATTATGGGGAGAAGATACTACAGTTTATAATGTTGTTGACTCTATGCCTGAGTTTCCTGGTAGTAATGATTCCACATTTTCTTTTATTGCTAAAAACTTAGATCATAATAAATATAAAAGCCTTAATGGTGTTATTAATATTCATTTTTTTGTTGAAACAGATGGTTCATTGACAAATTTTTTCGCAGGAGATACATCAATAATGGGTGATAATGAACAAGCATTTATAGCTGCTGTTGATGTCTTAAAAAAAATGCCAAAATGGAATCCGGGAAAGTGCAATGGACGAAAAGTAAGAGTTTTCTTTAGCTTACCATTTCAATTTCCTTAAAAATAAAAACCAATCTTTTCAATTCCCCTTAACGGGAATAAAAGCAACCTCGCGGATTTTATTTTAAGCAGTTTTATTTTTATTAGTACTTTTGAATTGTAAAAATATCCACTCATGAAAGCCATCAAACAATTATCCGTTCTTTTAGTTCTTGCTTTTTTCCTTTGTTCATTCACCATCAATCATGATCAGAATAAGAAACCAAAAACGGGCTTGATCAGCGACACCATTCACGTGGTCAACTATGCCATCCATCTGAACATTGTTCACTTTTCGCACAGAAGCATCAGCGGCTACACGGCGCTTACGATCACTCCAAAAATGAACAACGTGAATTCAATCGGGCTTTACCTCCTCTCGATGACGGTGGATTCAATACTACTGAACAGTTCGCACATTCCTTCGTTTTCGTACAACGATACACTGATACACATACCACTTGCAACACCAATAAACACCAGCGATACGGTCACTCTGAAAATATTTTATCACGGACTGCCGCAGGAGGATCCTTCGGGCTGGGGCGGTTTTTATTTTTCAAGCGACAGCGCTTATGCCTTCAATCTTGGCGTAGGATTTCAAACAGTGCCTCATTGTTTTGGCCGCGCATGGTTTCCCTGCGTTGATGATTTTATTGACCGATCCACCTACGATTGCTACATCCGCGTGGATAACGGCAAAACCGCTGTGTGTGGCGGGACTTTGATGAATGTTGCACACAATGCCGACAGCACAAAGACATTCTACTGGAGGCTGCATCTGCCAATTCCTACTTACCTTGCTTCGGTTGCAGTGGCCAACTACACTGCCGTTTCTTCAACATTCAACGGCATGAACGGCAGCATTCCCGTGAAGATCTATGTTCCGCCTGCTGATACAAGCAATGCCAAGGCTTCATTCACACATCTGCTGAGCATACTCAATGTTTACGAAAATGATTTTGGTCCCTATTTGTGGGAACGCGTGGGCTATGTGGGCATTCCTTTCACCGGCGGAGCGATGGAACATGCAACGAACATTGGCTACCCGCTTATGTGCATCAATGGAAACCTCAGCTATGAAAGCATGTATGCACACGAGCTTTCGCATCACTGGTTTGGCGACCTTGTGACCTGCGCCACTGCCGGCGATATGTGGCTCAATGAAGGCTGGGCTTCGTATTGCGAATCGCTCTACAGGGAGGGGATCTACGGCTACAGCAGCTATGCCGGCAATGTCAAAGCAAACCATTTTACAACACTTAGCACCTGCCATACTGACGATGGTGGTTATTTTGCCCTTTACGGAATTCCTTCAGCCATCACTTATGGCAGCACTGTGTACAAAAAAGGAGCGGATGTGATACACACCATGAGATATTACCTCGGGGATTCTTTGTTTTTCAGTATGCTGAAAACTTATCTGGTTACTTACAAATTCAACCATATTTCAACGGCAGATTTCAGGGATTTTATCAGTTCAAACACGGGAGTGAACATGACTGATTTCTTCAACGGATGGGTGTTCTCGGCAGGATTCCCCCATTATGCTATTGACTCGACGGTTTACAACGGCACAGGAAATGACTTCACGGTTTATGTAAAACAAAAATTATTGCACAAGGCATCGTATGTCAATTCGAATAAGATCTGGATAACTTTTATGAACAGCGCCTGGCAGAAATACACGGACTATATAGAGTTTTCGGGGCATACCGGCAGCAAGGTTTTTCATCTGCCCTTCACCCCTGTGGCCACCATGCTTGACCTGGATAACAAAACGAGTGATGCACGAACGGATTATTCACAAACAATAAAAACAACGGGCAATTATTCCTTCCCGAATTCTTACTTTATTCTAAATGTGCAAACACTGCCCGATTCGGCATTCTTTCGCGTGGAGCATAACTGGGTTGCCGCCGATCCGTTGCAAACACCAACGCCCGGCATTTACAGAATTTCGGGTAAGAGATACTGGAAAATTGATGGCATTTTCCCTCCGGGATTTGTTGCCGAAGCCAAATTTAATTTCAACCGCGGCGCCGGACACTTTGATGACACGCTGCTTGTGACAGCCAATTCCGCCGATTCACTGGTGCTGCTTTACAGGGTTAACGCAGCCGATGACTGGCATATTGTGAACTTCACAAAAACAGGCAACAATTCCACTGGTTATATTACCACTGAAAATGTTCAAAAAGGCGAATACACTTTTGGCATCGGCAAACCTCATCAGGCAGGAATTGATGTGAAGAACCAGACAAAGAAAGCCGAACTGCGCGTGTTCCCCAATCCGTCGAACGACACTTTCAATATTCTTTTCAATTCAGATAAAAATTCTGAGTTGAAAATATACGATAATGCAAATAATCTCGTTTATACTAAAAAGGTCAATCCGAAACAGGAGAAAATAACATGGAAACCGTCAGGTTTGAAAAGCGGGAATTATGTTGTTTATCTTTTTGAAAACGGAAAGGCGGTTACTTTTGAGAAGATAGTTTATGTTCATTAGTAAATAATTTAAAACAAAATCTTCGAAAGCATTATTTCATCGAAGTACGAAAAAAGATACGAATTTACGAATTACGAATCTCTGAGCGCTTTCGTAGTTCGTATATTCGTAAAGAATTCGTAATTCGATGAAATAATATGAACAAATTATTTTGAAAAATTCACTTGGTTACTGATAAAAATTAAAAACAGAACACAGATGACACGGATAAAACGGATGTTCACAGATTTGTTTTCAATCAGCTTTTATCAGCAATATCCGCGTTATCTGCGTTCCCATTCTTTATTGAAACACTTTTTGATTTTATTCTGTCTGTCTTTTTCATTTGCGTCAGCCTATTCACAAAAATATATTGTTGCCGATTCCAATGCAGACTGCATCTCCCCTATTGAATTAACTGATACAATCTATGGGCCCACCAATCCTCCAAAAGGCTTCGGAAAAACCCAGGAGATGAAAGACTTTCTTGGCAATTATTATTATTTTGAAAAGGAACATAACACAGTCTGGTTTAAATTCACCGCTCCCGATAACTGCACACTCACCTTTGATATTATCCCTGTCAGCGTCAACGACGACTACGATTTTCTTCTTTTCAAATACACAGGAAATGAAAATAATTTTTGTCAGAACATTAAGGATAAAAAGCTAAAACCTGTCAGAACTGCGATCTCGCGCAATGATAAAACCATTCAAAGTACAACGGGATTGAAGGAAGGTAAGATTGCCCAGTTCATTCACTCCGGACCCGGAGAATCCTACAGCGCTCCTTTAAAAGTTCAGGCAGGCGATGTGTATTATCTTGCCCTTGACAATGTGTATGAAAATGGAAGCGGGTTCACGCTGAAACTTCATTACAAATGCGCAGTACTGCTGAAACCGCAGTTGAACATAAGCCTTGTAGATAAAGAAACCGGAAAAGCAATAACCGGCAATATTGAAATTCTGGATTCATTGCAACCTGCCAATGCTCCCGCAGAGTTTCATGCAAAGAATGTAAGCACCCATTCATTGAGTCTTGAAAGTTCGAAAAAGTACCGCATCACAGCAACCTCTGATGGATATTTTTCATCAAACATTACATTCATCACACCTGATAAACCTGCAATATCAAACGTGGTGATCAGTTTGCAAAAGATCACAGTGGGCAAACATCTTGTGCTGGAAAAAATATATTTCTACGGCAACAAAGCGATACTGCTCCCCGAATCAAAGCCGGCACTGGAAACCTTATTGCAAACAATGAATGAAAATCCAAGGCTGCACATAGAAATTCAGGGGCATGTGAACTGGCCACATACGTATTTGCTGAATGCAACACCTGATACTGCCTGGATCGAAAAGTTATCGCGCATGAGAGCCAAAGCCATCTATGACTATCTAGTAGAAAAAGGAATTTCAGCTGACCGTCTTTCATGCAGAGGTTTTGGAAACCGGGCTATGGTTTATCCTTATGCCAATAACGAAGCCGAGATGAGTAAAAACAGAAGAGTGGAAATACTTGTTCTTGCAAATTGAAAAGAAACTTCAAATATTATTCTGCAATTCTCTTTTGCTTTTGCTTTATAAATGCGAAGCCACAAAAGACTGTTATAACATCAGCCAACGCTGATTGTTCAGGAGCAATTGAGTTGACCGATACTATTTTTATTGCGCAGAATTCACCCGATGGTTATGGCAAAGTTTATGAATATCCTATTTACACTGACAGAGAAGAAAAAGGTTATGAAGGAGAACATAATTCAGTGTGGTTAAAATTCAAAGTGCCCTCGAATAGTTTGCTTACCCTCGACATTACCCCTGATCAAAAAGAGGACGATTACGATTTTATCATTTACAAATACACAGGAAATGAAAAGAAATTCTGTGATAAGATCCGGTACAGACAGATAATTCCTGAGCGCTGGATCGTTTCAGAAAACGATACTGATATCAACAGCAAAACAGGACTTGCAACTTTAAACACCAAAATCAATCTGCCTCCGGGACCCGGTGACTCTTATGGTGCGCCACTTCCTGTAAGAAAAAATGACGTGCTTTATCTTTACATTGATAATGTCAAAAAAGGAAAAGGTTTTACACTTCAGCTTCACTATACCAATGTGGAGTTAGAAAAACCGGTTACTTTTGGAATTATTTATTTTGAAAAAGACGATGCCAATGTTCTTGCATCATCTACTCCAATGCTCGACTCGCTATATTTGATACTTCAGAAGAATCCAAAGATAAAGATCGAAGTGCAGGGACATGTTAACTGGCCTCAGAAAAATGAACAATTTGCCGACACTGCAGGATTGCGGAAACTTTCGGAAGACCGGGCGAAAATGATATACACCTATCTGATCAATAAAGGCATTCCTTCAGGCAGGATTACTTACAAGGGCTATGGCAATAAAAAAATGATCTATCCGAATGCCACCACCGAAGCTGAAATGAAAATGAACAGAAGAGTGGTGATCATACAAACAAATAAATAACCCGAGAAACCTCTCTTTTCTTGTTTGAAACTACAAAATGATGCCAGATCCGAAGCAAAATGCGGGTAGTTTTCACGCGCAATTGACACTGAAATTGCATTTAATAAATTTTTTATATCTTTGCAGCCGGATAACATTCCATTTTAAAAGATAAGCCCGTTAGCGAATAAGGCATTTATTATAATTGCGCATCTTAACAGCAGCGCCCTTTGGGCATAATAATAAAGCCTATACTGAGAGATCAGTTAAATAATTCAAGTAATACAAAACGAAAAATATGGCTCTGAGTAAGAGAAATACTTTCTTGTTATTTTTATTCATCATTTTGCAATACTACTCTTTTGCGCAGCAAAAGTTGGTGCAGTCTGGCGTAGCTACGTATTATTCTGATTATTTCCAGGGAAGAAAAACTGCGAGTGGTGAGACATATGATAAGGCATTGTACACAGCCGCACACCCCTCGCTTCCTTTTCAGACTTTTGTGAAGATCACCAACCTGGTGAACAATAAATTCGTTATTGTCAAAATCAATGACCGTTGTCCGTTTTATTATAGCCGTGTTATTGACCTTTCAAAAGCTGCCGCTGCCAAAATTGAAATGGTTGCTGCAGGAAGAGTGAAAATCAAACTGGAAGAGATCACCCCTTCAGACCTCAATATTATCAGCCAGAAGCCCGATGTGCCTGATACTACTTTTAAATGGACCTTTCCTGATAGTCTTTCAATGAAGGATGTGAAAACGAGTGGCAGTATTGATAAAAATAAAAATGGCAAAATACATTTCGTCAACAATCAGTATTCATTGTTGCCACCGAACAGATTTATGATAAAGCCTGAAGAAGTCGGATTTTTGATCTCAGGAAATGGCAGGTTCAAACAAATAACGCAGATCACTTCCTGCCAGATGCTTTGTTTTTAATGATCATCACGGTGCCATACATATCGGGCACTTCAATAATATTTTCAGGAATCCCGGCAGTAAATTCATTCACAGCTTTCATTGCCCCTTCCCACTTATGATTGTAATCGTGAATAATGATCACACCTCCAGGAGAAAGTCGCGGATAAAAATACTCACACCCATCTTTTATTGGATTGTAAAGATCGGCGTCAATATTTACAAAAGCATATTTCTCATTTTCCAGTCCCTTTGTAGTTGCAGGAAATTGGCCTTTATGAACTGAAATATTTTCATTGCCGTTGATGTGTTTGAGAACTTTTTTTTCATTGGTATCGGCAAAATTCTTTGTGGAATAAGTGGCGGCCTCACCGGTTTCCACTTTCAGATCCTCTTTCATAAAACCGGAGAAAGTATCGAATAAATGAAACTTCCGTGAACTATCCATTTCATGAATGATCTTTGCCGTTTCCCCTTTATAAACGCCAAGCTCTGCAAAAGCTCCTCTGACATTCTCTTTTTTGATACGCTCAATCTGAAACCAGAAATTGTAGAAACGCATTTTATCTTCATACGTTTTCTCAAGCTGTATCAGTGTTTCAGATATTTTTTTCTGCTTTAAAGCATGTGCCCACTGTTCGGGATGATATGACTTTTCTTTGAGCGACATCAGCAGGTATCGGGCCATAAGAATGATCACAATTCCAAAAAGCGCTATTGCGACTATTTGAAATGCCTGGTTATATAGAGCGAGAATAATGAGCATCATTTTAAAATGACCGAAGATTATTAGTTTAGCAATCTTTTTACGTTTATCTTATTATTGCCTGGAGTTTTTCAGTATAAACCTTTATCAGCTTATTCATGATGCGTTCAATTTCTGCATCAGCCATGGTTTTTTCCTCATCAAGAATTGTGAAACTGACAGCATACGATTTTTTATCATCAGCAATTTTTTCACCTTCATAAACGTCAAAAAGGTTCACCTGTTTCAACAATCCCGGCTCTGTTTTGTAAGCCAGTTCCTCAATCTCCGAGAATTTTATTTTCTTGTCAACAAGCAGGGCAAGGTCTCTGCGCACTTCAGGAAACTTAGGCACGTCTTTGAAAAGAACTTTATTCTTTCCTGATAGCTTCACAAGATCCTCCCATTCTATCACTGCATAAAAGACAGTCTGTTTAATGCCTGCCTTTTTCAATAAAGCATTTGAGACACTCCCGAATTGTGCAATGGATTTATTTTTTGAAATGTATTCAAGACCTTCGCTAAAAATATCGTTATTGAATTCCTTTATTTTAAATGACTCCATTTTAATTCCGGCTCTGTTGAAGACATTATTTACATAAGCTTTCAGAAAGAAAAAACTCACCGGGTTTTCTTTACCTGTATTCCAGTTTTCAGGGTTTACACTACCATTAACAAAGATCGCCAATTGCTCCTTTTCGTGATAGCCCGGCAATGCGCTTTTGATTTCACTGTTTTTATTGTACTGATAAACTTTCCCGAATTCATAGAATTTCAGGTTGAAATTTTTCCTGTTATGATTGTAGGCAATGGATTCCAAACCTCCAAACAGCAGGCTTTGGCGCATAACTGCAAGATCGCTGCTAAGAGGATTCAGCAACTTTACATCATACTCCGATTGGAAAGAAGTAAGACCTTCAACAGAAGAAGCGCCGGTAAAAGAATTGTTCATGATCTCCGAAAACCCGCAACTACTCAGGTAATCCGAGATAGTATTTTTTATTTTCTCCTTATCAGGAAACGGTGTTTTTGATGGTGAAATTTTGAAATGCTCAGGCTCTTCAACATTGTTATATCCATAAATGCGGAGAATTTCTTCAACCACATCAACCTCTCTCTTCACATCAACTTTGAATGGCGGAACAGAAAGTTCAAGGCTAGTCTCTGTTTCAGAAAGTATAACTATGCCAAGAGAAGTAAGTATTTTTTTGATAAGTTCTCTGTCTATTGCTTTCCCGATCAATTTGTCAACATTGACATAAGAAATATTGACCCTGAAAACGCCAATTGGATTAGGATAAACATCCACAATCTCTGAAGAAATTGTTCCGCCTGCAAGTTCTTTCATGAGCATAGCGGCGCGTTTCAATGCAAAAGGGATCATGTCAGGATCAACTCCTCTTTCAAATCTGAAAGAAGCATCAGTTTTTAAACCGTGATGTTTCGAAGTTTTACGAACATGAACCGGATCGAAGTATGCGCTTTCAATAAAAATGTTCTCCGTTTTATCAGTCACGCCGGATTTAGTTCCTCCGAAAACACCTGCAATACACATGCCTTCCGACTCATTACAAATCATGAGGTCGTCAGCCAAAAGCTCACGTTCGGTTTCGTCAAGTGTAATGAATTTTGCACCTCCCTGAAGTTTTTTCACAATGACTTTCTTCCCCTGAATTTTATCAGCATCGAAAGCATGCAGCGGCTGGCCCGATTCTAAAAGAACAAAGTTTGTAATATCCACAATATTGTTGATAGGTCTCAGCCCAACAGATTTCAAACGATTCTGCAACCACGCAGGTGATTCAGCAACCTTCACTCCTTTTACAGTGATCCATGCATATCTTGGACAAGCCTTAGAATCTTCAACAACAACACTGATTGGAAAATCATTATTGTCAATTTTAAATCCATCAACGGATGGCTTATTTAAGTTGTAAACTTTTTGTTTCAGACAGCTTAGAGCAGCAGCGGCATCACGTGCAACACCAATATGCGACATAGCGTCTGCACGATTTGGTGTTAGTCCGATTTCAAAAATAAAATCATTTTCGATTTTAAAATAATCGCTGGCGGGAGTTCCGATTTTTGCATCAGCATCAAGTACCATAATGCCTGCGTGAGATTCACCAAGGCCCAATTCATCTTCAGCACATATCATCCCTTCGGAAACTTCACCGCGTATTTTGGCTTTCTTTAAAACAAGCTCGCCTTTGGCAGTGTATAAAGTGGTTCCAACCGTAGCAACAACAACTTTTTGTCCGGCCTCAACATTGGGAGCGCCACAAACGATATGAAGTAAATCTTCTTTACCTACATCAACAGTTGTAACACAAAGTTTATCGGCATCAGGATGTTTTTCTTTAGTTTTTACTTCGCCAATAAGACAACCTTTAAGCCCACCTTTAACGGAACAAAACTCTTCTGTAGTTTCCACTTCAAGTCCGCAATTGGTAAGCACTTTCGACAGTTCCTCAGCTTCAACATCAATATCGAGGTATTGTTTAAGCCAGTTGTATGAGATTTTCATTTAAATAAAATTTAGGCCAAAATTACTCAGAAAAATTGAATCACTTGTAGGAGTTCAAAGTTTAATGTTCAAAGTTGGATACTTCCTGCCACTACCTCCTGCCATTAATTTGTCAGCTTATCCTGCTCCAGTTGATCTTGTCTTTATACAATTCAACGATGTGCCTGGCTATTGGAGCATTTTCGGGCAATTCAAGATTGGGGTCTTTTTCAAGAGTTTCAATTGCAACTTTTCTTGCATAATGAACCAATTTTTCATCCCTTACAAGATCTGTGATCTTTAGATCAAGAATTCCGCTTTGTTCAGTTCCTTCAATATCGCCGGGGCCGCGAATGCGCAGATCTTCTTCAGCAATTTCAAATCCATCATTTGTCCTTACCATGATATCTATTCTCTTCTTAGCATCCGTTGTTTGTTTATGACTGGTCATTAAAATGCAATAGGACTGGTCAGCACCTCTGCCCACTCTTCCGCGAAGCTGATGCAATTGAGAAAGGCCGAAACGCTCTGCATTTTCAATGATCATGACGGATGCATTTGGAACATCTACACCCACTTCAATAACAGTTGTAGCAACCATGATATCTGTTTCACCTCTGACGAATCTTTGCATTTCGTAATCTTTGTCCTTTGACTTCATTTGTCCGTGAACAATACTTACGGCATATTCGGGCAGCGGAAATTCTCTGACAATACTGTCGTAGCCATCCATCAGGAATTTCAGATCCAGTGTTTCCGATTCTTTTATCAGCGGATAAACAACGTAGATCTGTCTGCGCTCCTGAATTTGCTTTCTCATAAAACCAAAAACCCTCAGGCGATCGGAGTCATAAAAATGCAGGGTTTTTATAGCTTTTCTGCCGGGAGGCAATTCATCTATCACGGAAATATCAAGGTCACCATACAGCGTCATTGCGAGTGTTCGCGGAATAGGCGTGGCGGTCATGACAAGAACATGAGGAGGAGTTTCACTTTTCTTCCACAAACTGGCGCGTTGTGCAACTCCGAACCTGTGTTGTTCGTCTATCACAACAAAACCGAGATTTTTAAACTGCACCTTTTCTTCAAGCACTGCATGGGTTCCAATAAGAATATGAAGTTCGCCATTCATCAATTGTTCATGTAGCTTTTTTCTGTGAGCAGTTTTAGAACTTCCTGTCAACACTTGAACATTAATATTCATATTGCCCAATAGTCTTGAAATATTGTTGTAATGCTGCAAGGCAAGAATTTCAGTCGGCGCAACAATGCAGGATTGGTAACCATTATCAAGCGCTATGAGCATACACATCATGGCAACAATTGTTTTTCCGCTGCCAACATCGCCTTGTAAAAGCCTGTTCATTTGCTTATCAGAACCCACATCCGAGCGGATCTCTTTAATTACTCTTTTCTGTGCATTTGTAAGGGTGAAAGGAAGATGGTTCTGGTAAAAATCATTCAGATATTCTCCAACTATAGAAAATTTATTTCCTCTTGATTTTGATATTCTGACAAGCTTTAATTTTAATAATTTTAGTTGCAGAAAAAATAATTCTTCAAACTTCAACCGTAATTGCGCTTTTTGAAGCATTTCCTGACTGGCCGGAAAATGAATATTGATAAGAGCAAGTTCTCTTGAAACAAGTCTAAGGTTTTGAATTATTTCTTCTGAAAGAGTTTCAACAATTTTCCCTTGCAGAACAGGAAGCAACGCTGCCTGAAGTTTACTGATGCCTCTGCTGTCAAGCCCTCTCGATTTTAGCTTTTCTGTGGAATTATAAAATGCCTGAAGATTAAAAACAATTTTGGCATCTTCGTCCGACGGCAGTTCAACTTCAGGATGTGCTATATTGTATTTTCCCTTGAAGAATGTGGGTTTTCCAAAGATCACATATTGTTGAAGCGGATTGAATTTATCTTTCAGCCATTTGAATCCATTAAACCAAATCAGTTCAATCGAGCCTGTTTCATCCCTGAAACGTGCAGTCATTCTAACTATCCTCTTCTCACCAACAAGCTCAATTTTATCAATAAAACCTTTGATCTGTACATACGCGAGATCACTTTTAATTTCATTTATTTTATAAAACTTGCTTTTGTCAACGTAACGAAAGGGGTAATAAACAAGAAGGTCATTAAATGTAAAAACACCAAGCTCATTCCTGAGTATTTCAGCTCTCTGTGGCCCTACTCCTTTGAGGTATTCAATTGGTGTTTCAGTAATATGGGGCATCGAAGGATTTTCTGTCAAACAAAAATAAAAAAGAAACTGAGAATTTTTTTAAAGTTTCTTTTGGTACAATTTTCAAATCGAATATCAGAATAGAAACCTTAATGAAACTGCGTATTCCAGATAATTTAATTGAGTTTTCCCTGCGCCGGTAAAATTATAAAAAGGTTTTAAATCCCCACTTAAAAGTAAGGGAAGATGTGGAAGCTTCCATTCAATGCCTCCTATAACATCAATGCCTGCTTCTACTGAATTATTATCCCTGGTATCGTTCTTGTATGTATTCCTTCCTTTAGAGCGACCTGCATGAGCCCCTAATCCAATATAAAAACCAACATTGGCAACTTCAATATTTACGTTGTGATTTTTTGAATGAATTTCATAAAGACCTGTCACATTAAAACCCTTGTATTGATATGAAATAAGAAGGTCTGCCGCACCACGGCTTTTGGGTGCAAAATATTGAATCACTGTCAACCCTTTACCGGGATCTCCGTACTTGAAACCTATACCAGTACTGTACTGCGCACTGCATTTAAGAACAAAAACTGAGAAAAGAAAAATGAATAAAATTTTAGTAATAATCGCTTTCATAGTTGAATTATTTGAGGTAATAAAAGTAAGCTTTTTTGAGCAAACAGCAAATAAATTTTTTCAATAAAACTGCATAGTACACAAGTCAGGACAACTTAATAAAGATGGCATAAAAAAACTCCCCATAAGTTTATGGGGAGTTCTCTTTTTCTTATCAAAATAAATTAATATTCCCAGAGGTCATGCTCGTATAGAAAGATATTGTTCTTTATCCTTTCCGATTCAAGCAATGCATCCATGCCCTTTGCATACTCCATAATAAATCTGTCATAAACATTCGATTCTTTATAAATATAACTGTTGAACATTCTTTTGTAGAAAACATCATCATAGGACAATCTGGCTGCATCATTGAAACGGTTGAAAACTTCCGCACCTGCAAAAACCTTTCTTGCTTGTGGAAAATAAATCCAGAATAAGGCTTTAGATCCTTTAAAAGTTACACCATCAGCTTCAAATTCATCAATAATAGGGCATATTCCAAGGATTCTGACATCCATAACTGAACGCTGTTTGTCAAAAAACCAGTCTTCTTTAAGCCTGATCTTCATTATTGAAGTAGGGTCAAATTTCTTTATAATTAAAGTATCATAAGTATCATAAGGAGGTTCAGTTCTTGTCAATGTCTGATGTATTGTATCTGACATTGTTTTCGAGAATTCCTCCCAGCTATATGGAGTTAAAAACTCATCATCACCGGCTTCAAAAGCAGTTATCGTTCCTTCCTTAATTCCATCAAGTAAAACCTGCATGAAACTCTTCCTGTCGTCAATTTCCGTAACAGGATAATAGAAAGGCTGATTGATTTTTTCTCTGAAGTCAATAACACGCCAGGTACGGTGTTTCCACATAGCATCAGCTTCACGAAGTGGTGCATATGGAATCGGTTCCCTGTTCTTGATATGAATTTTGTCATACACACCATCCAAAGGTGGAGTGTCCATAACCTGAGCCTGAAGACTCAGAGTTCCAAGTATGACTCCAAATAAAACGAGTATAGTTTTTCTGATACTTAACATATAACCTCCATTAAGATTAATTCGTTAATTTTAGATTAATAGATGCCAGTGACCTTGTTGTTCCATCAGGGCCAACAGCTTTAATATCTTCAAAGTAAACTTTAAGTCCCGATCTTGCAGCTGATATTTTAGATATCATCGCAGGTGTAAGTTTATTTCCAGAAGCCGCAAATGATAATAAGTCTCCTCCAGGAACTTGGATAGTCATCGTAAAAGATGTAATATGGAAATAGAGATCAAAATCAAAATCCTTCATCAGAGGTATAATACCTGAAGCAGCAGCAAGCACTGACTTTGAAATTATCCCGCCAGTAACATTTGCAATGTAAGCAACCGGGTCCGGAACCCTTTTTATACGGAATTCTGAAGTTCCCATTGAAGTTGCATGATCACCTATTGTTGCAGACACAGATATTACTGTTTTACCTGAACCCGAAACAGTCACAGTATATTTTCCTGCGCCAGCTGCAGGAGTCAATGTACCTGTTGAAATAGAGGCATGAACATTTTCATTAGCAACACCAGGAACAGAAATTGTAACCGGGTTAGGCACTCCAACATAAAAGACATTCATTTTATCTGCTGAAATAGTTGCTGAAGGCTGTCCTACAGAGTATGCACTGTTAAAATTGTAAAAAGTTGGTGAAGTTTCACCTGGCTTTACAATGCTAATCCAACCCGTATATTTCTTCTCACCAATACCTGAACCGGATTGTTTATAAACACCCATTCCATCTTCGAACAGTGTCTTGTCAAGCAATTCTCCCCCGGTATGGTTGATTGTATCACTACCTATATATATATCAGGAGATTTTTTGCTATCGTAAGCAGCAAGGAAGATATTAGCTTTGTATTCAGAACCCATTAAAATGTAATTCGATTCTGAAACAACTTTTGCAGCAATTTTATCAAATTTGAATGAAGATGCGTCAACATTATTATAGAGTTTTGCAATCACATCACCTTCTACTGTTTTAACATCAATAATAAATTTGTTTAACAATGCAATATCTGCAGCAAGAACAGTGTGGTAAAAATTCCGCATAACCCAATTTTCAACTTTTTGTTCAGTAAAACTGTATTCATCTTTGGTATCAATAGGAAAACTTTTTGCTGCAGCATCTTTGTCCTTTTGGTTTAAAAGAAGAGCAATCATATCCGTTTTAAAAGTTTCCAATTTAGTTTTAAGAGGTAATCCAGCACCAGCCGATCCATCTTCAGATTGACCAATTAAAATTTCCATAGGTTTGTCATAGTTGTCTTTGGCTTCAACCTCCGACAAATCCAAAGTATCGGCCATTTGCCACTTTGTCGGATCATCGGCTTTTGATTTAACGCCATACTCGGTCTTCGCGATAATTTCAGTTCTAAGGTCAGAAATGTATTTGACCATTTCATCAGCAATTTTTTTAGCTTTTTGTGCATTGTCAAAATATGGTCGAACCTTGTCAGGGTTCTCCATCATAGATTTTGCAAAATTCGTATAAATTAACTCATTTTTACTAGTAGCGTTAACCTGGCTAGTTTTCAACCCTTTGTTAACTATCACAAAAGCATTAAGAATATCCTTGGATACATTGAGAGCCAAAAGGGCAGTCAATACCAAGTACATCATCCCGATCATCTTCTGACGCGGGGTTTCTTTATAACCTGCCATAATTTTATCCTGTTTTTATAATTTAAAAAATAAATTTAATAAAATTACTATTATCGATTGACATTAACATTCATGGCAGCTAACATATTGCCATAAACATTGTTCAGAGCCGACAAGTTCTTTGTAAGTGTAGCAATTTCATTTTTAAACTTCAGCGTATTTTCATTTGATTCGCCCAGGTTACTCATAAAATTATTCAGTGTTTCCTGCAGTTTATTCGTAGCCTGCAACTGTTCACTGGTACCTTTTAATTGAAGTTCATATACAGAATTTAATGCGGAAAGATTCTGAGACATTTTGCCAATCTGTTCGCCATAAGCTTTTCCATCTACAGCTGAAAAGTCAATAGCTTTTGCTGAATTTGTAAGTGATTCAGCAGATTTTGAATATTGTTCGGCAAGATTATTAGCAGACATAGTAGCTGCTTTAATGCTATTGGTATATTCCTGAGAAGCTCCCAGGTCTGATTTTATTGCGTCAGCAGCAAGGTTGTAAGTACCTGCCAATGCGCTGGCTGATTTTGTTGCTGATTTAATACTGCTAACATACTCTTCAGAAGCAAATGCATCTTTACCAAGTGTTTCAGCAGTCTTTTTGTAAGAATCTGTAAGTTCACCAGCTGATTTAGCAGCAGTTTTAATGTTTTGAACATACTCATCTGTAGCTACAGATGCGTCAGAAACATCGGATAATTTACTTGTCGTTTCGGTAAGTCGGCTTAAACCATTACCTAAACTCGCAATCAACTCCGGACCAATTTTGGCTTCTTCCAACATTTTATCCAGTTCTTCAGTAATACTTTTCTTCTGATCAACATCATCAGCTTCATGATACATACCACCCAACTCAGGGTAAACAAGACTCCAGTCAGGTTCTACGTGCGGTGGCTCGAAAGCCGAGAAAAAGAAAATTAAAGCTTCGGTACCTAATCCTACACAGAGCATAACACCTGCACCAGGATAGTGCTGAATTTTAAACAAAGCCCCAACGATTACAACAGATGCTCCCCATCCATACAGCTTGGACATAAAGTTCTTGAATTTTTTGCTTCTTACAATGTTCTTCATAATTTTAATAGATTGTTTGGTTTGTTTGATTTTTATTTATTAAGGTATTAAAAAGTCTAATTGTAAACATTGGATGCGTTTGGTCCATCACCCTTATCACGTCCCAGATATGTTTCAACACATCTGAAACCGATATAGCATTTTGCAGTATCCTGGTATTCATAAGAACGGCTACCAACCTGCAAATAATATCCAACATCCTTCCATGACCCGCCTCTGATAACTTTCCTTTTAAGAACAGGGAGGTCTGTTTCTTTTGCTTCATAGGCAAAAGACATATTCAGGTCATGTGCAAAATTGTAAGCTGATTCATCGTAAGCATCGGCACACCATTCTGCCACGTTTCCGGCCATATCATATAACCCATAATCATTAGGAGCAAAGTGACCGACAACTAAAGTGTGCAATCCTCCATCATCAACATAATTACCGCGTAAAGGTTTATAGTTTCCAAGGAAGCATCCATTGCTATTTCTAATATAAGGACCTCCCCAAGGGAACGGGCTTAATTCAAGACCACCACGTGCTGCCCACTCCCATTCTGATTCCGTTGGTAAACGGAAGTCATTTACGAAAGTTTCTTCATGACCTTGCAAATAGCTATTAAGTAATTGTGATCTCCAAATACAGAAAGCTCTTGCCTGAACCCAACTCACACCTACAACAGGATAATTATCATAAGCGGGGTGCCAGAAATACATTTGAGTCATTGGTTCATTAAAAGAATAAGTAAAGTCATGAACCCATGCAAGGGTATCCGGATAAACATTGATTGTATTCTTAATAATGTAAACACTTCTGTCTTTTAAACCTTGAGGACGGTTATTCAAACCACCGGCAGTGATGTCACCAGGTGTTGTGAAATCTTTACGAGCTGCTGCTTTATAGTCTATGTAGTAATATTCATATTTCAACTGACGGGTATCAATTTCTTTCCTTCTATAAAATCTTTCCTGATCGGTCAGATACATAGAATTTAAAATTTCTCTTTCATCATCTCCGGGATCAGCCCATGGAATCTCAGTTTTCCAATTAATATAAGGTGGATCATAGGTCTCCTGGGTTTCTTCATTTTCTGTGATCAAATGATCAGAAATTGATTCACCCAATTTTCTGTGAGCAATGGAGTCTCTAACCCAGTAAACAAACTGCCGGTACTCATTATTTGTTATTTCAGTTTCGTCCATCCAGAAGGCCTGAATAGAAACTGTCTTGGATTGGGAAACCTGAGCATACGGGACATCCTGATCGCTATTACCCATGTTATAACTACCCATGGGAATAAATAACATACCATATGGATCGGGTTGATACCAATCCTCTCTATCCTGTACTCCTACCAAGTACCCTTTTCCGGAGTTCTTACAACCCGCTAGTAAAAGTATCACTGATGAGAACAAAAGCAATTTTTTCATGGCAACACTTGTTTTGGTTTTACTATTTTTTGTAACGAATAAACTCAAGGTTTATTGTGTGACGATTAATTTTTTTTTATTTTTTACGTTAAAAACGCAATTTAGTTACAAAATTTAAAATTATAAGAAACGTGTGTTTCTGTAACTTTCTTCGTGGGGTACTACAACAATTTTAAAACAATACCCTAACATAATCTCATGACTTCCGCTGCTACGGCCATTTGCACCCATTGCTGATGTAGTAATATCATAAGAATAACCTGCTCTCAAAGTACCATTTTTAAGAGGTCTTTGATAACCCAACAATACTACAATTGCATCAGTAACCCTATAGCTGAGACCTCCCCAAAATTGGTTCTTCCATTTTAAAAGAGCATTGATATCAAATTGTGTTGATGCAAAGTCAGTTTTTATAAGGAATGATGGGTCAAGTTCAAAATCAGGATTGATAGTATAATAATAACCTCCGGTGAAATACAGATGGCGTGTTAGCTGAGGGCTTGCAAGCGATGAGGAATAAGAAATACTTGACTGAAGTAATTGATCTCCTGAAACACCAAAATACAGTTTGTTTTCGATCTTGTAGAATGCTCCAAAACCTATGTCAGTGGCCATGTTCCCTTCAATTTTGGAACTGTTGAGTAAAGGGTCACCTGTTTGCAAAGGATTGAATTTGCTGAAGTCAATTTTTTTATTCAGCATACCCACATTCAGGCCTATTCCCAATACACCTTGTTTAATTGTCAGGTGATATGAGTATCCAAGTTTAAAACCAAGATTTTTTTCAAAACCTAATTGATCCTGGTCTATTGTCAAACCAAGTCCACCACGCAATGGATTTACTTTTCCATCAATTGAAATAAGTTCTGTTTGTGGCCAACCATTGTTACTATGGGAAACCCCTGATGCATCTTTGTACTGATCTTTAAATCCCACCCATTGCTGTCTTACCAGAAGGGTTGCACATATAGCATCATTCATACCGGCATAGCCAGGATTGATTGCCATATTGTTGAACATGTTTTGACTGAATTGGGCTTCCTGCTGACTATAAGTTGCGACAGCGCCAAGAAAGAAAACTAAAAGAGTAATAATTTTTTTCATATTCAATTGTTTTTTTAAGTAATGCCTGCTTTAAAAAGGAGTGTAAAATAACAAAAATAATTTTTAATCAACAAACAGTTGTTGATAATTTTTTTGTTATTTTTCTTATTCCTTTCATTATCAAGATATTTTTTTACCCATTCTACTGATATTTTTTTTAAAGGTTTCAACAAAAACATATCTTTTTTTAAAAATTCTGAGAAGAAAGCAAAAAAAACTCGCTGACTTTTCATTAAAAAAAATGCAAAATAAAGAAAAATAATTGAACTTTCCTTTAAAAAAAACTACATCAACTTTTGATATACCTGCCACCAACGGTCCGGCATTTCTTCTTTCATTGCTGTTTGATAATCCCTGTAAGAGCAAGGAACAAGATAATGCCTTTCGTATTTGCTTTTTAAATTCGTAGGGCAAGGAACCTCCATCCACCAGCGGTCGCTTTTCTTGCTTTTATAAAAAACGATCTCGTACTTGTGATCAATAATTGACACGCGATATTTCACGTAAGCATCCTTTTCTTTTAACGGAAAATCATGTTTACGATTATAGAAACCATCAACAAAATACCATATCATTTGAGCCACCAAATGTGCTGTCTGATTACTGTTGTCGTAAGTCGGATTGAGTTCATAAAACCCAATTGATGTCAGCTTATCACTCATGCCTGCATACCTTGTGATCTGGCAAGCTTCCTCTCCGTAGAAACCATTCGGAGATGCATTGGCATTGCCCGGGGCATCGCACTGTCTGATGGATGAAATATCAAATGTCATCAGGTCTGCATTCCTTACAAATGGCTCCACTTCCTCAATATTTGACCTGACATAACCAAGCCTGTAAACATCAAAATAAAGGTTGCTCATTAGCTCAATGGCATCCTGATTTACAAAATAAGTTTGATAACCGATGTTCGTAAAATTGAAAAGAAAATTCGGCTGATGCATGATGATCTTGCTCAGGTAGGCTTTTGAATTTATTTCTTCATCAGCTTTTCCAAGATCGAAACACGAGTCAATTGCAGCAATATTTATGATCTGCCCGAGGCTTTCATAAGCCAGATAATTTGCAAGTGTGATATCCTGAGAACCTCCAATGATCACAGGAATTATATGGGCTTTGATAAGTTCGGCGACAACAGTTTTTACTGCAAAATATGTATCTTCAATTTCAAATCCTTTTTTAATATTACCAAGGTCGGCAATGTGTGTTTTGTAATTTCCCTGGTATAATTTATAAAAGTATTTCCGAACCTCATCAGGACCCAGAGCAGACCCTTGATTATTCAATGAATTCCTGTCTTCTTTCACACCCAGTAGTGCAATATCAATACCGTCAAGTGAAGGAAAATTATTTTCATCCTGATAAGAAGCAATGAGGTCGCCAAGCTTTCCGGGTCTCGAAACTTCGTTGGTTTGATCGCTTTTTACCGGTTCAAAATATTCAGAAATATCCATATCGTATCTACAGTTGCAGAGTAAAAATTA
>Ga0073936_10003888_pt1 | contig 21022 bp, 17 predicted proteins | sample AliMusrvi5mmetaG_FD_87041 | JGI IMG/M metagenome (GOLD analysis project Ga0073936, IMG submission 87041) | Freshwater lake bacterial and archeal communities from Alinen Mustajarvi, Finland, to study Microbial Dark Matter (Phase II) - Alinen... | ecosystem: Environmental > Aquatic > Freshwater >... | reverse complement strand
TTTCTGGACGAAATCGGCGAGATTGATGCGAACCTTCAGGTCAAAGTCCTTCGGGTACTGGGCGAAGATCGGTCCTTCGAGCGGGTGGGGGGGAACCTGCCCATTAAAGTCGATGTCCGCTTGGTGGCAGCCACCAATAAAAATCTGGAAAAGTTGGTTGCTGAAGGAAAGTTCCGCGACGATCTGTTTTACCGCCTCAATGTGGTCCAGATCACTCTCCCTCCCCTCCGTGAACGCAAAGAAGACATCCCTTTGCTTGTGACCACATTTCTCAAACAGTTCAGCAAGGAGAATGCAAAACCTTTGCGAGATATGACTGCCGAGGCGACTGAGGCAATCCTCGCCTACAACTGGCCGGGCAACGTCCGGGAACTTCGCACGGCAATCGAACATGGAGTCGTGATGGCTACGGGAGCAAAAATCGGGATTCGGGATTTTCCGATGGCGCTGCGTCAGGTCGGTTCGAAACCACAGGGGAAATGGGTTGCCGCCTCCGCTGGGAACTATTTAAATTTGCACGAGACCGAACATCGCCTCATGATGCGCGCCCTTGAAGAAAGTAAGGGGAACCGGACTGAAGCCGCCAAACGGCTGGGAATCAGTCGGCGCACCCTTCATCGCCGCCTGCAAGAAATAAAAAACACTCCATTATAAATGGTTACAGATCAACAAGTTCAAGAGTTTGTTCACCGCATCGAAGAAGGCGGATGGGTCAAGTGGGTCCGTTTGACAGCTCTCATTGCAGTGATGGTGGGCATGTTTGGCGCCTTCATTCTCGATCCTTGGTACTGGGGACTCTACAAGGGGCTCAACCACCCCAAGGCGATGGAACAAGCGGTCATTGCGCGGGAATTAGCACGTGGAAATGGGTTTTCTACGAAAATGATTCGGCCTCTGGCATATACCCAACTGAAGGCTAAATCGGGCTTCCTGCCGACCCCGATACCGGATACCTACCAAGCGCCGCTTTGGCCTTTGGTCCTCGCTCCGGCTCTGAAGGCCATCAAAAGCTTCCCGGATTCCTTGTGGCCGTATCACGCCGCTCTAAAAGACCGCTGGCAGATGAGCACCCGGGATTACGTTTACGTGTGCGACCGGGTGGTTTCCGCCATGGCCATGATTTTTTTCTACCTGTCCCTGCTGGTAAGCTATTTAACTGTGCGCCGAATTTTCGATAGTTTCCTCGGACTTTGGACCGTGGCGCTTATGTTGGGGTGCGCTCTTTTCTGGCAATATTCCATGAGTGGACTGCCCCAGATGCTGATGCTCTTTCTGTTCAGTTGCGCGCTTTACGCGCTGGTGCGTGCTATGGAAGCCCAGAACGAAGACAGGCAGTCGTTTTTCTGGCTTGCGGGCGTTTCATTTCTCTTCGGCCTGCTGATGTTGACCCATGGCATCGCCATCTGGACTTTTGCAGGAGTATGGTTGTTTTGCGTGATTTATTTTAAATCGCGCTGGCGCACGGCACTCATGATGGGGGCGATTGCCCTGCTTGTTTGCAGCCCGTGGATTCTCCGCAATTATCATGTGTGCAACTCTCCCTTTGGCGTAAGTCCATATGCGGTGCTGACCCAAGTCAAGGGGAGTGAAATGGGGATCATGCGATCGCTGGATATTGATCTCAGCGGGCTTTCTCCCACCGTCTTTCGGACCAAGATACAGACTCAGATTGCCGTGCAAATGGGAGGGCTTTTTGCCTCTTTTGGCCGCCTCATGGTGGCACCTGTTTTTTTCCTCGCACTCATGCATCTCTTCAAGGCCTCGCTTCCGCGATCGCTCCGCTGGGCGCTGTTGTTGATGTGGCTTTTTTCGCAGATAGGGATGGCGTTCATGGGCCCGGATGAAGATGGGCTTCCGCTCGCCGCCAACGATTTGAATGTGTTGTTCATTCCTCTGTTTGCCGCCTATGGCATGGCGTTCATTTTGGTTTTGTGGAGTCGCTTGGAAATTACTGTGACGCTGGTGAAATACGCCTTTTTCGTGCTCATTTTCGGCGTTTGTTTCATCCCACTCCTCAACCAGCTCACGATCGTCAATCGCAGTCCGGTGCAATGGCCTCCGTATGTCCCACCGTATATTTCCATCATGCGGGATTGGACAAGTTCCGATGAAATCATTGCCTCTGATATGCCTTGGGCGGTTGCTTGGTATGCTGATCGCAAGAGTCTCTGGCTGCCCATGACCATCCAGAATTTCATTGATTTCAGCGACTACGAGCGCGTCGGAGGCAAGATCGCCGGAATCTATCTCACCCCGCTCAGTGGCAACAAATCTCTCATTGGTGACATTGTGAAGGGCGACTACAAGGAATGGGCACCGTTCATTCTGCGCAACGTCAACATCAAAGACTTCCCGCTGAAAGCCGTCACCGCAATGCCGCTCGACAACCAGTGTATTTTCTATAGCGACCGTGATCGCTGGACGGATCGCGTGGACTAAATCCTTACCGACATGGCTGAAAAATCCCAAAAAGAAACGACGTTTGAAAAGGCGGTGGAGCGTTTGGAATCAATCGTTGAGGCGATGGAGAGCGACCAACTCCCTCTCGAAGAAATGCTGGAGCGCTACGAAGAGGGAACACGCTTGGTGAAGTTTTGTTCGGAGAAGCTCACGGCGGCGGAAAAGCGCATCGAAATTGTGACCCGCAACGCCGCAGGCAAACCGCAAATCGCCGAGTTTGATCCTGCAAACCCTCCAGCGCTTTCCACACCTACGGTTCAGCGTTCTGAAAAAGGGACATCCAAACCGTCTCCTTCGGACGATGTCAGCCTTTTCTAATCATGGGGTATCTTGAAACGATTCACAGCCCGGCTGACTTGAAAGCCCTCCCTGAGAGTGCCTTGCCGGTGCTCGCGCGGGAAATTCGGGAGACCTTAATCGGTACGCTTTCCGAGGAAAATCCGCATTCGGTGGGTGGCCATTTGGGGCCAAACCTCGGCGTGGTCGAGTTGACCCTCGCCCTGCATCGCGTCTTCACCACCCCCAAGGACAAAATCCTTTTCGACGTAAGCCATCAAGCTTACGTCCACAAGATGCTCACTGGCAGACGGGAGCGGCTTAATACCATCCGTCAATATCAGGGGCTTAATGGCTTCCTTCTTCGCACGGAAAGCGAGCATGACTGCTATGGTGCGGGACATGCCGGTACGGCTCTTTCTGCAGCGCTCGGAATGGCTGTGGGACGCGACCGGCGCGGGTCCGACGAATCGGTCGTTTGTGTGGCGGGCGACGGCGCATTCACCTGCGGCGTCAGTTTCGAGGCGCTTAACAATGTTGCCGAATCCACCAAGCGGCTCATTGTCGTCCTCAATGACAATGAATGGAGCATCGCCAAAAACGTCGGCGCCATCGCCAACTATTTAAATAAAATTGCCACGCATCCCACCTACTTCCGGCTGCACGAGACCACGGCGAAAATTGTCGAGCGTTTGGGCGGTCAGACCGCGCGCAATCTTGGCAAGAAGGTGGAGGAGGGGTTGAAAAACCTCGTCCTTCCCAGTGTGATTTTCGACGAGCTCGGACTGCGCTATTACGGCCCCATTGACGGGCACGACATTCCGCTGCTGCTGCGCACCTTCGAGTTCCTCAAGACACAGAACGCCCCCGTCCTGCTCCATGTCCTCACCAAAAAAGGGAATGGCTATCCCCCGGCCATGAAGCACCCGGACAAGTTTCACGGCCTCGGGCGCTTCAAGCACGACACCGGCGAAACCGTCCCCTCCACCACGCCCACGTATTCCGAGATTTTCGGCAAAACCTTGGCGAAATTCGCCGACACCAACGCATCGCTCTGCGCCATCACCCCGGCCATGCCCACGGGCAGCGGCTTGACGTATTTCGCCGAAAAACATCCGGATAAATACTACGACGTGGGGATCGCCGAGGAACATGCCGCCATCTTCGCGTGCGGCCTGGCGATTCAGGGGTTCCGCCCCTTCTTGGCTATTTACTCCACGTTCATGCAGCGCGCCTACGACATGATCGTCCACGATATCGCGTTGCAGAATCTCAACGTCGCGCTTTGCATGGATCGCGCCGGATTGAGCGGCGACGATGGCCCGACCCACCACGGGCTCTTCGACATCAGCTTTTTGCGCTCTGTGCCGGGGCTCGTCCACATGCAGCCCAAGGACGAGGACGAATTCATCGACATGCTCTGGACCATGCTCCACCACAACGGTCCCATCGCCATCCGCTACCCGCGCGGTGCGGGCACTGGAGCGATCCCCAAGGATACGCCTCAACTGCTTGAAATCGGTAAGGCGGAGATCATTAAAGAAGGAACACAAGCCGCGCTCTTCGGGTTGGGCAACATGCTGGAACTAGCCCAGGAAGCCGCCAGCCGCCTCGAAGCGATGGGCATCTCCACCGCCGTCATCAACCCGCGCTGGATCAAGCCGCTCGACACGGCGATGATTGACGCCTTCGCCCGCAAAACTGCCGTGCTCTGCACCATTGAGGATCACGTGCTGGCCAACGGGTTTGGCAGCGCCGTATTGGAGCACCTCAGTGAAGCTGGGATTCCCACGCCCGTCGTGCGGATCGGCTGGCCAGACGCATTTATCGAGCACGGCAGCGTGAGCGTCCTGCGGAAAAAACACGGGCTCACTGTGGAGGCGATTGTGGAGAAAGTCGCGCGGGCGGTTAAGGGAGCTTAAGGTTCCTACCGTAACGCTTCAATAGCTTCGCGGATTTCCTCCAGCGTGACCTCTTTGGATACGAACGCCTCGCCCAGCCGGGGGCAGAGGACGAAGCGGACCTGCCCTTGCGCGAATTTCTTGTCTTTGAGCAGCGCGGACATGAGGGTTTCCGTGGAAATGTCGGCGGGGAGGCGCAGGGGGAGTTGGAACCAGGCGAGGGCGTCGAGGAGGCGTTGATTTTCCTCCGGGGCGAGACCCGCTTTGCGCACGGAAATCCGGCCTGCGGCGACAAGCCCCAGGCTGACGGCTTCGCCATGGAGGAATCGGCCATACCCTGCTGCATTCTCAATGCCGTGCCCGACGGTGTGCCCGAAGTTGAGCAGTGCGCGCAGGTCTTTGGTTTCGTGCTCGTCCTCGGCAACGATGGCGGCTTTGATTTCGACGTTGCGCCGGATGACTTGTGCCAGCGCGCCCGACTCGAATTGCAGGTTGGGGACGACGATGGCTTCCAGCAGCGAGCGGTCGCGGATGGCGGCGTGCTTGATGATTTCGGCGACGCCCTCGTTGAACTCGCGCGGCGGGAGACTCTGAAGCGTGAGCACGTCGGCGAGCACGAGCCGGGGCTGGTGGAACGCGCCGATGAGGTTTTTGCCATGCGCGGCGTTGACGCCTGTCTTGCCGCCCACGGCGCTGTCCACTTGCGCGATGACGGTGGTGGGGATTTGCACGAACGGGATGCCACGGTAGTAAATGGTGGCCACGAATCCGGCGAGATCGCCGACCACGCCGCCGCCCAGGGCGACGATCCATGCTTTGCGGTCGAGCCCGGCGGCGATCATCTCGTCACAGACTCGTTCCGTCACGTTCATGGCCTTGGAGGCTTCCCCGGCGGGTACGGTGATGAGGGTGGGGGAGTAGCCCTCCGCTTTCAGGCTGGCGAGGACGGGTTCACTGTAAAGAGGGGCGACATTGCTATCCGTGACCACGGCGCAACGTTTACCGAGTTCCTCGCCCAGTTCGCTTGCAAGGCGACCCGTTTGTGAAAGGATGCCTGCGCCGATGAGGACGCGGTAGGCGCGTTGGCCGAGAGGAACGGGAACGGAATGGATTTCAGAACTCATGGCAGGATGGGAAGGGCCCTACCGAAACATATTGGGAGGAAAATCACACGCGGAAAACGCACACTCCCTTAAATCCCGCCCACGGATGTTCCAATAGCCTTGCCGTGGGAGCGGTTGGACGTTAAACAAAGAAGGATATGGCGCTTACGCTATTGAAAATTTCCTGTCCCGACCGGGTTGGCCTGCTGGCTCGGCTGACCAGTTTTATTGCTTACCACGGCGGCAATTTGTTGGAGGTCAACCAATTCACCGACCCGCTGGGTAAGTGGTTCTTCGCCCGGATGGCCATTGATACCAAGAGCCTCGCGCTTGATACCAGTGCCTTGGGTAAGGCCTTCGCGCCACTGGCAGCGGACCTGAAAGGCGAATGGACGCTGCGCCAGACGAACCGCAAGATGCGCGCGGTCATCATGGTTTCCAAAATGGACCACTGTCTGGCCGACCTGCTCTGGCGCTGGCGTTCGGGCGAGATGCCTGTGGAAATCCCCCTCGTTATTTCCAATCACGAAAGCTTGAAGCGGGTGGTGGAGCGCGAAGGGGTTCCCTTTGAGTTCGTGCCCGTGACGCCCGAGACAAAAGAAGCTGCGTTTGCCAAAATGGACGCTCTCTTTCGCCAGGCCGAGGCCGATGTGGTCGTGCTCGCCCGGTACATGCAGATTTTCCCGCCGGAAGTCTGCCGGGAATGGCACGGGCGGATCATCAACATCCATCACTCCTTCCTGCCGTCATTTGCCGGGGCGAATCCCTACCGCCGGGCCTACGAGCGCGGGGTTAAACTGATCGGAGCCACCTGCCACTACGCCACGGCGGATCTCGACCAAGGGCCGATTATCGACCAAGAGGTGGTCCGTGTAGAGCATTTCCACACGCCCGAGGATTTGTTGCGGCTGGGGCGCGACTGCGAGCGCATGGCCATGGCGCGCGGTGTTCGCTACCACGTCGAGGATCGCGTGCTCATCCACGGTAACCGCTCCATCGTGTTCCGGGATTAGGGGGCTTAGAGCATCTCGGAAACTTTTTCCGGGATGACTGAAGCTGCCTCTTCCTGGCGGGCTGAGTGTTCGGGATGAAGATGCGTGAGCAACTCGATGTTCCCGTCGAAATCCTCCACCAGCGCCGAGCAGCTTTCCACCCAGTCGCCGCTGTTGTAGTAGTCCACGCCGTCAATTTTTCGGATAACTGGTGAGTGAATATGCCCGCAGACGACGCCGGAAACGCCGTCCGCCTCTGCAAAGCGGACGACGGCTTTCTCAAATTCGCCGATAAACGAGACCGCGTTTTTGACGCTTCGCTTTACGGCGGCGCTCAGGGACCAATAGCCGAGCCCGAAATGTCGCCGCAGCCAGTTAACCGGGCCGTTGAGCTTGAGAAGCATCTGGTAGCCCATGTCGCCCACGAACGCCAGCCACTTGATATTCTGCACCACGGTGTCGAGTTCATGGCCGTGGATTACCAGCAAGCGCCGTCCGTCTGCCGTCCGATGAATGGCGCGTGATTCGACCTCCACCGCGCCGTAATTGCCAGTAAAACCAGAAATAAACTCATCGTGATTGCCGGGGATGTAGATGATTCGCGCACCTTTGCGCCCCGCGCGCAACAATTTCTGGATGACGTCATTGTGCGTTTGCGGCCAGTAGATGCCCCGGCGCAGCTGCCAGATATCAATTAGATCACCGACGACGTAGAGTGTCTCAAACTCGTGTTTGCGCAGGAACTCCAAGAGTGCTTCGGCGGCGCATCCTTTCGTGCCGAGGTGAATATCGGAAATCCAGCCGGTACGGTAATGTTTCATAGTCGGTGCCATGAAACGTGGCTGGCAAATATGACGGCAGGGTGACGAAAATGTAACGATCTGGTGACAAAATTTGCGTAATCGTTACCCACACGACATGAAATTGTCATGAAAATGGAGCATCCTTATTTGACATGGCATCGCAACCGCTCGAACGTTCCTCAATGACGGCTTTGGTGAAAACGCCTCCCCACAAAACTCGCAAACAGACGATCGAGCAAATCCTGCGCAAGGCTTATACCGGCCTTTGCCGCGACAAGGCTACGCGCCACGCACTCCGTCAGCATCTTAAAACTGATCCAACGGGTCGAATCAAAAGGAGAGGCAAGTTGGTAAGAGTTTGCGCTTTCTCTTTGCCGGTTTTCATGAGTTCCTTGAGCTTGCGATGAATCAAAGTTTGCTGCGCACAGTGAAGCTGTTGGGTGCGATGATCCTCGGGTTGGCTGTTCCGGCGGCCCATGCGTTCCATTACCTCATTCCCTACGCCATCGTAGGGATGCTCTGGATGGCATTTTTAGAAATCCGCCCCATTGGCTTCCGGCGCGAGCATCTCTTCGTGTTGGCGGCGAACTGGGCCATCGGTCTGCTCGCATGGGGCGTGTTGATGCCCCTCAATCGCCAGCTCGCTTTCGCAGCACTGCTCATTGGCCTGACGCCTACGGCCACCGCTTCGCCTGTCGTGACCGGGATGCTTGGAGGTCGCGTAGAATTCGTCGCTGGATCGGTACTGCTCACCAACGTCGCCGCCGGGTTGCTTTTCCCTGTGGTGCTGCCATTTCTTTTGGGCTCGCATCTTTCGATATCCACCATCCCATTTTTGAAACAGACCGTGTGCATTATTCTGGGTCCGCTGGCAGTTGCGCAGGCGCTACGGGTTACCGCTCCGTCGCTGACGCAGCGCCTTCTTCGCTACCGGAAGTGCTCATTTTATCTCTGGCTGGTTGTGCTCTTTTTGGTGACTGCTGACGCGAGCTGTTTTTTGAGGAGCCAGTGGCATGAAGGGGGGCATCTGTTGCAAGTGGCGCAGATTGCGCTGGTGGCAGTGATCCTTTGTGCCGTCAATTTCGGGTTGGGACTGAAGCTTGGTGGTAAGGAATTATCGCGCGAAGTAAGCCAAAGCTTGGGACAGAAAAACACGATTCTAACAATCTGGATCGCCCTGACCTATGTCAGTCCGATGGTAGCCCTAGGGCCGACCTTCTACATTCTCTGCCACAACAGCTACAACGCGTGGCAATTGGCGCGGCAACCGATTCATCACGGTGCCGACTAAGCTTGCTCCATCGCGTCGAGAAGCTTTTCCATCGCGGTGTGATCGGCAGGCAGATGCGCAGGGGCTTCCCTCAATATCACCGTTTTCTGCTGGATGAACCGTCCCTCGCCAAGCGTCCCTTCTGCGTCCACGAACGCGGTGACATCGTTCAGACCGACCTCCAGGTGAAATTGCAGGCCGATAATGCGTGGGCCGTTGGCGAACGCCTGATGGCGGCACGCCTCGCTGGAAGCCAGCGACACGGCTTCGGGCGGCAGGGAGAAGGTGTCCCCGTGCCAGTGTAGTGGTGTCAGGATGTCCGGGAATTCGGCAAAGGCGGGATGTTGTGCCGCTTCGGCCTGCAAACGTATAGGGAACCAACCGATCTCCACTTCCGGGTTTTGAAACACCTTGCCGCCGAGCGCATCGGCGATGAGTTGCGCACCCAGGCAGATACCTAGCACCCGCTTGCCTTGGGCGATGGCCTGCGCGATGGCTACTTTTTCAGCCACCAGCCACGGGTAATTGCGATGTTCGTAAATGTTCATCGGGCCGCCCATGACGATGAGCCAGTCGATATCTTTCAAGGTTGGAATGGGGTCTCCTTGATCCAGATGCGTGGCGCTTAAAATGTGCCCCTTGCGTTGTGCCCAAGCGGCGATTTCGCCCAATCCTTCGCTGAGGCTGTGATGAAAGGAGTGCAGGTGCATGGCGATGTTTCTAAGGCTGGATATGCAGCGTCTTTTCCTCACCATCCCAGCGGAGTGTCAGCGTTACCGGCTGATTAGCGCTAATTTCCACGGAGGGCTCGGCATCGGCACTTTTACGAGAGGCACACCGCAGGTTGAGGAGCGTATCCGCGCCCAATGGGTAATTTTCCACGCCATGCGATTCCAGTAAACGGATATCCCACAACAGGGCGTGCTGGGTGGCATCGGGTCGTAAACCGAACCCGTATTCCAAGAGCACGGCGATGGGTGGGAGGCCGGTCCAGCCAACGAAATCGCGCTTGGCAGGCTTTCCTGGAGCAGCGAACTCCGGCGCGTAGTTTTCCCAAACTGTCCCCGTTTTTTGGAAAACTTCCGTAACGTTTTGGAGGTGGTTGAGGGCGATTTCGTGAGCCAGCGCATCCTTGCCTACGTGCGTTAGACCACGCAATACCATGTAATTGGAAGGAGCCCAAACGCCACCGCGCCAGTAGCCACCCTGAGGGTCATAATCGGGATGGTCCGCACTCAGAGAAGGCACACGATGTGGGCGATTAAACTCCCGTGTGTTGGTCAAATGATTTACAAACTTCTCCACGTTCTCCGACGAAACCACCTCGGCTAAAAGAGCCCAATATGCACCAACAGATTTAACGGTGCTGCGGCTTCCGTCTCGGAAACGATCAAAATAAAACCCACACGTATCATCCCATAGATGAGTGTTGACGAACTGGCTGAGCATTTCGAGTTCCGTTCGTAAATCTGCGATTTCTGAGGAGCGCCCGAGTTCGTCGGCCATCTTGAGCAGGAGTCGGTCTGAGAGAATTTGTTGCAGCGTCGTGTCGATCCAGGTCATGTGCCCGTGTTCAAACATGTGATTGCAGCCCTTCGGGAGTCTCGGCTGATTGTCCATGCCACAGCCCCAACCGTTGGCAAAATAGGTTCCATCGGGCCACGTCCGAAACTTTTGGAACCACTGTGCATAGGCAACGAGTGGCGGGAAGACTTTAGCAAGGCGCTCTTTATCCCCGAAGTTGAGATAGTATTCCCACTCCGCCCACGGCATGACGTTTGGGCCGGTGCTGGCAAGGTCGTAACGTTCGAAGGCCTCAGTGCCGTCCTCCACCTTGATCTGGCGGCTGATAAAACCATCCCGATGCTGGCGGGCGTAGAAATTATCGAGAGTCCGCTGAAAGTTAAATACCCGGTGTCCGTAGCGCCCAAACATCGACATAAACGCCGAGTCCCACATGAACGTGGCGTCATTGAAAGCCGTGTCGATGAAATTGGCGATGAGCGGGCTGCCTTCCGGCGGTTGGCGGAGGTTTTTGAACGCCAGTTCCCACGCTTTCCAGTAACAATCGATGACCGGGGTGTGTCCTTCCCAGAAAGGCGAGGGAAGTTGTTTTTTGGCGACGTCAAAGGCTGGAAGCGGGGGGCGATCCGCCGACAACTTCAAATAAACATTTTCGCTAACGAAGCGATTGGGGACAGAGGTATCTCGGACGCTCATATTGCCGAATATCATAGAGACGTCTCACAGGGAGGGTCAAGGAACGAGGCGGTAACGATTGCTCAGGACGGGGGGGCGATGCCTTCGGCATGCATTTCCATGGCAATTCGGTCTTTCCTTTCAATCCACCATGATTAATTTGCCTTTGTGCACAGGCTTTCCAGACGATTTCTTCTCCTTTCGGCATCGGGGGCGTTCTTCGTTCTCCTTGTTCTTGAAGGCATGGATTTTTATGCCGGTTCCTCTGGTGTAAAGCAGCGCTTGGAATCGGCTTTGCTCCGTGAACTCCACTATCCGGTGAAGATCGGCGGATTGCATTACACTCTCTGGAGCGGGCTGAGGGCGACCGACATCACAGTGGCCTTCCCTGACGCCAAGGGCGCTGGGCTCGATTCCCTTAGCGTGCCGTCCGTTTCCGCGAAAGTTGCCTTTGTGCCGCTGTTCTCGGGTCGTGTGATAGTGGAAAAGCTGCTCTTTAAAGAACCGTCGCTGGTTTGGATGGAGGGCGAAATCGGCGGAGTGACTCCACCGGAGGCTCAACCCCCCATCGTGCCGGAGATTTCGGTTGCCTCTGCAAAACCAGAAAGTGTTCTAAAATCTCAGGTCGGGAAATCGCCTGAACCGGTTTCCGTGCCATCCAAGGAAAAGACGCAACGCGTTGAATTGGATTTTCGGATTCAAACCGCGCAAATTCAAAATGCCACGTTCCGGATTTTGGGTCGTAGTGGGAAGGAAGTTTGCTTGCTGGAAGGCGTTGACGCGTGCAGCACCATCGAAGCTCCCAACAAAGCTTACGGAAATCTTTCCGTTCTCAAAGCATCCTTCGGTGAGCGCTTGATATTGGAAACCTTTAATGCGCCGTTTGTTTTTCACGATGGCGCACTAACGCTGCCGCATATCGACACGCGGCTCGCCGAGGGGAGCGTTCGGGGGGAGGGGACGCTCGCCTTTTTGTCGGAGCATCCGTCCATAACGCTCGATCTGGTTTTTGACGACGTCAGCCTGGAGGATTTGCTGATCCAGCTTGGCGAGGCACAGACCGTGCAACAAATGTCCGGGACGTTGCAAGGCAACCTCGATCTCTATGGGCGCATTGGGGAAACGAAGAGCTTTGGAGGCACCGCACAATTGCGGCTGCGCGACGGACGCATGGAGCAGTTTCCTTTGCTGCAATTGATCGGAAAGGTTTTGCCGATCGAGGAGTTGAAGCATCTCGACATGCGGCGGGCTCAACTCGATATGCGCGTGGGGGAGGGGAAGGCGTTGGTGGATAGCCTTGTGATGGAATCAGCCAACTTGAGCCTCACGGCGAATGGCACCAGCGGTTTCGACGGCAAGCTCAACATGGCAGCCCGGCTGGCGGTCAACCCCAAGGTAAGCCGTCAACTACCAGGGTGGGTGGATGTCAATTTCCAGCCTGTGCCGAACAGTGATCGCCGGGACATCGGATTTGCTGTGACAGGCACGCTGCTCGCGCCAGAAACGGATTTGATGCGGGTGATGCTGGGACAGCGTTATGGCAACCAAATCCTGAATCTCTGGCAATCCCTCACCGGAAACCCCAAGAAAAAATCCGGCGACAAAAAGAAAATTGAGGTAACGCCTTCCTCTCCCACGCCATGAATTCTCAGAAAATTCACGCTTGCGTAAGCGGACGCTGCTTTTAGGATTATCTCAAATATCCGAAGGATTGGCTTTCCCGAAAATTTTCCATGGTTAGGAAATCCGCAGAAGATGGCTGCGCCGCAGCAGGCGAACTGAAAGAGGTCCCCTCGACATCCTCGATGAGACCGATGGTGACTATCAATTTGCGTGACGCACTGCTCAATACCCTGAGCGAAGCTATCGCTGCAATCAACCCGGACGGGCGCATTGTGGAGATGAATGAAGCATGGAAACATTTCCAGCAGGATTTTTTCTGGTTGGGTGAAGTTCTGGTATTTGATGAAACGGCATTGAAAGACGCCTGCCACGATGCAGATGTCCTTATTGAGGGACTCCACGCTGTCATTGGTGGAGTCAAAAGGGAATTCGAACGGGAGTTTTCTGTGCTTTTGAGGGGGAGGCCGATCTGGTTTCGCCTACGAGTGAAACGGTTGTCCGGATATGTGGAAGAGGAAGGGATGCACACGATGGTCTCTCTGCGTGATATCACTGACAGGCACCGTGCGGAACAGGATTTACATGAGAGTCACACCTTGTTTCAGCGTGTCTTGGAAGGCACTGGTGACGGGATTTTCATTTACGACCTTGAAGGGCGTTTCCTGCTGCATAACTCTGCTGCTGCTGAACAGTTAGGCTTCAATAAGTCGCCCGTGGTCGGGAAAAAAGTAGAGGAGGTTTTCTCCCCCGAATTGGCACGGACCGTTCACGGGCAGAACCAACTAGTTTTGAGCACCGGGCGCACGCTCGGTTACGAACTGGTGGTTGGGAGGCGCACCTTGCTCGTTCGGAAAGGGGTTTATCTCAACCACCAGAACGAAGCGGTTGGCATCATCGGCATCGCCAGGGATATTACCGAACGCAAGCGGGTTGAGGAAAAATTGGAACGGAGCGAACGCCACTTCCGGGCGCTCATTGAGCGGAGTGCGGACTGCATTTTTCTGATTTCACAAGCCGGCGACATTCTTTACGCCAGCCCGTCGATCAAGGTGATTTCGGGTTATGAGGCAGTGGAATTGGTTGGATCGAATAGATTTTTCTGGATTCATCCCGAGGATGTCTCGTCGGTTCAGCAACAACTTGGAGATCTGCTGGATCTTCCAGGCGCTTCCATTAGCGGGGAATTCCGGCATCTTTGCAAAGACGGCAACTGGAAGTGGTTGGAAGCCACCTCCACCAACTGGCTTCACGATCCGGGCGTACAGGCTATTGTCATTAATGCCCGGGATGTTTCCAAGCGTAAGGAGGATGAACAGAAACTGCACCGTTTCAAAGCCATCGTGGAATCTTCCGTTGATGGAATTCTGAGCGTTGATTTGAATGGGAAAGTCACCAGTTGGAATCCTGCGGCCCAACGCATTTTCGGATATTCCGAGAAAGAAATGATGGGCAATGATTTTAGGATATTGATTCCCGAGGATCGCTTGGGAGAAGCCAGCAAGCTTCTGAACTCGGTGTTGCTGGGCAAGGAGATTAATGACTTTGAGACCGTGCGCATTGGAAGAGGGGGGCGTCGCGTTGATGTTGCTCTCACTCTCTCTCCAATTTACAGTCAGGATTACAGCATCGCCGGAATCACGGCCATCGTTCGCGACATTACGGAGCGTCGCCGATTGGAAAAGCAGGTGCTGGAGATCTCGGATTTTGAGAAACGTCGCATTGGACAGGATTTACACGACGATCTTTGCCAACATCTTGTGGGGATTTCGATTATCGGAAATCTGCTACACGCGGATTTAGCCCAGCTTGGGATTAAGCAGGCCGACGATGCCAAACAGATCACAGAAATGATCCGCAACGCCGTGGATCACGCGCGGATACTGGCTAAAGGCCTCTCTCCGCTGAACATCGCCCAAGGGGGACTTATGGCGGGATTGGAGACATTGGCGGCCAACACTGAGCAGATGTTCCGGATTCCGTGCCGCTTTGAATGTTCCGACGCCGTGCATATCCAGGATGTTGAAACAGCCACCCACCTCTTCCGAATCGCCCAGGAGGCGCTCCACAATGCTGTTAAACACAGCAAGGGAACTCTGGTGATTATCCGGTTGGAGGCCGATCAGGAGAGTGTGATCGTCACCGTTAGCGATAACGGTGTCGGGATTTCCGAAGTCAGGAAACCCTCCGCAGTCAGTGGCCTCGGGATGCATACGATGTATTACCGCGCCCGTCTTATCGGAGCCACCTTGGAGATTTCAAAAAACCCCAAGGGTGGCACCTGTGTAGTCTGTCGCCTCCCTAAGCAGAAGATTTAAAGTGTTTTTGGGAAGAATTTTCCATGGACAGGGCCAGAGAGAGCCTCGTTGACGGAAGACTCTAATACAGAGAGACTTATCATGCTGAAACAGTTTTAAAGAATCAAAAAATCAACTGGAAAATGAGTATAAGTGAGCGCATGATTTAAACTATGAAACTAGCTCTGATAGTCGCATTACTTCTGCCGTTTGCCGCGTCGGGGAGCGAAACCGCTTACCAAGCGTTGCGCATCGCCGGCACGGAGCGTTCTCCAGCTTTTCTTAATAGCGTGGTCGAGGTAAAAGGACGTAATGGTGCGCCGCAGCCCTCTACATGGACCATCCTCTTAAATGATCCGCTGGCGCGCGGCGGTGTGCGGGAAATCGAAGTTTCCAAAGGTCACATCGTCAGCGAGCGCACCCCGGTAAAAGCCTATGGAGGGCAGGGCGACGCGATTGTGCTTAACTACCCGAAGCTCAACCTCGACTCCGAAGGCGCCTTTGCCATTGCGGAAGCGGAAGCGCGGGTTGCGAAGATCGGTTTTTTTGGAGCGGATTATCTGCTGCGTTGTGACGATAACGGGGGCGCTCCCATCTGGATTTTGCAACTGCTCGACAAGAATCAGCATAGCTTGGGTAGCGTGACTATCGCGGCGGATACCGGCGCTGTTATCACCAAGACTTTCAGCGGCCAAACCACCAAGGGAAGCTGGGCGGCTGGCGGCGGCTTGAAAGGCCATCTTAGCCGGTTTGGCGATGCCATGGGGCGCTCCTTCCGGAAGGTTGGAGGCAACGTCGAGGAGTTTATGACGGGAGAGCGGACGATCGACAAAGACGACCATTAACCAGCGCTTCTGCTGGAAAAGAGTTTCCTTCTGTGGGCGGCTCGTGATTATCTGTCCAGTGGTTCCCAGAGAACCGCGAGAAAAACCAAGTTCCAAATCGCCCTACTGTGGCAAAAGTCCTGCTCACAACTCTTCACCCCCCGACTGCTACATGGCATCAGGGCAGATACGAGTTGTTGCGCCTCAGCGCTGAGCTTTCAGGTGGACGCAAACATCAACTCACCAACGACCCGGAAGAGGCCGATCTCATCCTGTTCAGCGACGAAGGCCCCAAACCGTATTTGCGCTCCATTCGCAGTAGCCCCCTGTATCGGCGCTACTGGCGGAAATGCTTCGTCTTCGACTCGGAAGACAAGCCGATTGCATTCCTTCCGGGCGTTTACGCTTCCATAGAGAAATGCTGGCATAATCGGAACTGGACCCGATCCGGCTTTTACTCACACATCGCCGAGCGTTCGCGTTTCGACTTCATTCCTTTCCGGGAGAACGCGAAGTGGCTTTATTCCTTTGCGGGCTCTTGCTACCATAGTCGGGTTCGGGAGTCTTTGAAGCAGATCAAGGACCCCCGATTTCACCTCACTGATACCTCCGGCAAGATGATTTATATCTACCGGGAGGACGACCAGGACGATGTGGCTGCTTACAAGGAGATTGTAGGCGATAGCAAATTCGTGCTTTGTCCGCGCGGGGTTGGCTGTTCCTCTATCCGGCTTTTTGAGACGATGCGGATGGGGCGCGTCCCCGTGATCCTTTCAGACTGCTGGGTTGCGCTGGAAGGCCCGTTATGGGAAAAATTCTCCGTCCGGATTGCGGAAGCGGACGCCCATAAACTCCCCAGCTTGCTCACCTCCATGGAACCGCAGGCGGCAGAAATGGCGGCTATGGCGCGTGCCCAGTGGGAACAATGGTTTGGGGAGGCCGTCCTCTTTGAGACCGCTGTGGACTGGTGCCTGGACATCCGCGCCGGAGGCAAATGTGAGAGTTGGCTAGCCCGATGGACCAAACGTCTGCAATATCTGCGCAAGGACCATTTTCGGAATTATCTTCGGATCAAATGGAAAAACCTTTTAGCATCTCGCCAGGCAGCGGCAAAATGAACCGACCCGGCATGTAAAAATCCTGTTTTTGCACTTGCCAAGCGGTCGCATTTCAAAGAGGTTTTCCGTCCTGCAACGCGCCGACAGCGTCGGCCCGGTAGCAGCAAAAAAGGAAAGCGCGGTTAGCTCAGTGGTAGAGCATTACCTTGACACGGTAGGGGTCGCAGGTTCAAACCCTGCACCGCGCACCATTTGTTAAGCCTTCAAAACAGGGGCTACAACAAATGAAACGGAACTATCCGGGAAGAAGAATGATCTCTGCCCATTCAAGGTTTCCGTTTGCATCTGGCGGCTCGAATTCGACGACATTGATCCCATCGTGCAACACAGCGACCGGAATTTCATACCAATAGGCAGCCGTGGCTGAAGGGGGCATTTCGGTAGAAAGGGTTGTTACACGCCTTGCCCAATCATCGCCTCGACTTTCCCAACAAACTGGCTGGCACGGAGCAACTGGTTTCGTGTTCACGCGCATCTCCACAGCGCTCATGTCCGGCGCATCCGCCGAAAACCCAAGGCGCAGGATGGCTCGTCCAGATTGAGGTTTCGGGCCGAGCCCGATGCGGAGGGAGATGTTTTTATCCCAGCGACTGAAATCCTCATCCCGGTTTGTGTGGCGCAAGGTGATTGGCAGGAGGCTCCTTCGAGGTTCTCCCGGTGCGCAGACTTGGGGATGTGTGAATGCGTGGCGGCGGTTGATTTTCCTCAGCGTCTCCAAATCGCCTGCTTGGTTGAGTTCCTCCAGCAGTAATTCCCGTTCATCGCTTTCCCGGTAGCATTCGTTGAAAAGGTAGATGCCGTCGGCTTTGCGTTGGAATGCCGACGCCGCGCTTCCATATAAGAATTCGTGGCTCAACACGCTTTGTCCCGAGGTGTAAACAGCGTTCTCAACCTGGGCCAGAAGCTTCACCTTTCCACCCAGCATGGAGCGCCAGATATCAATGGCGTAATCAAAATGCGTGGCAGCGCAAAAGGCGGAAAGGGTGACCATGTGGGCCAGGCCTTCGTGAGCCCAGGTGATCGGATCATAGCCGAGCGCCATGCAACTCTGTGGGTCGGCAGGCAGACGGTGCGCCAGTTGAATGGGATGCCCCAAGCGCATTTCTGCGGCATCGGCCAGCTTGCGGACCTCGCGAACAAAATTGTTGAGCAACTCACGGCCAGCTTCTTCATGACCTGGCGCGAACATCATTCCCCAACGCATCCAATCCAACTCCAAACCAAACATGTCATAGCGCTCAAACAGCTCTCGGAGCAAATTCAGATGATGATCCCGGACCACCTTTTGGCCGTAGTCAAAAGATCCTTCCCAACTCCGTTCCCAGCGGTATGGCGCTCGCCGGAGTTCAGGATGTTCTCGCCAGAAATTGCTGGGCCATTCTTCCAGCGCATGGGGAAGCGGATCCTGGCGCGCGTGTTCGACCAGCCCGTGACTGTCGTTCATTCGCATGCTGAGCCAGCCCTCGATGCCGTGATGTTTGCTGCGGGCGAGCCAACGCTCGAATTGATCCACCCCGCGCTGCTGGAGCAGCCAAAGATTGTGGACGCCGTGGGTGCGGTGTGCGGCTGGCTGGTTCTCCCCCTTTTCAGGATCATAGCCATCCCAAAACCTTTCCCATGTTTTGCTCGGAAATAACGCCCGCTGGACATTCACACAGAAGAGCAATCCTGCCAGTTGGGTCCCTTGGGCGTAGAAGTCCACAAGCCGGTCAACGCCCTCCTCCGTCATGTCCTCTGCTGGATGGGAACCGTAAAAGTGATGGTTGTCTTGATTAAAGTAGATGGTTTTCATCGGTTTTCTAAGCCCGGTTCAGGCACTCGTTATGTTATTTGAGCAAACCGTGCTGTCCGAGTTCGGTGCGGATGCGTTCCGCGTAAGCGTCCGCTTCTGGGCCGGGCAGATGAACGCCGTCCACGGTGGCATACTTGTGATGTCCATCTGGGTTTACCCACACGTATTTCGACAGAGGAAACGCTTCACGCAGGCTGTTTCGGACCGCCGCCGGTTGGGGTAGTTCTGTCAGCGAGTTGTCGATGGGCATTTCCACAAAAACGCAGCGAGTTCCGTGCGCTTCGAGATCGGCTACGAATACTTTTAGCTTTTCGATCTGTTGTTCGAGCTGACCCGGCTTGGGCCGGATTTCATACTCGGCTTTATGGATGGCCAATACCTTTTCGAAAACGGATTCTGCATCCTCCGTGGCTTTTGGTTTTGGCTTGGGGCAGAGCCGTTGCGCTGCATCCAGACTCCAATGGACGAGTTTTTCTCCGACTTTTCCCGCAATGAAATTCGCGGGGTGGTAGCGTTCCAACAATCCCGGCGCAACTGGCCGCAGTTGGGAAATCACCGGGCAAAATGCGCTGCCGAGGACATCCGTATTTTCTTCGCGTAGCAGCAGGTTTGTTTCAATCAAGACAACGCTGGGGCGGACGGCGTTGTGGCGGATGATTTCCAGTCCGGTGAACGGGCCTTCGCCCGACATGGCCAAGTTGTAGAAATCCGTTTGCAACGAAGTCGTGGAAAGCCGCTCGGCGAGCGAGGAGCCTACGATCACGCCGGGCTTGGACAGCTTCGCCAGCGGGTATTCCTGGGCTTTTGCCATGTTATCCTGCCACTGGCTTTGCGTGATGAAGCGCTCGCGCAGAGGTGGAGCGAGCAGTACCAAATTGTAGAGCAGAAAAAGGACTCCCGCGAAAAGGATGGAACGTGTGATCATGCGGGTCAGAATTGGAAGTAGATGAAGGCCCCCGGCGAGCCGCTATTCACCAGCAGCGCAAACAGACAGGTGCCATAGGCGAACGGTTCCCAATGCGCAGGAATAGCTTCGCCACGGCGTTGTTTGCGAAGATGTGCGAGGTGATAGCCGATCACCGGTGCTGAGTAGAACAGGATGAAAGCAATGAGCCGCGTGTCGCTGTCCTGGCTGACATTGGCGAAGCACGCCTGCACGAATGCGATCACATGGGTGAAATTCGGTAGCTTGAAGAGCAGCCAGCCGAGGGTCACAAAGGCGAACACCAGCAGCATGCGAAGGATCGAAAAGTGTTCCGGTTGCGAGGCATTCTTCTTTGGCCGAAAGAAACGTTCCACCGCCAGGCCGCAGCCATGATAAACACCCCAGACGGCGTAACTCCACGCGGCTCCGTGCCAGAGCCCCCCCAGCGTCATCACGATCATGAGATTGAGGTAAGTACGCAAGTTGCCCTTCCTGTTTCCGCCCAGCGGAATGTAGAGGTAATCGCGCAGCCAGCTCGACAGCGAGATGTGCCAGCGCTGCCAGAATTCCGAGAGCGATTGCGAGATGTAGGGGAAATTGAAATTCTGCATCAGCTCATAGCCGAAGAGCCGCGCTGTGCCGATGGCGATGAGGGAATACCCCGCGAAGTCGGCAAAAATTTGCATCGAGAAGCCGAACAGCATTGTCAGCAACGTGAACGTCGATAGGTGCAGAAAATAGGGATAGGCGATCCAATACGTCAGGTCCTTAAGATTGTCGGCCACGACCATTTTCAGAAAATAGCCGCTCACGAGGGCTTGAAACGCCGCCTCCCAGCGGATCTCGCGGAAATACTTCGGCTTGATCTGCGGATAGAAGTCGTGGGCCTTCATGATCGGGCCTGCGATCAACTGCGGGAAAAATCCCTTAAATAGCGCGGTATCCACAAAGTGATGCCAGACGCTTTGATGCCGGATGGTTTGGGGGCCGTCCTCTTTTTGGCGAAAGACATCCACCACCAAACTGATGCCTTGAAACGTGAAGAACGAGATGCCGATTGGCAGAGGTAGCGTGAAGAGGAAGTGGCCGAACGATCCTTCGTCCTTCGTGTTCATCCCAAACGTCACGGCGGCGAGCGGCCCGTATTTATAGAAGAGCAGAACGGCGAGATTCATGCCCACGCCCAGGATTGCCCAGAGCCTTTTGATGGCGAGCGACGAGCGGTTGAGAATGAAATAACTGCTGGTGGCGTTGATGAGGATCGAAAACAGCAGCAGAAACACCAGCATCGGCTGCCCGTAAGCGTAGAAAGCCAGACTCGCCGCGATCAAGAGATAGGTTTGGAGCGCCCGCAATCGCGGCGCATAAAACAAACAGAAGGTGATCAGCACCAGGAGGACGAAAGCGAAGCTGTTGAAAAGCATACGGGGTCAAATCGCGAG
>Ga0073936_10003884_pt1 | contig 21031 bp, 19 predicted proteins | sample AliMusrvi5mmetaG_FD_87041 | JGI IMG/M metagenome (GOLD analysis project Ga0073936, IMG submission 87041) | Freshwater lake bacterial and archeal communities from Alinen Mustajarvi, Finland, to study Microbial Dark Matter (Phase II) - Alinen... | ecosystem: Environmental > Aquatic > Freshwater >... | reverse complement strand
TATCATCGGTTACAAGCCGTATTAGTTGCGCAAGCCGGCTTCAGGCGGTCCCCTCGATGGGAGCGACCCAGCGAAACAGGAAGAAATGGTGTCCGCACAAATCGCAGCGGAAGGGCAGCAAGAGCCAGTAGATCCCCCGCTCGAAGGCGTTTCGAGCGCCTACTCCGCGGAATTCGACCGACTTGCAGTACGGACAGTGACAGGTGAACACGCCTAACAGTACCTCTTATGCAAGGCGAGCGCACGGGTTCGTTTTCAGTTGGCCCGCTGCCCGATCCCAAAGAGGCACTGGGTCGCCTTGGATATAAAACAGCCGTTGACGTCAATTCTGCCCACATTGCGAACGAATCCAGGCGCTTTCTACACCCCCATGATGTTAGAAATTGGTTATAAGCTTCGCGGGCTAAGTGAACAATCGCGTCTTATACGGGCGTATTCTCGGGGACGGGAATTCAGGGGGTGGAAATCCTGGCTGCGGCTTCTCAGGCAATATGCTGTGGAATTTACTACAAAGCCCTCAATAGGCAAGAGGAACCCGACTGGAACTCCTGCCGATTGAGGGCTTCCCGCATTCAGCGGCTATACTTGCGATGGACTATCTTGCCGGTAGCATCAGTGGTATAGCGCCGAGAACATCGGCCCAATCCGGCAGCCTGGTCCAAGTACGGGCGAGGAAGACTCCGCCCGGGACTATAGTACTAGGTGTTCGCTGGGCGTCTACGATTGAGGTGACACGCAGTTGCCCGTGACTGACGACTGCCCCGGTGACCACGAAGTCATCGGTGCCTGTCGAGGTGCTGCCATTCGCCAGCGTGAGATTGCGGGTGACGACGCCGGTGCCATCGCAATTCAGGCTAATGGATCCCGTCTGAGTGCCGTTCACGAGAGTTCTTTCTCCGGTAGTCGATCCTGCCTTGGGCTCATTGACCACGAAAGCTGCCGTGAAACTGCCGTCGGCTGCCACGGTCCTCCTCCCGAGTGCGATTCCAACGCTCGCACCGTAGTTTCCGATAACCGCGTAGGTGCCCTGAAGGCTTGACAGGGTATAGCACAGCGATTGGTTTTGAGCGCTCGCGGTAGACACGCCGGCGAAGCTGGCAAGAATGACCGCCGCGGGAACAAACAACATTGTCCTATTGAACATGGATCCGAACTCCTTTGCGACACACTGCTGAAATCTCTATTGTGGATATTCGAGCCTGAAATCTTTCTTTCTCTTGTGGCTAAAACTTGTTCTTTTGGCCCAAGAATCATTTCAGACAGGGATAGTTTTAACAGACTATAGCGAAACCAGTAGATCCGCAACTCAAATCTGCGACTCACCGTATTTTTAATCAGCGTGAACAGCGAGAGTGGCCGGGAGTCTCCCATGACAGCGCCAGGCGTTTAATTCTGCGGCAAGTTAGTAGGCCAAACGCTGGCCGGTATCAGTTTCTGCTATACGTTGAACTCAGCTGCACATCTGCTGAGCAGACTCTTTAATTACCAGGTGCCAGGATCGGAAGAATGACGCAAGCACCGGGGATCGAGAAACCCGCACCAAACAGGACGGCTCCTCGCAGCCGTGGAAAGCGCTCTCCAGCCTGCTCTACAGGCATCCCCGCCCGGGAACGGCGCGCTATAGAATGGGTAGCGGCATCGTTCGGGTGACAAGCGGGGACTTCAGGTATTTCAAACGAACCCTGGAGCAACGGGCGAATAGTGCGCCGGGCGAGGCAAGAAAGGTCCGTCACTCAACAGATTCAGGATTTCGGCGCCTGCCGATTCCCGAACTTGTCGCCGCGAGTACCCGCAATGAACCAAACACGTAATTCTTCAACCTTCCGAATCAGCTCACTTGTTCTGACCTTCGGCTGTGGGCTTTTGCTAAACGTCTGCGCCTGCGCGCAGAGCACGCCGATGGCGCCTGCCGATCTCCCCGGGCGAGGACTGGCGCAGCACCAGTTCTTCTATGCCGGCGAGCAAAAGCAGCACCAGATGTTCGTCATCAAACACGGGCGCGTGGCATGGTCCTACGTGGATGCAAACAGCAAGGGCGAGATCAGCGACGCAGTAATGCTGTCGAACGGCAACATCCTGTTCGCGCATCAGTACGGTGTGACGCTGATCAACCCGGACAAGAAGGTGCTGTGGAACCTCGACGCTCCGCAGGGGACGGAGATCCATACGGCCCAGCCCATCGGCAAGGAGCGCGTGCTGTATCTGCAAAACGGCGACCCGGCGCTGTTGCGCGTGGTCAACATCGGGACCGGTAAGACCGAACTCGAATTCAAACTGCCCGTCGGCGAACCCAAGAGCGTGCACGGTCATTTCCGGCACGCGCGACTAACCGCGGCCGGGACGATTCTCGTCGCCCACATGGACATGAAGAAGGTCGCGGAGTACGACACGAAGGGCAAAGAAGTCTGGTCCTACGCCGTGGAGAGCCCCTGGTCGGCCGAGCGGCTGGCCAACGGAAACACGCTGATTGCGACCAACAAGAAACTCGTTCTGGAGGTCGATCCCAAAGGTACGGTGGTCTGGCAGCTCAAGGCCGAGGACCTGCCGGAATACCAGATCCAGGGCTTCCAGATTGCCACGCGCCTGCCCAGCGGGAACACGCTGGTCAATAACTGGGTGAACCAGTGGAGCACGACGGTGGACAAGCACAACCCGCCGGTGCAGGCTCTGGAGGTCACTCCGGACAAAACGCTGGTGTGGGTGCTGCGCTCCTGGGACGATCCCGCGGACCTGGGTCCGGCCACGACGATCCAGTTGCTCGACCGGCCCATAGCGGCCGAGGACGTTCACTTCGGCGAGATTCGCTAGGCGGGCCGGAAGACGATGCACGACGGCGTGCCGACAGGCGTGTAGGCGCCCGTGAACGTCAACTCGCCCGTAGTCTTGTTCACTCTGAAGGTGGTGATGGCGTCCGCGCGCTGATTGCAGGAAAACAGGAAACCGCCCGTGGGATCGAAGTTGAAACTGCGCGGGTAATCGCCCCGGGTCCAGACTTCGCCGGCGAACTTCAACCTGCCCTCCGCACCAATTGAAAACCAGGCGATGCTGTCGTGCATGCGGTTGGCGGCATAGACGAAGCGGCCGTCGGGCGAGACCATCACCTCCGACGTAAAGTTCGAGCCGCTGAACCCGGGAGGCAGGCTCGATAGCGTCTGCTTTGCCGCAAAAACGCCCTTGTTCGCGTCGTAGTCGAACGCGATCAGCGTCGAGCCCTCCTCCTGTAGTGAGTACACCCAGCGCCCGTTGGGATGGAACGAGAAGTGGCGCGGTCCGTCGCCCGCAGGCACGGAAACGCCCGAGGGATCGTTATCGGCGAGCGACCCGTGAGCGGCGTCGTAGCGCCAGACGTGAATCCGGTCCGCGCCCAGATCGGCGCCGATCACGAATCGCCCGGAAGGGTCGGCCTGGATCATGTGGCCGTGCGTGCGGTCGTGGCCGCTGATGGCGAAGCTGCCGCCGGGCGCGCTGGTGGACTTCGTGGGACCGACCGGCCCGCTCAGGCGCTTCACGTCGCTGGCCGGGCCCAGACCGCCGCCCGCGAGCACCGGCAGAACGGCAAACGTGCCTCCGTGATAATTGGCCGCAAAGACATGCTTGCCGGACGGGTGCACGCTGACGTAACAGGGCCCCGCGCCCTTCGAACTGACCGTGTTGAGCAGAGTCAGGTGGCCGCTCCCGGGGTCCACCTTGTAGGCGCTCACCGAACCGGACGCCTCGCCCTCAAACGTGGCGGTCTCGTTGGCCGAGTAAACATGCGTCCAGTCCGCGTCGGGTGCGAGGTGCGAAGGGTTCAATCCGCGGGCGGCGACCTCGTGCGGCGTCAACGCGCCGGTCGCCGGATGGAGCTCCAAGACGTGGATTCCGCTGCCGTAGCCCTTGCTGCCCTCCGGCCCCTGCGGCGAACTATAGGTGCCGACGTAGGCTAGCACCGGACGTCCGCCACTCGCCCGGGCGAGTCCCGGCACAGCCGCAGACGCCAGCGCGGCGCGCTGCAGGAACTCGCGGCGCGAACGCCCGCCCAAGCTCGATTCTGGTCGCATCCCGGTCCTCCTGGCTACGCACTTGCCGAAGCTTCCCGCGGAAGCCGGCAAAGGCCAGCGTATGCCCCGCGCGAGCCGCATGGCAAGCGAGTCCGGGAATGGGCGGGACGGGCCAAGCGGTACCATGGTCGAATCCGCGCATGCGCATGCACACTCGACTCCGCATCCTGCTGACCGGCGCGGTTCAGGGAACCGGCTTTCGCCCCTTTGTTTACCGGCTCGCGCACGACCTGAGCCTGAGCGGGTTCGTGCGCAATACCGCCAGCGGGCTGCACGTCGAAGTGGAAGGCGCGCCGGACCAACTGCGCGAGTTTCAAGCCCGCCTGGAGTGCGAGCGGCCGCCCGCTTCACTGGTCCTGAGCAGCGAGTCGTCGTGGCTCGAAGCGCAGGGTGCGGGGCGCTTTGAGATTCTCGAAAGCGAGCAATCCGGCACGCTGGAGGCCGCGGTACTCCCGGACCTGGCCACCTGCCCGCAATGTCTGGCCGAAATTCTCGACCCAGCCGAACGCCGCTTCGGTTACCCCTTCACGAACTGCACGCGCTGCGGCCCGCGCTTCACCATCGTGGTCGATTTGCCCTACGACCGGCCGCGCACGGTGATGCAGCGCTTCCAACTCTGCGACGCCTGCCGGAGCGAGTACGACAACCCGGCCGACCGCCGCTTCCACGCCCAACCGATCGCCTGTCCGGTCTGCGGGCCGAGGTTGTCGGTCTCGGTCGAAGCGGCGGCGGAGGCGCTGCGAAACGGCGCGATCGTCGCGTTGAAGGGCATCGGCGGCTATCAATTGCTGTGCGACGCCTGCAGCGAACCCGCGGTGCTGCGTCTGCGCGAAAAGAAGGCCCGCGAGTGGAAACCGCTGGCTGTGATGATGCCCTCGTTCGAGGCGCTGACGCACTACGCTGACGCCAACCCCGGCGAGCGCCGTTTGCTGGAATCCAGCGCCGCTCCCATCGTGCTGCTGCGCGCCGCTGTGTCCGATGGCGATCAGCCGCTCGCCCATGCGGTCACGCAAGGCAGCCCGTGGCTCGGGGCGATGCTGCCCTACTCGCCACTGCACCATTTACTGATGCGGGAATTCGGCGCACCGCTGGTCGCCACCAGCGGCAATCTCAGCGACGAGCCCATGGCCATCACCGTCGGGGAAGCGCACGAGCGCCTGGCGCAAACCGCCGACCTGTTTGTGGACCACGACCGGCCCATCGCGCGGCCCTGTGACGACTCGGTGACGCGCATCGTGCTGGGTCGCGAGTCGCTGCTCCGGCGCGCTCGCGGCTACGCACCGCTGCCCGTGCTGGTGCGCCACGCACTGCCCCGAATTCTGGCCACGGGCGGGCACATGAAGAGCACCGTCGCACTCGCGCTGGGCCGGCAGATCGTCGTCAGCCAGCACATCGGCGACCTCGAAACGCCCCAGGCCCGCGAGTGCTTCGAACGCGTCGTGGCCGACCTGTGCCGCCTCTATCGCTTCACCCCCGACCTGATCGCGTGCGACCTGCATCCCGATTACTGGTCCACCCGCTGGGCCAACGCGCAGGGCAAGCCGGTCGTCGCGATCCAGCATCACGAGGCTCATGCGGCGTCCTGCGCGGCCGAGAACGACGTCGAGGGCCCGTTCCTGGCAGTCAGCTGGGACGGTACCGGCTACGGTCACGACGGCACCATCTGGGGCGGCGAGATCTTCCTGTTCCCGACGGAGCAGCGACCGTCGAGTCGGAGCCGCGACCGTGAAGGAGCGGTAATTGTTGCAGGGCTCGAAACAACCGCTCCCTCACGGTCGCGGCTCCGTTCCGAAGCCTATTCGATTCAGCGTGTAGCGTCCCTGCGCCCATTCCTGCTGCCGGGAGGCGAGGCGGCGGTGAAGGACACGTGGCGCTGCGCGGCCAGCCTGCTGATCGATGCCGGGGTTCCCGTGGAAGGCAAACCGGCCACCGTGGCGGCGCTGATCCGGAAGCGCATCCGCTGCGTCCCGACTTCCAGCATGGGGCGTCTGTTCGACGCCGTGGCCGCCATCACGGGGGTCTGCGAACGAAACCGTTACGAGGGTGAGTCGGGGTTGCGCCTCGAAGCCCTGGCGATGGCACACGGTCCGGCCGAGCCCTACGCGCTGCCGTGCGCCGGGTTGGAAGCCGACTGGCGACCGATGATCCAGGAGTTGGCAAGCGGTACAGCAGCGGGAGAGAGCGCCGCACGGATGAGCGCCCGTTTCCACGAGACGCTAGCCGCCTGGGTGGTCGCAGTGGCGCTGCGAACGGGCGTGCGCCGGGTGGTCTTGAGCGGCGGGTGCTTCCAAAACGCCTGGCTGACGGGGCGGTGCTCTGCGCGACTGGAAGCGGCGGGATTGTCTGCCTTTGTGCACCAGCGGGTCCCGGCAAACGATGGCGGCCTCAGCCTGGGCCAGGCCGTCCTGGCCGCGCGGACGTTTGACCGGTAGGTCCGATTCGTGGTGCTTGGAGGGACTGGCGCTCCAGGGCCGCGCGGGCTCTCCCGAGTCCGCACTAGCCGGTCTCCGGAGCGGGCTCTGGAGAGCCGCCCCACACAATGCTTACTGGGCCGGTTCGACGATGGCGCTCATGGACCCCTTGCAGCGCGGCAGGCGCCAGTCGGCGCCGAACCCGTGGATCTGGTCGCGCGCGAACTCAGCCGCCTCCCGGTCGCACGTCATGACGATGGTACGGCCCGCCATATCCACCTCGACGGCGTTGCGGTACGCTTCGTCGGCGGACTTGAGAAACAGCTTCATCAGCATCTCGATGACGTAGTCGTACGTGTGGTCGTCGTCGTTGAGCAGGACGACGTTCCACATCGGCGGCGTTTGTTGCTGTTCGCGCACTTCCTGGATGGGAGCGGGCGCCTGGTAAGCCATATTTGAACTACCTAGTCTCTCATCTCAGGGCTCTCAACGGGCGGGCGATTTGCCCATAGCCGAAACTTGTCCGGTGGCGCTCCCCGCTTCCTCACGCGCTGCGAGCGTCCCGCAGGTTGCTTTCGCCATGGCAGCCCTATACAGCGGGTGTATCCTAGATGAAGGGGGCGTAACGGCTTCGACGGGATGGAATTGGTGTGATGAGGCGTGTCGGGTTCCAGGCTCCCGTAAAACGACTGGATCAACACAACTGCCAATAATCAGCAGTTCGCATACGCTGCCTAATTAAATAGGTAGCCGCCGCCGGTCGAGTGCCTGCGCTTGATCGATACGGCGTCTTCTCACAGGATCGATCTGAAGTCTCCGCCCGGGGCGTAGGATCTAAAACCAATCAGGCTGGACTCCGTTATCCTTGCCGGTTCCGAGGACGGAGTTGAGATTGTGAACTGGATACACACGTAGTCTTGTCATTTCAAGCCATTTCGGACGCGGGTTCAACTCCCGCCGCCTCCACCAGCCTTCGCCAAGGCTTCGGCCTGCAAGCCGGAGACTCGACGAAGGCTGGTGCCCGCCATAGCTCGCGCAGCGAGCGACGGAGGGCTGTAGGTCCCCGGACCCGCACCTTCGTTGACGGTACATTCCAGGAACAGTAAAACCAGTCGCCAGAGGGCTCTCTGCCAATTCCGGGGATCGCGCAATGCACTCTGTCTACCTCCTCCAAAGCCAGACGCACCCGGATCAGCGCTACGTCGGTCTGACCGGCGATCTGAAAGCCCGGCTCGCCAAACACAATGCAGGCCCCGTCCCGCACACTTCCAAATTCACCCCGTGGGGACTCCGATCCTACGTTGCTTTCAGCACACACGAGCAGGTGGCGCAATTCGAGCAATCCCTGAAGTCAGGTTCTGGACGAGCGTTCGGGAACCGTCACCTCTCGCCGGCGTAACCCGCCGGGGCTCGGCCGGCGCGAAAGCGAACCCACACTCCAGCACACTCCAGTTGCTTGCCAGGAACGCGCCAACGGCCCGTCGCGGCCAAGTCAATCTGAATTCGGGCGCACAGCGCTCCCTCATGCCGTGAGCCCGACTGGTTTTGCCCCGGCGATTGTGGCAGGGTAAGGGAGATGTCACGCTTCACGCGCAGATCGGTGCTCGCCGGCGCGGGTGCGCTGGCCGGTTCCGTGTTGCTGCGGAGGACGCTGCTGGGCGCCGCGGCGCCTGCCGCTTCCGTGGCCGTCGCGGGCTGCCGGTCGTATGGCCCCGAATTGGTGCCCACGCTCGACCGGATGTTCGACCAGCTCGGCGGGCTCGGACGGATCGTCAAGGGCAAGACCGTGGCGATGAAGGTGAACCTGACGGGCCTGGCCAGCGACCGCCTGGGCAGCCTGCCGAACGGGCTGTCGCATTGGACCCACTCGAACGTGATCGGCGCGGTGGTGCACCTGATGGGGCGGGCGGGCGCTCGCCGAATTCGCATCCTGGAAGCCCCCTGGAAGAGCGCCGAGCCGCTTGAGGAGTTCATGCTGCAGGCGGGCTGGGAGCCGCTGGATCTACTCAACGCCGCCCCGCTGGTCGAGTTTGAAAACACGAACTACCTCGGCGCTGGAAAAGAGTACGCCCGCTTGGCCACGCCCCGCGGAGGCCACGTCTTTCGCGCCTTCGATCTCAACCACTCGTACCGCGATTGCGACGTGTTCGTCTCTCTCGCCAAGCTGAAGGAACACGCCACCGCCGGGGTGACCCTCTCCATGAAGAACTGCTTCGGGATTACGCCGTGCACGATTTATGGTGACAACGCCGGACTCGACGAGCCGGGCCTGGTACCTTTGGGCGGGCGCGGCATCCTGCACAGCGGCGAGCGCCAGCCATCCAGGAGCGCGCCTTCGGAAAACGATCCCGGCTCGCCGCGCGATCCCGGCTACCGCGTGCCTGCCATCGTGGCCGACCTGGTGGCGGCCCGGCCGATCGATCTCGCGATCATCGACGGGATTCGGACCCAGACCAAGGGCGAGACGCCGGGCGTCGAGGGCGCGGTCGCCGTTGCACCGGGCGTGTTGATAGCCGGGACCAACTGCGTCTCGACCGATGCCGTGGGAGCCGCCGTGATGGGCTTCGACCCGCTGGCCGACCGCGGCAAGGCGCCGTTCGAGCAGTGCGACAGCACGCTGCGGCTGGCCGAAGAACTCGGCGTGGGCAGCCACGATCTGGCGCGGATCGAAGTCCTCGGCGTGCCGATTGCCCGCGTGCGCTTCGATTTCCGAAAAGCCGTGCGCGCCGCCAATCCGGCCTGATATAGTAGGCGCCGCCGTGCTGCCGGCACGCGCGCACGAGGGACCCATGAATCGAAGAAGCCTGCTGAGATCCGCCTTGTTGGCCGCGGGCGGAGCGCTGGCCGCGCCGCGCTACAGTGCCGCCGCGGTGCCAAAGACGAAGATCCGGCGCATCCGCTACTACGAACCGCCACGCCCCAATCCGACCTTCAATCAGAGCACCCGCATCGTCACCATCGAGACCGACGCTGGCATCACGGGCATCGGCGAAGGCGGGTCCAAGGACATGCTGGAGCAGTGCGCCTCCATGCTGATCGGCGAAGACCCGTCGCGCATCGACCATCTCTGGCAGTTGATGTACCGCGGCTGGTTCTACCCTGCCGGGCGCGAGAAACTGCACGCCCTGGGGGCGCTCGACATGGCTCTGTGGGACATCCAGGGCAAGGCCCTGGGCGTCCCGGTCTATCACCTGCTGGGCGGCCTGTCGCGGGAACACATCGAGTGTTACTCGGGTGGAACCGGCCAGGGCGAGACCCTGCAGGAGCGGGCGCGCGCGGTGATCGAGGCCGGGTTCAGGGCCTTCCGCACGGCGGTGGACATGCCCTGGTCCGCCCAGCCGGGAGGAACTCCCAGCGGGGTGTTCAATTCCCGCCAGGCGGTCGATCAGGAGGTGGAGAAAGCGCGCCAGATTCGCGAGGGCGTGGGCCAGCATGGCGACTGGCTGACGGACGTGCACACGCGTCTCGATCTCCCCGATGCCATCCGCCTGTGCTCATTGCTTGAACCGTTCGCGCCATTTGAAGTGGAGGATCCCCTGCGCTCCGAGAACAGGGGCATCTACGAGCAACTGCGTCCGCACATCAACGTACCGATTGCGGTGGGCGAACAGTTTGGCGACCGCTGGGACTCGAATGAACTGATCGAACGGCGGCTGATCGATTACCTGCGGGTAACGCTGCCGAACAGCGGCGGGATCACCGAGTTCATGAAGATCGCGGCGCTCTGCGAGACGCACAATGTAGGCCTGATTCCGCACAGCACGGGCCCGATTTCGCTGGCGGCCCTGACCCACGCTCTGGGCGCTTTCTCCGGCCCGGTGCTGATGGAATGCGGCGGCGTTCCGAAACCGCCGTACCTGCCGCAGGGTGTGGACTTCCGGAACGGCAAGCTGTGGCCCCGCGACAAGCCGGGGCTCGGTGTGGAGTTCGATCCCGCGGGAGCCAGCCTGCTGTCCGAGATCACCGAGCACTACGCGCCGACGCCGGTTTACCGCAGGCCCGACGGGTCCATGACCAACTGGTAGGACCGCGGTGCGCGCTGCGGTTTATGGGCTCGAGTCCGGCTTGTCCGTGCACTTCCCATCCACCCACGGAGTTCGACAGAATGGATGCCATGTCTGTACATGTCGTCGCCCATTTCAACGCTCGCCCCGAGACGCTCGAAGCGGTCCGCAAACTGGTTACCGGATTCATCGAGCCGACCCGCAAAGAGGCCGGCTGCATCACCTACGTGCTGGCGCAGAACGACGCCAATCCGCTGGAGCTCACGTTTATCGAGGAATGGGAGTCGAACGCCGCGCTGGACGCGCATTTGCAGACGCCACACCTGAAGCAGGGAGCCGCCCAGTTGGCCGGCCTGTTGGCGCAGCCTGGCGATATACGGCGCTATACCCTGATCGGCTGAACGCGTTTGGAGCGGAGTGAGATCGCGCACAAAAAAAAGGCGCGCCCATGGACGTAGGCGCGCCGTAGAACTGGGAGGTCGGGTGCATGCCCTCCGATAGCACACCCCCGATCACTGCGGGCCGACACCGGCCAGTCCCGTCTCCCTCAGGGCATTTCCCCGGCGCTCCTCCGCGCCGCCGGAGGCCTCCGATGCCTCCGGTTCGGGAATGCCGCCCGGGAAACCGGCCGGCGACCTAGCAACCGCAAATTCGATTTACCATCGAATCTGCACTTCTTTAGTGCAAGTCTGTGGCCAAACATGCCGGCGCTGAATTATCAACCACTTAGTCAACAAACTCCTTGTAGAAATGAAATAAGTGTCCACGTTCTGGGCATGTCCATCGCATGTACGCGGAATGCGTGTAAACTAAATAGACCTAAAAGCGGGGTGCTCCTCAGCACTTGATGGAGCTGGCATATGGGGCCGCAACCGATAAAGAATCCGCATCAACCCGGCAGCGCAGGCGCTTTGGCAGATAGCCAAAAGCTCGCCTCGATCCTGAAACTGTGCCAGAAGATGAGTTCGGAGCGGGATCTAAGCGCCTTGCTGGACCTGGTGGTGACCGAGGCTACGAGACTGCTCGATTGCGAGCGGGCAAGCATCTTCCTGTTCACCCCCGCCCGGGACGAACTGGTCTCCAAGGTGGCTCTGGGCAGCGACCAGACCATCCGCGTGCGGGCCGGGCTCGGCATCGCGGGAACCGTGGCAGCGACCGGAGAGATGATCACGGTGAACGACGCCTACGGGGATCCGCGCTTTTTCCAGGGCGTGGACCAAGACACCGGATATCGAACCCGCAATCTGCTGGCGGTGCCGCTGACCGGCGCGGACGGGGAGATCATCGGCGCGTTCGAAGTGCTCAACAAGCGGGTGGGGAGCTATACCGCCGACGACGCCCAAATCGCGCTGTCACTGGGCGCGAATGCCGCGATAGCGATTCAGAATGCCCAGATGATCGGCGAGCTGCGGCGTCACCGGGCGATCCTCGAAACCGAGAACCGCAACCTGCTGCGCGAGATTGGCGGGCGTCTCCCGGCGCAGAACCTGCTCGGCCTGAGCGCTCCGATCGAGGCGCTGCGCACGATGATTGCACGCGTGGCCGACGCCGACGTCACCATCCTGATTACCGGGGAAAGCGGGACGGGCAAGGACCTGGTGGCCCGCTCGGTGCATTTCGCCAGTCCCCGGGCGCGTGGGCCGTTCGTGGCGCTGAACTGCGCGGCGCTGCCGGAAACGTTGGTGGAAACCGAATTGTTCGGGGTTGAAAAAGGGGTCGCAACGGGCGTGGACCGGCGCATCGGCAAGTTCGAGGCGGCGCACGGCGGCACGCTGTTCCTGGACGAAATCGGCGACCTGCCGCTGCTGGCGCAGGCCAAGATTCTGCGGGTGCTGCAGGAGCGCACCGTGGAACGGCTCGGCGGCCGCAACCAAATCCCGGTGGACGTGCGGATCGTGGCCGCGACCAACAAGGACGTGGAAGGCGCCATCGCAAAGGGGCAGTTCCGGGAGGACCTGTACTATCGCCTGAACGTGGTCCGGCTGCGCACTCCCGCGCTGCGCGATATCCGCGAGGACCTGCCTATCCTGGCAACGTATTTCCTGGACGAGGCCGCGCGCGAAATGAAGCGGCCCGGGGCTGAGCTCTCCGCCCGGGCGCTGGCCGCGGTGCAGGCCTACTCCTGGCCGGGCAACGTCCGGCAACTGCAGAACGAGATGCGCCGGGCGGTGGTGTATGCGCGCGGAACCGTCATCGACACTGCCGACTTGAGTGAGGCGCTGCAAGCCGCTCCGCTGCACGGCACGGTTGCCGCCCGGCCAGCGGAGGTGGCGGCCCTCAACTTGCCGGAAGAGGCGGAGGAACTCGAGAAAGCGCGCATTCGGGAAGCGTTGGCGGCATGCGGGCAAAACCAGGTGAAGACAGCACGCAAGCTGGGACTGAGCCGCCAGGGTCTGATCAATAAACTGAAGCGTTACGGGATCGCAGCCGCACCAGACGGGGCGGACGAACAGAAGGAAGGCGACGGGGAATGAGCAATTCGGCAAGAATCGGGGCACCGGGCAAGATCCATGCAGACCCGGCCTGGCTGGTGCGCAGGCTGGCTGCGGTTTGGGTGGCGGCCTGGCTCGGCATGATCCTGCTGGTCGGGGCGCTGACCATCGTCACGCTGAATTCACCCGCGGCCCTGACCGCGGCGCCGCCGGAGGGCTACGGAAAGGCGGTAAAGCTGGCGGGTGAGCCGCTGCTGCGCGAACTGCTGAATTATCAGGCGGCGGAGATAAACGGCGCCATGCTGGAGGTCTGGGGCTGGATCCAGGTTGGCTTGTCCGCGGCCTTGTTCGGCGTTTTGCTGCTGCTGTCAACCGTAGGCAAAGTCGAATTGGGGGTCTCCCTGGCCATGGCGGCGGACTCGCTGCTGCTGAAATTCGTACTGATCCCGAATATGGACCAGCTCAACCGGCAGGTGGCGACCGCGGAGGCGGTGAAACGGCTGGCGCTGGTGAACCAGCACTACCAGATGGCGAGCATGTCGTTCTTCATTTCGCAGAGCGTCACGCTGCTGCTAGCGGGCTTTTTACTTGTGCTTCTGCTGCGGCGCAGCCGCAGCTCCCACCGGGGCGCCAGTCTCTGAGAACAGCTCGACGCGGTCGATGATGCCGATCACCGCAGTGTCGATGGGCGAGGGCTTCAGCCCCACCGTCGTGAACGCGGCAAACCCGTCGTACACCAGCAGGACCTTGTCCCCCACGCCGGCCTTGACGCCATCCACTGCCGCCACCGGATTGCCTGTGGCGCTGCCGTCCAAGCCGAGCGGCTGAACCAGCAGAATCGTCTTGCCCTCGTGCGAAGGGTGTTTCTGGGTGGCGCTGATATCGCCGATGACACGTCCTATCTGCATCTTCTTTCAGGCGCCGCCGCCACCTACGTGCAACTCGTCCACAATCCCCACGACCGTCGCATCCGTAGGCACTTCGCCGGGTTGAAACGGGAAGCTCGCTTCCCTGCCCCGCACCCAGTAGACGACCTCGCCGGAACCGGCCCCGGTGCAATCCGTGCAAATCACGACTTTGCCCGAGGCGCTCAGGTCCGGGGTGACAGGCTGTACCAGCAGCAGCCGCTGAGCCTCCAGGCCCGGGTTCTTCACGCTCGCCCAAATTCTTCCCACGACGCGGCCCAATTGCACGATATTGCCTGACTACCGGGCGGCGTCCATCGACACGCCGTCCACAATGCCCACGATCACGCAGTCCACCGGCTTGTCCTTGCAGCCCGAGGCCATGCGCGCGGAAGACCCTCCCACGGTGAACACGAGTTCCCGATTGCCGGCCCCGACCGTATCGACGGCGATCAGGTAACCCGCCTCTTCCTTCCCGTCGGGAGTGACCGGCTTCACGATCAGCAGGGTGTGCCCCTCCAGGCGGGCGTCCTTGCGCGTGGCAACTATCGTGCCTACAACACGGCCAAGAGTCATAGTAGTTTACTGCACCGCCTATTGAGTTTCGCTGGGTGCAGTGACGCGAGTTGGACAGCCGACTGGAGCAGGTTGGTGACCCGCCTGTCGAACCTGCAAAAAGGCCCTCGTGCGCCGGTATGCAACCGGCGCGCAGGATGCCATCCTGCCCCACAGCCTGAACTTGGTGTCACCGTATTACGCAAGCCTCAATAATTCGCCGACTGTCTTTAGCGGGCCTGATGGACGCGTCCCGAGCCGGTTGACGCGCCCGCGGCGCACGCTCTTCGCGCGATGTGAAATCTCCGCGCGTGACTCTCATCTTACTCTGAGAGCGCCGAATCCGGCACGACGGCCCCGCACCCGCAACCGTGCAAGTGGACGGGCAGGCAGGCCGGCGGCACTCTGTTACCTCCAGCGGGGCGCGGTGTTGCTAAACTACCGACGAAGGGGATTTGCAAGCCATGAAACAACTACTGCTCGCGATCGCTCCGCTGGCTCTCGCCTTGTGCGTTGCGCCGGAATTGAGCGCCCAGGCTCCCAAGAAGGCGCCGGCCAGCCCGCACGAGACCATCACCGCCAGCGTCGGCGGCAAGACGATTACCATCACCTACGGCCGTCCGTACGTGAAAGGCCGCAAGATCTACGGCGAATTGGTGCCCTTTGACAAGGTGTGGAGAACCGGCGCGGACGAAGCGACCACGTTTACGACAACCGGCGATCTGATGCTGGGTTCGCTGCACGTGCCCGCCGGGACCTATGCCCTGTTCACCGTGCCGGGCAAAGAGGGTTGGAGCATCATCCTGAACAAAGTCGCCAAGACCTGGGGCGCCTACGACTACGAGAAGAACAAGGCTCAGGATCTCGGCCAGACGGCGGGTTGGGCCAAGCCGAACCCGACCCCGGTCGAACAATTGACGATCGCCGTGGAACCCAAGGGAGCTAAGGAAGCGACGTTGTCGATCGTGTGGGAAGCCACGCGGGTCGAAGTCCCGATCATGGTGCACTAGTCCGTTAAGGGAAAAACACAAACCGCTAGTTTTTGCGGTTTGCGAAAAAAACGCCCTTTAGAATCAACACTTAAAAACACAAACCGCTAAAACTAGCGGTTTGTGTTTTTTTGAGCTTGGACCTCGGTGGCTCCCCAAGGCCCGCTGCGCGCCATTGCAGCGCGCTCGGGCGTCCCGTTTTTGGGTACTCCCGCGCGTCCCGAACCGAGGAATTCGAGCCAGCCTGGCTCCTGAGGAATCCGCCATGCGTTCCATCTTGCTCGCCCTGTTTTTCGCACTGGCCGCCGGCGCACAAGTCGCTAACACCCTCTCGCCCGAGGAGCGGGCGGCGGGCTGGATTCTGCTGTTCGACGGTACGAGTTTCAAGGGCTGGATAGATCCCAATCTGAAGACTCCGCCGGTCCACGCCTGGACGGTGCAGGATGGCTGCATCAAGACGGTTCCGCACGCCGCGACGCGCGAAGACCTGATGAGCGCCGCGAAGTTCCGCGACTTTGAAATGAAGTTCGAATGGAAGGTCGCGCCGGGCGCCAACAGCGGCGTGAAGTACCGCATCCAGGACCTCGTGCTGATGGACCACGACCAGGTGCGCAAGGATCTGCCATTCGAGCGGCAGGTCGAATTCGAGTACCGGAATCGGCCGTCCAAACGCGAGGCGGTGCGGCCCGGAGGAAGCTACGAGGAATACCCCGTGGCTTTCGAATACCAGGTGATCGACAGCAGCCATCACCCCGATGCGCTGCGCGGACCCAAGTACCGCGCGGCGGCGCTTTACAGCATGTCGCCCGTAACCCAGGTCGCCGACCGGGCGGTGGGCGAGTGGAACTCCTCGCGCATCGTACTCAAGGGCCGGCACGTCGAGCACTGGTTGAACGGCGTGAAGGTGGTGGACACACACCTGGACGCTCCCGAAGTGCGCGAGTCGATCGAGAAACGCTGGCGGGACGCTCCCGGCATCCGCAAGCTGCTGCTGGAACAGCCGGTGGCGGAAAGCCCCGTCGCGCTGCAGCATCACGTGGACGAAGCGTGGTACCGCAACCTCAAAATCCGACGATTGGAATAAGTCTCGCGGCGCCACCACAATTCTATTGAGGCTGGCGCGATCCGGCGACATCCCGTATCGGTACCTACAAGCGCTAGAAGTGGAGTAGTGAGCCCGCGACCGCCGCTGCGGTCATGACGCCAAAACCGATGCTGAGGCGGCGCGCGAACGGCCCTCCGGCGGCGCCCCAGGCGATCGCGCCTTTCAACACGAAGTTGGCGGCGATCGACAGCAGCACGCCAATCGCGGCCGGCGACTGCAGCAGCTTGCCCTCGTTCAACATGCCGGACAGCGAGAACACGACCGAGTCCGCATCCACCGAGCCGGCGATGACGCTGGTGAGGTAGACGCCGCCCGCGCCAAGCTCCACCACGCCGAACCGCGCGGCGAATCGAATCGCCGCAAACAACAGGCCGAATTTCAAAGCCGGTGTGATGCGAAAGGGGTTGCTGACGGCGATGTGCGTGCCGGCGGCTTCGTCGGAGTGTTTTCGCCCTAGCAGGAACGCGCAGGCCAGGCCCGCCAGGGTCATGGCCACCAGCGACGGCAGGCAGTAGCGGGCCAGCGCGGGCGAGGCGATCAGCAGCAGAACGAAGATGCGCGGCCCCTGCACCGAGTTTGCCAGCAGGGCCGATTGCACGTAGGCCGCCGGGTGCTCGCGGTCAGACGCGCAGTCTTTCGCCAGTGCCGACGTGGCCGCGGTGGTGGACGCCAGGCCCCCCAGCAGCCCCGTGATCCGCAGGCCCTGCCCTTCTCCCAGGAACTTCTGCAGAAAATAGCCCAGCCACGAAATGGTGCAGACCAGGATCACGAAAAGCCAGATCTTGTGCGGGTTGAAGAAACCGTAGGGGCCGTAATTCACGTCCGGCAGGACCGGCAGAATGACGAAAATGACGGCCAGGAAGCGCAGCGTGTCCTGGTACTCACGCTCGTTTACGACTTCGAGAAAGAACTTGTGCAGGATGTCGCGCGCCTCGAGCAGCAGCGTGAAGATCACGGCCAGCGCGATGGCCAGCGGCGCACCCCACGACAGGCCCGCGGTGGTGGTCAGCACGCTCAGCAGAAACGTGGCCACGGCCGCGAATTCGGTGGTGATGCCGGTGCGGCCCGGAGTCTGTACGCGGAACACGATGATCAGCGCGGTGAGCGCGAGCAGGGTGGCCGCAGTGATCCAGGCCACGCCGAGCAACCCGCACAAGCCCCCGGCCATGGCGATGGTGATGAAATCGCGCAGGCCGGCATGACGTTCCGCGTGATCGGCTTCGCGCTCCACGCCGACCAGCAGGCCGATCAGTAGCGCCTCGGCCATGGCGAGCCAGGCGGGATGGATGGGACCCAAGATGCAACCTCTGCGCCAGATTGTAGCGCTAACGCGGAGTGAAGCGGGCTAAAGCGTGCGAGCCGCGGGCCCATCGCTCAGCTATCATTCACTCATGCGGGCCGAGTTTGGATTCGGCCATGGAGGAGTAACAGATGCGAATTGCTGCTATGGGACGCTTCGCAGTCCTTGCCCTGCTCTTGATCGGCGGTACGGCGTGCAACCGTGGCGAGCAATCCAGGGAAATCAGCGCGCTGGACAACGCGTACAAATCCGGCGTGCTCACCAAGTCGGAGTGCGAGTTGAAGCGGGCCGCGCTCGAATCGCAGTCTGCGGCGCTGGCCGCATTGGCCAGGGCGCGGGATGCAGGCGTCCTCAGCGCCGATGAGTATCAGGCGCGGAGAAACCGCTTGGCCCTCAATGCCGGCCAGATGATGGCCCTGGAGCGGTCGCGGCAGGCCGGCGAGCTCACGCAAGCCGAGTATCTGGCGGAGAAGTCCGCCCTGCTCGTGCCCGGCGAGGCGGCCCCGGACGCGCGGGTGGCCCAGGCTGCAGAACCGCAGGCGGTGCTCCCGGCTGAGCCGGCCGCACTCCCGTCGAGCGCTGGAACCATCCCGGCTGCGGCTCCGCTTCCCCTCCGGCCCGTCAGCGCAGTTTCCGAAACCCAGCCGCAATCCGTCCCGCCCAGCACGGCCAGCAGCCGGCCGGCCCCACCGCCGCCGCCGGTTACCGCTGCCGCAACGCAGGGCCATGTGCTGCGCTTGAAGATGGTCAAGGCCATGGACCAGACCGGCTTCGAACGCCCCATCCCCTCGGCCAGTATGTTGATTCCCACGGATTGGCAAGCGCAGGGCGGCACCACCTGGAACATCAAGGACAACTGCAACACCATTCAGACGCACCTTCGGACGGCCGGTCCCGATGGTCGCGGAGTTGAAGTCTTCCCGGCATTCAAATGGGTTTGGGCGGACGATCCGAAGTTCATGCAGATGTCGGCCGCGCAAACCGCGAAGTCCGGCAATCGCCCATGCGACGTGATGCCACCCATGAAGGCCGGCGACTTCCTGCGCCGCAACCTGGCCCGCTATCGCCCCAACGCCCAACTCGTGGGCTTGGAGCCTGCTCCGAGAATGATGCGGAAGCTGGAGGAGATCGCGCGCCAGAGCGAACAGCAGGCGGCCCAGTACAACTTGAAGCAGCGCATTCAATCCGACGCCGTTAAGGGGCGCGTCAGGTACAGCGTCAATGGCCATGCGGTAGAGGAGTGGATCGTGGTAGCCACCATCATTACCGGCACCGCGGGTCCGAGCCTTGACGTCAGGACCAACCGGATGGGCCAGTCGGTCACGTACAATTGCGTGGCCTACGTGACCGGCGAAAGCGCGCCGCAAGGCCAGTTGGACGCTTCAGAGAAGTTCTTCGATCTGGTGACCGGCACTTACCGCTGGGACCCCGCGTGGCAGGCCAGGGTTAGCGGCCACGCCCAGGCCATGGGGCAGATCGCGCAGAAAGGCGAACACGACCGCGCGGCCATCCGGGCCAAGAGTGCCGAAGACATCCGCAACATCCGGCAGCAGAGCTATGAGTACGCCCAACGCAGCGCGGACAGCATTTCCGAGCAGCGGTCTCAGGCGACGCGCGAAGTCGAGACGTACCGCAATCCCACCACCGGCGACATGGTTGAGCTGAGCAACCAATATGGCCAGGCCTGGGTCAACAACAAGGGCGAGTACTTGCTGAGCGATCAACCGGGCTTCGACCCCAGCGTCACATTCAAAGAAGACTGGAAGGCGCTGGAGCGCATCAAGAAGTAGCGGACGGTCCGCCCTGGAAAACTGGAGCATGAAGAACACCTGGCTGATGGCTGTGGTCGTGATGCTGGTATTGGGCACGGCGGCGTGCCGGAAGGACAACAAGCCCGAACAACTGGCGGCGCTCGACAACGCCTACCAGTCCGGGGTGATCACGAAGCAGGAGTACGACGCCAAGCGCCTCGCGCTGCTGGGGCCGGCGCCGGTCGCGCAGCCCGCCATCCCGCCGGCCAATCCACCCGCGGTTCCACCTGCCGCCGCGCCCGCCACCGTCGAAGCGCCCGTTCCGCCGGCCGTGGATGCTGCCACACAGCACAAGACGGCGGTTGCAGCTCGAGCGAAGCCGCAGCCAGCCGCGCAAACCAGGACTTCGCAGCACACGGCAGCGGCGCCGAACGTCGTCCAGCCGGAACCCGGGCCTCCATCGCCGGCTGTGCCCCCGGTGCGCGAACCGGGACCGGCGGCAATGCAAACAAAGCCCGATTTCCAAAGCGCTACTGCCGGGAAAGCCGAACCGCCGCAGCCGGGCGGGTGCGCGGATACGGGAGCTGAATCCGGCAGTGGGAAGGAGGCGCAGCAGCGCTTCTACGCGGCGCCGATGGATGAGGTCAAGCGCGCGGCTGCGGCCGCATTTCGCAGCCTCGACTTCAATCTCCACAAGGACAGCGGCAACGAGATGGAGGCCAGCAAGCAGCGGCATATCAGCGCGCTGATTGGCGCAGGCGGCGAACGCTTGACGCTGCACTTCGAGCCCTTTCAGCTAGGTAACCGGGCCGGTACGCTGGTGACGGGCGAAACCAGGAAGAGCTTCGTTGGGAAGATCACCCAAAAGTCATGGACCAGCGCCGTCCTGGCTCAGATCGTCTGCCAACTGCGCGCACGGCGCTGAACCCACAGCCGCTCAGTAGCTGACTTTGCCGAGCACGACCGCCCGGCGCGCTCCGGTGGCCGAGGGCAGGTTTGACGGCTTGCGCAGCCAGGTTTCGTGGGCCAGCACCGCAAAGGCGATGGCTTCCTTGAAGTCGGGGTCGATGCCATAATCCGCGCTGGTGGTCAACTCAGTCTCTTCCGGAAGTTCCGCGCGCAGGTAACTCATCAGCACGGGATTGCGCACTCCACCGCCGCTGGCGATGACTTCGCAATCCTCGAAGTCCTCCGGGAGGCAGGCGCAGATGGCGTCGGCGATGGTCGCCGCCGTCAGATGAGTCGCCGTAGCCAGCAGGTCCGCCGGTTCCAAATTAGTAGCGAGCAGGGATTGAACGAACTCCGCTCCGAACTGCTCGCGGCCAGCGGACTTGGGCGGACGGCGGTGATAGTACTCGCTCTTCATCAGCGTGGCCAGCAGGTCCGGATCGACCGCCCCGGCGGATGCCATTTCGCCGTCTTCGTCGCAGCGTTTCGCGCCCGCGCTGAAGTGGGCGGCGAGCTGGTCGAGCACCATGTTGCCAGGGCCGGTGTCGAAGGCGAGCACTTGGGACGACTCGCAGGCGGGCGGCAGCTGAG
>Ga0073936_10003882_pt1 | contig 21036 bp, 16 predicted proteins | sample AliMusrvi5mmetaG_FD_87041 | JGI IMG/M metagenome (GOLD analysis project Ga0073936, IMG submission 87041) | Freshwater lake bacterial and archeal communities from Alinen Mustajarvi, Finland, to study Microbial Dark Matter (Phase II) - Alinen... | ecosystem: Environmental > Aquatic > Freshwater >... | reverse complement strand
TGGCAACTCGCACAGCTTTGCCAGCCCTGAAAGCAAATGCCCGCGTCGTGAAAGTAGGAATCACCCTTGCGGGCAATGGGCATACGTTCGAGGGGAGAAGTGATCGTCTTTGCGTCGGCTGCCACTGGGTTGGGGGAGAGGGGGATGGACTGGGGTCTGATCTGGGGGCTGGCAAGATCAACAAGGGTAAGTGAATCGGAGAAGTAATTGGCCACGTAGGCCTTGCGCTGCACGAGGACTACCGACCGCGGGCCAAGATCAGTCTGGGGCAGCTTGATCCGCTGTCGAATCCCGACCAGGAAGGCCAGGTCGTTCGGCACGTCGGCCTGGACGCGGGAAGCGGAATAGGAGTCCGTTGGTTTGGAGTTGTCGAGTGAGGCGGGCAGCTTCGCGAGTCTGGCGAGTACGGCGGCGAAGTCAATAAGGCTGACTTCATGGGTGCCGGCGTGAGTAATCAGAAGCGTCGCGCTGTCGGCCGACCAGGCGATGCCCCAGGGGTTGGCGGCGCCCCGGTCAATATTGTCCAGGAGGACGGTATTGAGGATGGCCATCCGAGCGAGGTCAATGATCGTGGCCGCGTTGCTGTTCATCCAGCCGCGGTCGAGTTGAGTGGCTGGCAGGCGGAAACGGCCGAGGAGGTGGGTCACTACGGCGTACTTGCCATCGGGCGAAACGCGCAGGTCATTAAGCAGCCCGCTGCCGTCGGGCAGGGCAAGTTCCTTGACCACCTCGTGGGAGGCGGTGTCGATGACGCTGACGACCGACGCTACGCGCTCGGCGTCAGCGCAGCCGCCGTGCAGAAGGTTCGCCACCAGCAGGAACTTTCCGTCCCGCGTGATGTCCGCGGCCACGGGTTCGCGCTGAACCGGGACGCGGCATTGTAGCTTTGCGGTGTTCGCATCAATGACGCTGACATCGTTGTTAAATCGGTTGCAGACGAACAAGGTCTTCCCGTCAGGGCTGATGACGGGGGCCATCGCGGTGTGGCCAGCGTGAATGGTGGCAAGCGTCTTGCCCGAACTGACCTCGATCACACGAATGCTGCTCTGGGGCGCGGTGCAAGTTACGTAGAGCCGGGCTCCGTCGGGAGAGAGCGTCAAGCCCGAGGGTGGGTAGGGGACAGGGATACCATTAATGACACGGCTGCCCGCCGGATCAAAGACCAGAACCTGGTTCGCAGTGGCACAGGCGATGAAAAGCCGATTGCCGTCTGGCGCGGCGACAAGCGCCGCGGGGGAAAGATAATCTCCCGGAGGGGGTGAGGACGCGCGCGCCTGCCAGTGGGTGAAGCAAACGATGAAGAAAGCCAAGGCTGCAAAGTGGATGCCTTGAGGTTTCAAGCGGGCGATTGGGCGGCGGGAGAAATCCGAAGCCCGAAGCCCGAAGGCCGAAAGAAGGCCGAAATCCGAAGCCCGAAAGGGTCGCTGGTTAGCCATGGAATAATCCTGTTTGAGGGGTAGTAGTCTTGAAGCCTTCAGATCAGAACCGTCAACCGGGCTCAGGTTTACGGCTTGTGGGTATGGGCGTAGGAACATAAGGCATTCAGGTTGTCTGGTGGCGTATCGCGCGGCACTTCGCAGCCGGCTCCGACGATGAAACGCGCGCCGGCATCGCGGTGGCATTCGGCTATGGCCGCGGTAACTCTCGCCGGGTCGCCATTGCGGAGCACCGCTACTGGGTTGAGGTTGCCAAGCAAGACCGTATCGGAGCCCATCTGCTGTCGTGCTTCGGGCAGGGGCGCCATGGAGTCCAGGTCCACGATCTCGCACCCGAGCTTGCCCATGCCTTCGAGGATGCGCCGCGTGTTCCCGCAGATATGCAGGCGTACTTTCCCGCCGAGTGCGCGAACCCCGTCCACGAGCTGCTTCTCGTAAGGCCAGACAAACTCGTTGTAGATCTCGGGGCCGACCAGCGAGGCGGCGGCGTCGCCGACCCCGATGATATCCGCGCCGACATTCAACTGCTCGCGGGCGAAGCGCAACTCCAGCTCGATCACGAACGCGAATAGGTCCCGAACGAAGGCAGGGTCGTCGAAGAAATCCATCATCAGCGTGTTGATGCCGCGAAGGTCCGCTCCTTCCGCTATCGGTCCTTCGATCCAGCCTTCGACGATCTTGTCTTTGCCGACACGTTCTTTTTGGAGCGCAAGCGCCTTGAGGGCGTTGTGCATGCGGCCGCCGGAAAGCGGGTCGGGGATTTTGAGGGAGGCCAGCTTCGTCTTGTCCGCCAGCAGGGCCTGGTCTTCGACGATGGCGACGGGTTGGTTGTCGAAATACTCAACCACTGCGCCACAATCCGCTGCCTCACGGGCGGGGTCGGACATGGTGTTGACGTAATCGAAGCCGAAGGCCTCCGCCGTACGAATCTGAGCCTCGACCAGAACGCGGTAATCGGTGCAGTAATCGCGGTAGCGCGCTCCGATCTGCGCGCAGGCGAACATCATGGTGATCGGCATCAGGGGCAGCCGGTCCACCGGGCGGCCCTCTAGATGGGCGAGGACTCTTTCTCGACTGGTCATAGACTGTGGCCTTGTGCCACCATTAAGGCCCGTGACGTTCGCACCAGATCGGCCAGAAGGCTATGTTCCTGCGACGGCCTTCTTTGCCAGGGCGACGGCACCCACAGCGTTTTCGCTGTAGCCGTCCGCGCCGATTTCATCCGCGTATTTCTGGGTGATGGGCGCTCCGCCGATCAGGACCTTCACCTTCTCACGCACCCCCGCCTGTTTGAGGGCGTCGATCGTAGTCTTCATGGAGGGCATGGTCGTTGTGAGCAGGGCGGACATCGCGATGATGTTGGCCTGCTTCTCATTGACGGTGGCGATGAACTTCTCCGGCGAAACGTTAACACCGAGGTCAATGACCTCGAAGCCGCCGCCTTCAAGCAGGGAACCGACGAGGTTCTTGCCGATGTCGTGCAAGTCGCCCTTGACAGTGCCGATGGCGACGCGGCCGACCGGTTTGTCGCCGCGGGCGGTGAGGATCGGGCGGATGAGTTCGAGGGAGGCCTTCATAGCCCGTGCAGAAATCAGCAGCTCGGGCACGAAATACTCATTGGCCTCGAATCGCCGACCCACTTCATCCATGGCGGGGACCATGTATTCATTGACCAGTTTGAGCGGGTCAACTCCGTCGGCCAAGGCTTGTTGGGTGATCGCCTGAGTGGCTTTGGCGTTACCACTTACCACTGCTTCATAGAGTTCTTTCAGATCCGGCATAGGTGTCCTTTTGGTAGCATTTGCGAACGTTAAGCGTCAGACTAGGCGGGCGCGCTGATTCAAGTCAACGGAGAATTGTGGATTTGGTTTTATCTACGGCCCAGCTTCGCTCGATTTCCTCGAGCGACCGGCCTTTAGTTTCAGGGACCAGGGCCCAGACTACATAGATCAGCACGAAGCAGAAAGCCGCGTAGATGTAGAATGGGAAGGCGTGGTTGAAGCGCTGCACGAGCCACGAGCCCTTTGCGTCCATCATCGGGAACGTCTGTGTGACGGCGTAGTCCGCCATCCAGAGGAAGAACGTGGCCAGGCCCAGGGCCCGCCCGCGAACGGCAGTGGGATAAATTTCAGAGAGTATGACCCAGGTGACCGGCCCAACCGAGAGCCCGAAGCAGACCACGTAGATGATTATGAAGAGGAGCATCCAGCCGCTCACGGTGCTTGGGTCCGCGATGTTGTGGGCCATGAGGCCCATTGCTAGCAGGCCCAGGCCCATGCCGGTGGCCCCGAGCAGCATGAGTGGCCTGCGTCCCCACTTGTCAACGCTGGCGATGGCCACAACCGTGGACAAGGCGCTGGCGCCGCCAATGATGATCTGTTGCAGCATCCCGGCGTCCACGCCGGTCGAGGCGCTCATGTTCTTGAAGATGGTCGTGCCAAAGTAGAGGAAGACGTTGATGCCTGTGACCTGCTGGAGGATGGCCAAGAGGATGCCTACTACCAGCGGAAGCCGCAGATTGCGGGAGAATAGCTGGGCCCAGTTACCCCGTTCCGTGGACAGCGCGGCGCGGATGCTCGCAAGCTCGGTGCGGGCGAAATCCTCCCCCGCCACTTTTGTGAGGATGGTCTTGGCCTGCTCAGCACGGCCCATCTCGACGAGCCAACGCGGGCTTTCCGGAATCCCCAGCAGCAGCAACGCGAAGGCGATGGAGGGCAGGGCCCCGCTGGCGAACATCCAGCGTCAGCCAACCGTCTCGCTCCAGGCCTGGTCCCCGTAGCGGGCGATGAACTGATTGACGAAATAGACGAGCAGAATGCCGCCAACGATTGCGATCTGATTGACCGATACCAGGCGTCCGCGCAGGTGGGCTGGGGCGATTTCGGCGATATACATGGGAGTGGACATGGAGGCGATGCCGATGCCGATGCCGCCCAGCCAGCGGAACAAGATGAAAGTCCAGATGTCGCTTGCGAGAGCTGTGCCGATGGCCGAAGTCAGAAAGAGCGCTGCCGCAAGAACCAGCGCCTTCTTTCGCCCGAACCGGTCTGAGATAGGTCCGACAAGCAAAACGCCCGTCGCGCAGCCGATCAGCACGCAACCCGACGCCCAGCCTTTCATTCCCACCGTGAGATGGAATCGGGCCGTCAGGAACTCGATGGCTCCGGAAATAACACCGGTGTCGTAGCCAAAGAGCAGGCCGCCGAGCGTGGCGACGAGGCAGATGGGAACGAGGTAGGAGAGGTTTGTGCACACCGTGGCGGACGGTCTGGTGGCAGGCGTTGCGGCAACTGGCATGGGCCGCACTTTCTCAGGCAGGGCAGGGAACGTCAATGGCTTTGCAGGCCTCCCCAATTCGGTGAACCCTCGTCAGTCAGATTCTCTCGGCTGCACGGAGCAAAACGGCTTGCAACGGGGCACTAGTGAATACAGACTGTATGCGTGAAGACCATCAGCTACCCGGTTAGGTTCTCTGAAGATGAGTATGCCGCGCTAAAGCACGAGGCGGCAAAGCGGAAGAAGACATTGGCGGATTTGTTTCGTGATCTGATCACATACGGCCTTCCAGCGCTTCCGCCTGTTCCGGAGAACTACGAGGCTCTGCAGGAAGTCTGGGATAACCTCGGTCCGGCTCCAGAAGTGGTTTATGAAAACCTCCCCGAGTAACGGAGACATCGTCTTAGTTGACCTGGGCATGGTTGCCAAAGTGCGGCCTTGCCTGGTTCTGTGCTCCCGGCCCGACCGGGAACGCACTGTTTCAATCGTTGCGCCATTAACTCAAGAAATCCGTGGAGGCGAGAACGAGGTTGCTTTTGCTAAACCGCCATGGCTGGCTCAAGTCTGCGTGGTGAATCTGTCAGGGATCGGCTCCGTCGAGCGCCATCGCATTCAACGACGGCTGGGGCCGTTCCCGGCCGAGAATCTGAAAGAAGCCAAGTCGGTTTTGGCCAAGATGTTCGATTTGAAACTCCCGCCCGCTGTTGCGGGTGGACAAGAACCGGGGCAGTGAGTGTAACTGGAGGGTGGAACCGCCATTGCTCTTGCCTCTGTGCCTTCTAAGAACTATCCACCTCTGGCGTTGATTGACCTTAAAGATGACGCTCTGCACGGGCTGGGATTGACCGAGAGCCAGGCGCTGCTTGACTTGGCCATTGGCCTGTTCACGGAACGCCGGGTAACACTTGGCCGGGCGGCCGAGATTGCGCGGTTGACGCAGTCGGACCTCCAACGCGAGCTTGGCCAACGCGGGATTCCCATCCATTACGATGTGGAGGACTTCCGTGCTGATCTGCGCACGCTCGCCGCGTTGAGGTCGAGGTGATTGTCGTCAGCGACACCTCTCCGATTACGTCGCTGAACCACAGCGGCCGGCTTTCCCTGCTTCGAGATCTATATGGAGAAGTACTGGTACCGGAAGCTGAGGCAGTGAAGTTAGAAGCGTTCTTCGAGGCGGGAGAGTAAGCGTTGGGAGAAATGTGGCTCGCCAACGCCGGCCACTTGAGGTCAACTAGCTTCCTGTTTATGAATAGCCCGCATCGCCTCAGAATAACCTGTGCCTCCGGACTCCTGACCTGCTGGGCGCTTTGCATATGCCCGAATCACGCGCTAGGAGGCCGAACTGTCGTTTCATTGGATGGTGAGTGGCAGATCGCCGAGGGAAACATGGGCTCAGCACCAGCCAAGTTCGAGCACCGCGTGCCTGTGCCTGGTCTCGTCGATGAGGCGCGGCCTCCGTTCGCGGAGGTCGGACAGGTCAGCCTGAAGCGCGAGGCGTTCTGGTACCGACGCACGTTCCGGGTCAAAGGCGAGGTGCCCGCCATCGCCATGCTGAAGCTGAGCAAGGCGGCTTATAGTTCGCACGTCGTCCTGAATGGCGTTCTATTGGGCGAGCACCTGCCCAGCTTCACGCCCTGCTATTTTGATGCGCGGCCTGCTTTGCGCGGCAACGGGGCTGAAAACGAGCTGATCATCCGTGTCGGGGCCACTCGTGAGGCGCTGCCGCCAACCGTCGCGTCAGGTTGGGACTACGAAAAGGTACGATACATCCCGGGACTTTTTGATTCGGTCGAGTTGATCCTGTCGGGGACGCCGAACATTGTCCGCGTACAGGTAGCGCCCGAGATTGCCAGCCAGACTGTTCGCGTGGAAGCCGTCGTGCGGAACGCCGGCCCGAAGAGCAGCACGCGCCTGCACTTCAAGATACGCGAGGCGCGCTCTCACAAGCTGGTCGGCGAGGGCGACTCTGACCAGGTAACTCTCGACAGCAACGACGGGCAGATCTTAATGGCGCGAATTCCCATCCGCCATTGCCGATTGTGGTCGCCCGAGGACCCATTCCTGTACGAGTTGGAAGCCAGCACCGGGGTGGACACTCTGCGCACCCGTTTCGGCATGAGGGAGTTTCATTTGGACCATGAAACCGGTCGTGCGATGCTGAACGGGCGCCCCTACTTCCTGCGCGGCAGCAACGTGACGCTTTACCGCTTCTTTGAAGACCCGCAGTGTGCTGACCATCCCTGGCGGGAGGATTGGGTGAGGCGCCTGCATCGGGCGTTTAAGGGTATGCACTGGAACGCGCTGCGCTACTGCATCGGCTTCCCGCCGGAGTTCTGGTATCGCATCGCGGACGAGGAAGGTATCCTGATACAGGACGAGTTCCCCATTTGGGGCGGCGGGGCCAAAGGCTGGCCGGCTGAATTGACCAGCACGCAGTTGATCCAGGAGTACACCGAATGGATGCAGGAGCGCTGGAACCATCCCTGCGTAGTCATCTGGGACGCGCAAAACGAGACGAGCACGGCCGAAACCGGCAAGGCGCTTCGGGCCGTGCGTGGCCTGGATCTTTCGAACCGCCCCTGGGACAACGGTTACGGCCAGCCGCAGTCGCCAGGCGACAGTTTCGAGTCGCATCCTTACCTGTTCAGCAATCCCAATTTCAAGCTCTCCGGAGTGTCCCGCGTCTCCGGGGTGCCGCAGGGCAACGCCATTCCGAACAAGACGAAGAATCCCATCATCATCAACGAATACGACTGGCTGTGGCTGAATCGCGACGGTTCTCCGACGACGCTCACGAGCAAGGCGTATGATAAACTGCTGGGCACGAATGCCACTCCAGCCCAACGCTGGCACTTGAACGCCCGTTACAACGCGGCAATCACGGAGTTTTGGCGGGCGCATCGCGCTTGTGCGGGCGTGCTCCATTTTTGCGGCCTCGGCTACTCACGCACCAACGGCCAGACTTGCGACAACTTCATTGACATCGAGAAGCTGCGGTTTGAACCCGAGTTCAAGCAGTACATGACGGATGCTTTTGCTCCGGTGGGGTTGATGATCGATGAATGGCGAGCACAACTGCCAGCGGGCAAAGTAGTGGATGTGCCCGTGGTCATCAGCAACGATCTCTATGAGGATTGGCATGGCAAAGTCCGGTTTCGCCTCCTGCAAGGCCACAAAGTGATCGTAAATCAAAACGAACCTTGCAGGGTAGCTCCGCTCGGGCAAACGAAAATGAAGTTCATGTTCATTCTGCCAAGTGAGCCTGGCAATTATCAACTCGAGGCGGCCCTGCTCCGAAGTGGGATGAAGCCGGTGCGCAGCCTGCGCGACCTCAAAGTGGGCGCGGCAGAGAACAACCAGGAGGATGGGATTGCCCGCGGCAAGCCGGTTAAAGCTTCCTCCACTTATGTCGAACCCGGCACCGACTATCGCCCTGAGAACGCCGTGGACGGGTTCCCCGACACCCGCTGGTCATCCGAGTTCAGCGATCCTCAATGGCTGGCCGTTGATCTTGGGGCACCGTTGAGAATCTCGCGGGTGGTTTTGGACTGGGAAGCCGCGTGCGCCCAAAGCTATGCCATTCAGGTCTCTCTGGATGGCACTACTTGGACGGACGTTTATACCACAACCAACGGCGGAGGTGGAACGGAGGACATCAAATTCTCACCGACTTCCGCTCGCTGGGTTCGCTTCTACGGTACGAAGCGGGCCACCCCGTTTGGCTATTCGCCCTGGGAAATGCGGGTGTTCCCGTGAACAATGGGGACTAATTGGCGTCACAGAATGCGTCGTGGCTTGCGGTAGAGTGGCTTTACTCGCCCCGGCCGCACTTTCATCCCGCTCCCAGGCCCCCTCCAGGCGTATTACTGGCCAACCAGTAGCCAACGGGTAGGCAACCACTCCGATGTGGATCCGATCCACATCGGAGTGGTTGCCTAGTGGTTGCCTACCTCTTGGCCAGGCCCAGGCTTGGACCTGGCCTCAGCTAGGCCGGCAGCGGGCCGGTGCGGCACTCCCGTCGCCGACGCCCGCGGCGGACCACCGTTGGCCCAAAGCTAGCACCGGCCGAAGGGCATACTATCTTGGCAAACCCAACGGTTTCATGTTCCACCGCGCCTTGCGCCGGTTCGCTGACATGGTGGGCGGGACCCGGCCTGAGAATGTCGTCGTCATTGGCGATACGATGGAAACGGATATCCGGGGCGCGATCGAAGCTGGCCTCCAATCTTACCTGGTGCTGAGCGGATCGACCACCCTTGATGACCTCGCCGATTACGTTTATCAACCCACGCGGGTCCTCAATTCCGTGGCGGACCTGACCGAGGAGTTGAAGACGGGAAAACCTTCAAACCGCCTGGATAGCCCGGTGTTTCAGCAGGCTCGCTCCATCCGACCCCGCACCAGCAACCGCCACCAAACTGACGCGGAGCACCCCGCCAAGTCCCGTCCTCGCCCCCCTATGACGCGCTGATTTGAATTCCCAGCCCGGCTAAGGAGTTGGGCGGTTGTGCATTTTGATTTCAGTTCGGCTTCGCCCTCGCACCGGCAAGTCCAACGTGCCAGTTTGGCCCGACCAGTTGTCCAGGTGCAGGACGATGCGGGCGCGTGGTGTGCGTTGTGGCGGGGTTAGCTTAAAAACCCCGCTGGTGCCGTCCTTGGCCACGCGGAACTCAAGCGAGACCGGACCAAACTCAGTGGCAATGTCCCGGAGCCTGGTGACCGCTCCAGGCCGTGCCCATTTGGCGGGCATGGCCTCGAACAGATGCAATTCGTTACCGCGCTCCAGGGCCAGAGAATGCCGCACCAGCCGGATGAATTCCGCGCTGGCCCAGTTATGCGGCATATCGCCGACCACTTGGTCCCCTTGACCTACTAGCATTTGCTCCTCACGCCACGCTAGCAGCGGCGAAGCGTGGTTGCCAAAGGCGTAGAGCGTGCGCGCCGCTTTGTCGCCCTCGCCGAGCCAGAGCCAGGCGTGACCGTAGAAGGACCCGAAGTAAGTCCAGATACCGTCTTTCAACCAGCCGGTGTCCTGCACCAGGCCCTCTTTCTCGACGGCCTTCAACATTTCCATGTTGCCCTTCACCAATGGGTCCTCAGCGGAGAAGACTTTTCCGGGAAAGAGCGAGTGCAGAAAAGCCCATTGCGCTTTCTGCGGCGAGATCTTCTCGTCGAATCGCATCCGGATGGGCAAATAGTGATTCCCGTGCGCGTCAGTGCGTGTATCGCGCTCGGCGGCGCGGCGGAAGGTCTGGACAAAGTCATCATATTCCCGCTGCCATTCATCCGCCTCATCCGACTTGCCGAGCCAGCGGGCAGCGTCAATAGCGGCCCGGAGGCCGGCCATTGTCCAGTAGATGTTCGTGTATTCGGGCACCTTGTCCGCCAATCCGCCGTCGCTGAAGCCATCCGGAACGAGCCGCGCGTTCGGCGCGTCGGCGGCCGGCATCCCCCGCATCTTGCGAATGGAAGCGAAACCGCGTTCGACATTGGGCCAGAGCCCCAGCAGCCAATTCCTGTCACCCGTCAAGCGCGCATGCCGCGTGATGGCCCACAGAGCGATGCCAGTCTCTTTCCAATGCGCGTCCATCAGCATGAAGCTGCCGTCGTCACGCTGGAAACTCATCAGATACTTCACCCCATTGCGCGTCTCGTCCGCGCGGCCCAGATAGGTCACCGCTTCGAGCAGGAACGAGCCGTCCACCACCCACAGGCCGCGATAGCAGGTAGGACCGACCTGGAACGCTGGCAGCCCCTTCTTGATCTCGCGCGCCTGGTAAATATTGCGGATCGAAGAGTCCACCAGCGCTTGTACGCCAGGGTCAGGAACTTCGATCCGGTCGTAGGGTAGAGGTGCCGTCTGCCAAAACCGTTCGGCTTTGCGACGCAGCGATTCGGCTCGTGGGACATCAACCGACAGATTGCCTGCATCCCGGCCGCGGGTGACGACGACGCAGAGAACGTGTTCACCGTGAGGTGGGACCAAGGCTTCTGGAAAGCGCAACACCACCCGGCCAGAGCCTTCTTCCATGCCGGCAATGGCGCAGGAGCAGGCGAGGCTGGTGGCCCCCCCTATTTGCACACGGCGGCGGACAGCATCCAGGGTAACGGGGAAGGCGCTCTCGATCGTGAGAGTGGGGGCGATATGGACTTGGCTGGCCCCGGTATTGCGCAGCCGGATGAGCGCCAGGTCGTGGCGCGGCGTCTGATTCAGGGCCGGATCGGCGCCGCAGTCAACATGCGCGAGCGGCGACTGCGCGCCGCCGCCGGCAAGCAGCTCTGGCTTTGACGGCGCAACTTCTCCGCTGAAGACCCAGAGCGAGTTCAGGATCGCATTCTTATCGGGCGAGTTCTCCGATGTCGCCACAGCGAGGTCAATCCAGCCATCGCCGTTCTCGTCGCGGGCGGGGAAGGAATACACTTCTGGCTGGTTGCGTCCCTTCTCGGCAACCAGATCCACCGTGCTAAGAGTCTTGCCTTCAACCTGGAGCATGAGAATGCGCTGGCCGGGTTTGGAGTGGTAGCCTTCGCAGAGGCCGAAGACGACGGTGTAGCGCTGCGCCTTTCTGGCCTTGAAACGATATTGCACCGCGTGGCCCCAACCGATTGCCACGTTGCCAAAGGCCGGGTCGGTTCCGGCGGGTGGGGTTGCCCATCCGGCTTGGCCACCCGGTGAATCCACGCGCTCAAGGACAAGCTCCGCTTTCCGCCTCGGCGAAGCCAGCGGCGGCGCAATCGCAAACGTCTCTTGCACCATCTCCACGTCGCCATTGCGGTGTGTCGTGAAGACAATCGGCACGCGGGGCGACGCTAGTTCTTGCTTTAGCCAGTGGGTATCGCCCGGCAGCCCAAAAGTAATTCTCGTGCCGAACCCAGCGTGGCTGCCCGGGTAGTCGTAAAGCAGGCTCCCATCTTTGCCGACCAGCGTCTTTTGCCAATCGTCAGGCAGGCATATGGCCGTTTGCCACGACGGAGGGGCATACTTGAAGTCAATGGTCCACGGGTCGTTGGTTATGGCCACTGCGTGCGTAACTGCACCCAGCAGAATGTAGAAACTCAGCGCAATTGGCAGCCGCTGTCGCCATCTTGTATCTTCCATTCTCAATCCTCAGTCTTGGGCTGCCCCACAGCTTTATTGCCACTGATGCAACCCAAACAACTCATGTAATTCATGTAACCCATGTAACCTATGTAACTCATTTAACCCTTATCCCCGCCATAAACCCCATACTCCTTCAGCGCTTCCCACATCGCCATGATGTTCTCAGGCGGCACATCGGCCTGGATGTTGTGGACGGTGTTAAAGATAAACCCGCCGCCGGGGGCGAGGTCGTCAATGCGGCGCTTCACTTCATCGCGGACTTCCTGGGGCGTGCCCTGCGGCAGTACGCGCTGGGTATCTATTCCTCCCCCGTAGAAAGTCAGTTCCTTGCCGAATCTCTTCTTCAGCTCCTTGCTGTCCATACCGGCGGCGCTGACCTGCACCGGATTCAGGATATCAATGCCCGACTCGATCAGGTCCGGGAGGAGCTCCGAGACGGCCCCGCAGGAGTGGTAGAAGATCTTCACCGGCACTTGGGCATGTTTTCTGATGAAGGCGAACAGCTTCGTGTGGCGGGGCTTGATGAGCTTGCGGTAGAGTTCCGGGCTAACCAGGCAGCGATTCTGACTCGCCAGGTCATCGGCCTCGGAGATGATCATCACATTGGGGCCGAGCAATTCGAGCGCCCGGGCCCAGTACTTCATCTTCACTTCCATGATGATATCGAGCAGCGCTTCGGCGAACGGCTGGTTGGCAACCAGGTCGCAGTAGAAGTTCTCGAATCCACGCATCCAGAGGGCGATCTCGAAGATGCCGGGCGCGTTGCGCCCCAGCACGTAAGCGACCTGCTTGCGGTTCATCAACTCATTGGCGCGCGCTACCAAGCCCTCGTAACGCCCCGGGTCCAACGGGTCGGGGAACTTGTATTTCGCGAGGTCGTGCACGTTGTCAACTTCAGCCAACGGATGCCGCCGCATGTCGTAATAGAAGCCACCGTCCTGGGGTTTCCACCATTCGATGCCCCATTCGTCCACGAGTTTATCGTAGCCATCCTCGCTCCAGGGCAGGGCGCTAATGCCCCGCGGCTTGGAAGGATTAACGCCCCAGACATCCACTTGCAGTTTCCTCTTCACATCCTCGTGCACGCGGGCGAGCTGCTGGACGGGGTCCTCGATTTCGACCTCCAATTCCGGCAGGCCAAGGTACTTCCGCAGTCGGCGATAGGCCCGGTGGTGAATGCCGGTTAGGATCGTGCCCCCCAGGTCATAGGGGACGCGGTCGGGTTCCTGGTGATTAAGCGCCGTTGTCACGCGGCGGCGGCTGGTCCAAGTTTGTGCAGTCATGGCTGTCTATTGTCAGGAGGCGTGGCAAGCTCTGTTCAGGTTCGGGTGAGCGATGCTGCGGCCCGCGACTTACCGGCGAACGTAGCGAAGAGCGGCGCGTCTGCCAAGAGCGTACCGCAATTCGAAAATCCTTGAATGGAGACGCAGGCGAGCCATGCTGCAGAGAACACACACTATGGTCGTAGTTCATCGTTCGTTCGCTTGGGTAGCCATCATTTTCTCGCTCGTGCGGAGTCGGGCGGCAGCCGCACCGGCAAATGGTACTGAGCGCACAGCTGTCATCGCACAGACCCAGGCAGATTCAGCGCTGCATTTGAGCGAGGTGAATGCGATGCTTGACGGCTACTACGAGCGCCTGTCCTCCCCGCATCACCTTCAACTCAAGTCCCTGGACGTGTGGCAGGAACGTCGTGAGATCGTCCGCCGGCAAACGCTACGGGACATCGGTCTGGACCCTTTGCCCGACCGCCTGGCATTGGACGTTCACTATGGGGGCGTCCTGGATCGTGAGGACTACCTGCTTCGCCGTGTTTACTTCCAGACCTGGCCGGAGGTCTATGCCTCGGGCTGGCTGTATTTGCCAAAGACCCCGGGCAAGCACCCGGCCATTCTTAACCCGCACGGACATTGGGACAATGGGGCGACGCATCCTGTGATGCAGTCCGGCTGTATCGGTTTGGTCAAGAAGGGCTACGTGGTATTGATGGTCGATTCCGTCCATCTTCCTCCCGAGTCGTTCCAGGTCGGCGCCAGTTCGATCGGGGTGATGACCTTCAACAACATGCGTGCCATCGACCTGCTGGAGACGTTGCCGGAAGTCGATAGCACACGCATCGGCTGCACGGGAGCCTCGGGCGGCGGGCAGCAGACCATGTATCTGATGGCAGTGGACGACCGCATCAAAGCTGCCGTGCCGGTGGCCTTGGTCTCCTACTTTCGTCGCAGCATGAACCCCGTCTGATTCCCGCACTGCATCTGCAACGTTGCTCCCGGCATCCTGCGTGATACGGACGAGCCCGAAATTTGTGCCACGTTTGCCCCGCGGCCGGCCCTTTTCCTGTCACTCACTGGTGATTGGACCAGGACCTTCCCCAAAGAGGGATTCCCTGAGATCCGAAGCATTTATCGCCTTTACGGCCAAGAGGCCGCCGTGGAATCGGCCCAATGGGAGTCCGAGCACGATTTCTCCAAGCCCATGCGCGAGCGGATGTACGCCTTCTTCAATCACTACCTGATGGGCAACGCCGATCCCGCTGCCGCCCTCGAACCACCGCTTAGCCCCGAACCGTTGCCGACGCTCAAGGCGCTCAATCAGCCGCCAGCCACGCCTTCGGACACGTCCATCATTGACTGGTATAAAGGGAGGTTCGGCTTTCGACACGCTCTCCTTCCTGACGCAGCGGCCTGGGTGGCCTATCGGCAGAATCTCAAGTCCAGGCTTACGCTTCTCCTGGGTGACGTGCAGTCGCAGGGCAGTGTCGCTTTGGCACCGCGCGTTTCAGACCAGAGCGCCGCTGAATGGCAGCAGATGAGAATCGCCTCCGAGCCGGGCATCGAATTCCCCGCGCTGCTGTTCGGCGCGAAGCCCTCCACTAAGACCGCGCTGGTCCTCCTGGTCCACCCAAAGGGCGGACAAGCGATCCTGAAGGAATACGGCGAAGTGGTTCGCTCCCTTCAGGCTACCGGCGTGACGATACTGCTACCGGACATCCGGCTCACGGGCGTATTGGAGCGAAACTGGAGTCTGGACGGGATTCTGTGGAACCGGCCTGAAATTGGCATGGGGCTCACCGACCTGCGGGCATGTCTGGATGTCCTGCGTCCCAGAGACGGTAGGAAGACTCGCCAGGTGGTTTTAGTCGGATTAGGCGATGCCGGTTTCACCGCTGCCATTGTCGGCGCGCTCGAACCGCGCGTCTCCGCCGTCATCGCGGATCGTCTCGGGCCTACGTTTGCGGAAGGCCGTCAATCTCCGCTAATTGCCAATCTCCGGCGCGTCGGTGACCTGCCCGAGTTGGTCGCTGCCATCGCTCCGCGCCGCATCGTGCTGGGCGGGGTGAAGCCTGCTCAGTTCAGCTTCGCCAGCAGGGCCTACGAGGCACTACACGCCGGTCCCGCACTCGAACTCCGCGAAGCCCCTCTGAACGGCCCAGAGCTCACGAGGAGCGTCCTCCAGGCGTTGGGGCCGAATTAGTGCCTGCTTGCCTTGATAAGTAGTCTGAAAGCGGCAGAGGACAGCCGCACTCCAAGACCTCGCGGAACAAGCGAAGTGCCGAGAAACGCGCTAGCGTCTTGGAGTGCGGCTGTCCCCTGCCGCTTTTCCGCGTAGCGCCAACTTTTGCAATTGGGTAATAGCTCAGCCCGTCGCCGCCTCACCGATCTGGTAGCGGACGAAACGCTGGATCGTGACCTCATCACCCAACTGCTTGGCAATCAAGGCGACGTGCTCTTTGACCGAAATCTCGGAGTTCTTCTTCACGAAGCCCTGGTCCACCAGGCAATAGCCCTGGTAAAACTTCTCCAGCTTGCCCTCGACGATTTTGGCGACGGCCTGCGGCGGCTTGTTCTTGAATTGGTCTGCCGCGATCTCCTTTTCCTTCGCTAAAATGTCCGCCGGGACTTGTTCGCGCGACACTACATAGGGATGGCCTGCGGCGATCTGGAGCGTGATGTCTTTCACGAGTTGCTTGAACTCGTCATTGGTCACAGTGGTCTCCTTGCCAGCGCCAACTTCCACCAAGACCCCAACCTTGGCACCCGTGTGAATGTAAGCTGCAACCATTCCGTTGCCGGCTACCTCCAACCGCGTGTGGCGCGGAATCTTGATGTTTTCCCGAATCTTGACCACAGCCGCCTCGCGTTCGGGTTCCAAGTTGACCTGCGGGTCGGAGGCCAGCCTCTTGGCGACGTCATCGGCGAAGGCACGGAACATATCGTTGCGCGCTACGAAATCGGTCTGGCAGTTTACCTCCACCAGCACGCCGGCACGCCCGTCCGGAGCAATATATTGAGCGATAACGCCCTCCCGGGCCTCGCGCGCGGAGATCTTGCCGGCAGTAACCGCGCCTGCCTTGCGGAGAACGTCCACCGCGGTGTTCAGGTCGCCTTTGGCTTCGCCGAGCGCTTTCTTACATTCCATCATCCCGGCGCCGGTCATCCCGCGCAGTTTCATTACCAGGGCAGCATTGATTTCAGCCATACGAAGAGTCTTTTGTCGAAAGTTAAGAGTTGATAGTGGATAGTCGGGAACAAGAGCGGTGCACAGCGACTGTCGCTGTGGTCGAACCGCGTTCCGCGTAAATGCTAGGCCGACGGCGCTGTGATCTCCGTCGAGGCAGCGGGTGCTGCCGATGCGACAACCGGGGCGGCTTCCACCGTCGCGGCGGGCGCAGCTTCCTCAACCGGCTTGCGGCGGGCGTATTTCGCTTCATACTCCGCCTGGGCCTGGATGACCGTCTGGCAGACAGTGGCCAGAATCATTCGCACTGAGCGGATGGCGTCATCGTTGCCGGCGATAGGATAATCCACCAGGTCCGGATCACAGTTGGTATCCACAATCGCGAGCACCGGAATCTTGAGCCGGCGGGCTTCGGCCACGGCGTTGTGCTCGCGCTTGATATCCACCACGAACATCGCCCCGGGGAGCTTCTCCATCGAGTGAATCCCCTCGAAGAACTTCATCAGCCGAGCGGCCTCGCGCCGAATCACCGATTGTTCCTGTTTGACGTAATTATTAATGCTGCCATCGGCTTCCATCTTCTCGATTTCCTTGAGTCGTCCGATGGAGCGTTTGATGGTGGCGAAATTGGTAAGCGTGCCGCCCAGCCAGCGTTCGGTGACAAAGAACTGGCCGCCTTCCTTGGCCGTGTCTTTGACGGCCTGTTGAGCTTGCTTCTTGGTCCCCACAAACAGGACTTTATTGCCCTTGCTCACAGTGGCCGAGAGAAAATTGCAGGCGGCCTCCAACTGGGTGAGCGTCTTGCTCAGGTCAATAATATGGATGCCGTTGCGCGCGTCGAAGATGAACGGCTTCATCTTAGGGTTCCAACGTTTGGTCTGGTGTCCAAAATGGACCCCGGCATCCAGCAACTCTTTTACTCCGATACTAATCATAGTTTTCCTTTGGTTAGGAGTCCGCCTCACGGGCGAACCATCCCGCGGAACACGGGATTGATTTCAGTGTTGTTGTGGCCCCCGGCGCCCATCGGCGCAGGCATTTAAGGCCGTTAACCCCTTCCGGGCTGGTGTCCGGATCTCCGGACAGCCTTCCCGAAAGGGTCCAGCAGCCTAGCAGGGCCTCGGGCCATGGCAACTGCTATTTTTGAGATATTTCTTAAGATTATACGTGACTCGCACCATGTCCTTCTCTAATTTTCGCGCGTTCAACGTCCTAAAGCTGAATCTGATTGCCTATGCAAACGCGTTTTGACCTGACACAAGCTGACATCCCCAAGACCTGGTACAACCTTCTGACCGACTTCCCGGAACCGCTGCCCCCACCGCTGCACCCCGGCACCAAACAACCCATTCCGGCGGAAGCGCTGCTGGCGATCTTCCCCGAGAACCTCGTGCGGCAGGAGATGAGTCCCGAGCGGTGGATCGAGGTTCCGGAACCGGTCCGCGACATATACGCCCTCTGGCGGCCAACCCCCTTGATGCGTGCGGTGCGCTTCGAAAAAGCGCTCCAGACGCCCGCCCATATCTATTACAAATATGAGGGTGCCAGCCCCGCCGGCAGCCACAAGCCAAACACGTCGGTCGCTCAGGCTTATTTCAACAAAGAAGCCGGCACCAAGCGGCTGGCGACCGAAACCGGCGCAGGGCAGTGGGGTGCGTCGCTGGCGCTGGCGTGCAAGCTGTTCGGGTTGGAATGCAACATCTACATGGTCAGGGTCAGCTACCAGCACAAGCCGTATCGCCGGATGCTGATGCACACCTGGGGGGCAACGGTTCACTCAAGCCCCAGCGATCAGACGGAATTTGGCCGCAAGATGCTGGCCGAAGATCCCAATTGCCCCGGCAGCTTAGGCATCGCCATAAGCGAAGCCATCGAGGATACCGTCAAACATCCCAATACGAAATATTCGTTGGGGAGCGTCCTCAACCACGTTTGCCTGCACCAGACCGTCATTGGCCAGGAAGCCATCAAGCAAATGGAAATGGCTGGCGAGGAGCCCGATGCTATTTTTGCCTGCTGCGGCGGCGGCAGTAATTTCGCCGGATTGGCCTTCCCATTCATCGGCAAGAAGATTACCGAGAAGAAGAAATACCGGATCGTCGGCGTCGAGCCTTCGGCCTGCCCTTCGCTGACCAAAGGCGAGCTGCGCTACGATTTTGGCGACACGGCCGAGACTACGCCGCTGCTGATGATGCACACGCTCGGCCACAAATTCATGCCGCCTTCCATTCACGCCGGCGGACTGCGCTACCACGGCATGTCTCCGATGGTCAGCCACGCGCTCAAACTGGGCTTGATGGAAGCGGAGGCCTATCATCAGACGAAGGTCTTCGAGGCGGGAACGCTCTTCGCGCAAACGGAGGGCATAGTGCCGGCGCCGGAATCGGCCCACGCCATCGCGGCGGTTGCGCAGGAAGCGATCAAGGCGCGCGACGCCGGCCAGAAACGCGTCCTTTTGTTCAACCTTTCCGGCCACGGGTTGCTCGATCTGAGCGCCTACGAAACCTATCAGACCGGCAAGATGCAGGATGTTTGAGTAGCCCGCTCCACAGCAATGAACCACCTATCAGAAACACCATCACTAACATGAGAATCCAATCGGCCAAACCTATCGGCGCCCTGCTCACGGCCGGGCTGTTTGCACTTCCCAACTGCCTCCAGGCTCAGCCCACGGCTCATTACCCGGCTGGGCTGGAAGGAATCAAAGCGGCGAGCCTGCCGCCTCCGGGAGTTTATCTGCGGGATTACAACTGGTTCTACTATGCGGACCATATCAACGACTCCCAGAACAACAAGGTGCTGGATCAGACAGCATTCATTTATGCCCAGGCCCCACGCCTGCTGTGGATTACCGACGCTAAGATCTTAGACGGCAACCTGGGCGTGGACGCGCTGATACCGTTCATGTACAAAGAGCTCAAAGGCTTCGACCAGGACTTTAGTGTTGGTGACATGTTCTTCGAAGGGACTTGGTCGAGGCATTGGAAGCAGTGGGACTTGGCGTTTGGCGTGGGCGCTTGGGCGCCGACGGGCGAGTTCTCGACATTGACCGGGCCGTTCGGGAGGCAAGTGGCCAACCCGATCCACGCAGGAGAGGGCTATTGGGGCGAAATGCTTACCGCTGGTGCGACCTGGTATGCTGATGAGGCGAAGAAGTGGTCCTTCTCCGCCCTCAACCGCTACGAGTTCAATCAGCAGCAGGAAGATACTGGCATGACCCCCGGCCAAGCTTACACCGTCGAGGGTGGGATTGGCTACGAAGTGCTCAAGGGGATTGACCTCGGGGCGATCGGCTACTATCAGCAGCAGGTCACCGGGGACAGTGGCAATGGCGTATCGAGTGGACGCAACCGCGTCGCCGCGATCGGCCCGGAGATCAACGCGTTCTTCCCGAAGATCATGCTGGGGATCTCGCTCCGTTATGCTTACGAGTTCCTGGCTGACAACCGCTTGCAGGGCAACACCTGCACGCTAACGATCACCAAGCGGTTCTAACCATAGCCGCACGCTAAGCATGTCTTTCTGCCGCCGTCCTGGGGTTCCGGGGCGGCGGCGTTCTTCTGTCGTCTTCAAATCAAGCTCCCGCTACGGAGATACGCCGGGCTGCCGGCAGTGCCGCGGCCCGAGGTATCCTGCTTTCTGCCCCCAAACAGAACACAAATGACTGACACACAATGGAGCGAACTCCTCGCCGTCGTCAAGGGTGAGCCGCAAATCAGCCCGCCCATCGCCTTCATCATAGACTCCCCATGGCTGCCGAACTGGTTTGGCATAGACATCCTCGATTACTTCACCAACGAGGACCTCTGGTTCAAAGCCAACGTCAAGGCCATCCAGGCGTTTCCCGAGATCACCTTCCTGCCCGGCTTCTGGTCGGAGTTCGGCATGTGCACCGAGCCATCCGCCTTCGGCGCCAAGTGCGTCTTCCCTAGGAATGAGTTCCCGTTCGCGGATAAGGTGATACGAGATGTCGCCGCCATTGACGACCTGCCCGAGCCGAACCCGGCTACCGATGGGTTGCTGCCCTTCATGCTGAACCGGCTCAAGAGCGCGCGCCCTCGCCTGGAGGACATGGGCCACAAGATTCGGTTCTCGGTCTCGCGCGGCCCCCTGAATATCGCCGCCTTCCTGATGGGCACGACCGAGTTCCTGATGGCGCTCAAGACGGAGCCGGACAAGGCTCACAAGCTGCTCCGCATTATCACGAACTTGCTCCACAAGTGGCACCAGCTACAGCGCGACTCCTTCCCCACCATTGATGGCATCTTCATCCTGGATGACATCGTTGGCTTTATCGGGGAAGGGGACTTCAAGGAGTTCGGCCTGCCGTATTTCAAGCAGCTCTTTGCCAGGAACGTGGCGGTGAAGTTCTTCCACAACGACGCTGAGTGCGCCAAATCCATAGGCTACTATCCCGACCTGGGGATTAACCTCTACAATCCCGGCATCTTCAACACGCTCGCCGAGCTGCGCCGCATGTCCGCCAATCGGCTGACGATCCTCGGCAACATCCCACCGCGCGACGTGCTGGCCAAAGGCACGCCCTCCGAGGTCCGCGCGGCAGTGGAGAAGCTTCTGAGCAATACGGCCGACAGGTCGAAACTCATGCTCTCGTGCGCGGGCGGCATGCCGCCGGGCGTGAGCACCGGGAATATCAAGGCGTTTATCGAAGCCGCGGAGACGCAGTGAAGTGTTTCACTTCGGCGCACGATCCGCGCGCGAGACGAGCTTCGTGAATCCTACCGGGCGCGTGTCACTTTT